>ERZ780083.917-NODE-917-length-11101-cov-4.298841_pt1 | contig 11101 bp, 5 predicted proteins | sample MGYA00511838_ERZ780083 | MGnify/ENA primary metagenome ERZ780083 (study PRJEB29588, sample SAMEA2152602) | human gut metagenome | biome: human gut; feature: human-associated habitat; material: faeces | place: Denmark | collected 2008/2010 ...
TGGGTTGCCGTTAAGGCAACTCGGAGGGATTTCATAGGGTTATATGGAATTTAAAAAGAACGTGCGTTACTTTTTATCCGCTTTTTGCCTCCCTTGTAAAGGGAGGTGGGTTGCCGTTAAGGCAACTCGGAGGGATTTCATAGGGTTATATGGAATTTAAAAAGAACGTGCGTTACTTTTTATCCGCTTTTTGCCTCCCTTGTAAAGGGAGGTGGGTTGCCGTTAAGGCAACTCGGAGGGATTTCATAGGGTTATATGGAATTTAAATAGAATGAGCGTGACTTTTTAATCCCTCAGTCTGTTCGCGTTGCTCACAGCCAGCTCCCTTTTCAAGGGAGCCTAATTTAATCCCTCAGTCTACTCACTTCGTTCGCAGACAGCTCCTGACGGGAGAGAGTCCCCTTTGTCGCTCCGCGACATTTCCCCACACTGTGGGGAATCACCCTTTTCAAGGGAGCCTTTTGTCGTTTCCCCATACGTGGGGAATCACCCTATTTGAGGGAGCCTAAAAGCCCTCTGTTTTTACCCGAAAATACCGTAAAAATGTTCAAAACCGTGTTCAATACTTGTCAAAAAGTTCAAAACTCGAAAACGTTAACAATTTGTTCATAATTTTACAACAACATTGCCAATTTTGTTTGCCACTTTTGCCCAAAAATAACAATTCTATTTGTTCAATACAGAAAATCAACAAATTTGTGTGAACAATTTATTGACTTTTTTCGTTTAAAACCCTATACTTTAACTAACCATAGGAATGGTGTAATAGGGCGAAGTGTCCCCTTTTTTAAGGGAGCGCTGCCGCACGGCTGATTTACCGTGCAGTTTCCATCCCGTTTTGATACACATCCTACGGTAATATGCTCGGGTGTGTATCATCAGTTTTCCACCGATTCATTTTTACGGAAGTGGAAACGGTGGAAACCGACCGAGTTAACGTGCCGAAATCGGTTTGCTTTCTTGTAAATCAAAGAGCGGTCAGAAGTACAGCGGATTTTGTGCGAGGAATTGTTGCGGGGAGTGCCGCCCGCAGAAAAAATCGGGTACGCATACATGGTTTTAATGTAAATCTTTTTAGGAGGAAAAAACACGTATGAAAAAATCTACCAAATTGTTAAGTGTCATCTTGGCAGTTGTCATGATTTTCTCAACTATGTCCGTAATGGCGTTTGCCGCAAAGACGGAGTATCAGACCTCTGATAACCTTACCGCTCTTGACGCATACAGCCCGGACGGCGCGGTAACAAGACTCTCTACCGAAGAGAGAATGTCAGTCGTATTTGACTTCCTCGATGTTACCCTTGCCGCCGCGAACATAAACATGGGCGAAGTTATTAATACTGCAGGTTTGCGCCTTGTTATCGACCTTCGCTCGGTTAATGCTCTTTGCGGAACCATCGACAGCGCACAGGCTCTTCTTAACAACGGACTTGTTAAGCTTGTCAAAGGCTTGCTCGGCATAGTTAAAGACGCTAACCTTAAAAACTGGAAGTCGGGCATGACAAGAGAAAAGAACGCTCAGCTTGACATAGTCAACGGCATTGCAACTCTTCTTAACGACAACGCAGGTCTCGTTAAAAAGGTTATCAACGACGGCAAACTCGACGTCGGCATTATCGGCAACTTTGTTGATATCTCCGGCGTTAATAAGTACCTCTCGGATCTTCCGGGTATGTTAAAAGGCCTCGTTTATCCGATGTTCGCAAGAGTTGACGATGACATGGAGCTCATCAACACTTATTCAACAACAACCGAAAATCCCGACACTCTTATCAAGAATGTCCTCATCAACGCTATGTCTAAGCCGCAGAGCTATACTTCTTATAAAGAAGACGCTTCCGGCAACTGCATAAGCAATCACATTGCTCTTCCGAAAAGCGCTGAAGCAGGCCTTCGTGATTATTATGTTAAGGGCTCAGACTCTAAGGGTGCTTACATCGAGGTATTTGAATATGATACCGCCAAGAAGACATATGTTTCTCAGGATGAGAAATATTACAAGACCGAAGAAACCGATATGGAAGGCAACGGCACAGGCGTTTATGTTTACACCAACGCTTCGGGCGAAAACGTAAAATATTACGTTAAAGACAGCTACTTCCTTCCCTCACTTGCCACAAGCGATAAGGTTTCGGAAATCTTCAATCTTGACAGCAATACTCTTGTTTCGGCTCTCTATCAGATAGCTCCCTATGTATTTAAGGATCTTGCTCCCGTTGTTCTCAACGGTTCCGTTAAGATGCTTCTTGCACAGTGGTTCGGCGCTGAAAAGACCGAGCTCTTCGGCGGCAAGGCTTCAGAGGCCACCGCTGTTCTCGCTAAGCTTCCGCCAGATGTAAAGGCATTCTATTCTAAGGCTGCCGGCGCATATAACTGGGAGTGGTCGGACTTCACAATAGGCTCCGACGACAACGGCTATTATCGCCTTGTCAGCAAAGACGGTCTCACCGAGACCTGGCTCAAGTTTGATATGTCCACCGCTAATTCGTTCGCTAAGCTCATTAACTGGAACTACACCATCTCCGGTGATTTCGTTAACGAGTTTATGCCCACAGCTGCAAACGACGGCTCCGTTACTGCTTCGGCAGCGGGGTATACCACCGTTCTTGCAGCGCTCAACGATTTTGTCGGCAAGGCAATCGACACAATTCTTTCGGATACTGCAAAGGCTGCAATCAATTGGACAAAGGGCGATAACTCAAACCTTGTTCCCAATCTTCGCAAGGCTCTTCAGTATGTAGCAGCTTATAACCCCGAGTATCTCTTCGGTACCGGCTATGAGACTGTTTATGCAGGCTACTATGACACAGTTGTAGACAAGTCCGCTTCCAATCAGGATGTTGTTACCGCTCTCGGCGCAATCGGCGTTAAGGCTCTTATGCCTCAGATAATTCTCCCGTCGGCTGCCGAGCTCAAGGGACAGAACGTAACCGCTCTTCTCGCTTGCGTAATTCGTGAGCTTGCAACTCAGTTCGTTCCGACTTACAACTATGACGCACTTATTTATGCCGATTACAACTCGAAGACCCTCGTAAAGGGTAAGGACAGCGGCTATTGGCTCGATGTTATCTTTACCATGGGCACCGACATCGGTATGAAGTATCTCTCCAAGCTTGCCGACCTCGGCTCCGATAAGGCTGGCGGCTACCAATTTGAAGCCTCCAAGACTTATAAGCTTGCGGACTTCGAAAAGAACACACGCGCTTGGGAAAAGACCATTGACTGGATAATCGACTGGGCTCTCACCTCTGACAACGAGTGGTGCTGGAAGTTCCAGAAGCTCATCAACACCGACGGCCTTGACCTCGACCTTGCTACCGCACAGGATCCGTGGGTTAAGCTCGACAAGATTATCCGCGACGTTCTTCCCGTTGAGAAGATAGTCAACGAAACCGCTGCTGACGGTAAGACCTTCCTTGAGACTGTTCTCAGAGAAGACATTATCGACAGACTTCTCAACCTTGACGTAAGCAAGCTCCTCGGTACAAACAGCGTTACGGGCATATTCAATATTCCTGCTAACAGCACTCTCAGAACCGAGGCTCTGTATCCCGCAGTATTCAGAATCGTAAGAGAACTCCTTAACAAGGTTCTCGGTAAGGTATGCGGCAACACTGCTCTTATCGCCGATTCTAACAATTCACTTGACGCTATTCTTCAGAAGGGCTCTATTGCAGACCTCGCAGAGAAATTGATTTTAGGTATTGCCTATGCCGTTCAAAAAGGCGGTCTTCTTGACGTAGCTCTTCCGTTCGTAAACTTCTTCCTCGGCTGGACTACTAACGCTCAGTCCTATGCTGAGCCTAAGCTTACAATAGATAAGGGTACACTTAACTATGTACAGCTTAAAAACGGCCAGATGAATACTACTCTTAAGGTAACAAACGCATCTGCAGGTATGCTCTTAAAGCACGGCGATACATATGATCATCCTTACGTGCTCACTCTTAAGTCTGTTACCGTTAACGGCATCGAAATGCTCAAAAGCGGCGCAACGGAGCTTTCACCGTATGAAAGCACCGATGTTACTCTTAACGCGGCAGTTCCCACAGACAGCCTTGTAAAGGTAACCGCTGTTTACAGCTTCTCCTTCAAGGACGGTACTGCTTACGACGGCGACATTACTTCAACTACCTTTGAGTATGCCTCCAACGATACTACAGATGTAGGCACGGCTTGGGCTTCAGGAGAGCAAACAGCTGCAGACTTGCTTTATACATATGTTAAAATGAAGGGTGAAACCACCACGGATTATCTTGTAACAAATGTATCAAGCTTTACTTCTACAGTTTCAAACATTAACGTAATTTGGACCAATACAAGAGATACTGATTGCAAGTTCACCAAGGGTTCTATTTCCGACTTTGATTCGAGCATCTTTGAGTCATCGGGTCAAGCGGAATCACTTGTAAATCAGAACATCACCGCGGAGGGAGGTACTGCTACCGTTAATCCCATAAGAGTGAAATCGGATGCAGATGTAGAGGCTATTCCTTCAGGTTCTTCATTTGCTCTCGGTAATCACAATGTAACAGTTTACGGTGCATACAAGAAAAAGCATAAGACACTTGATATGTCTGCTCCTCTCGGCACACTCTATTATTACAACGGCACCAATATTAAGAAGGCCGTTGACAGCGAGTTCAAGGCTAACCGTGATTCTTCTAAGTATCCGGCAGAGGCTTGGAAAACTTACTGGACAGCTCTTACCGCTGCCGCTAAGCTTGTTTACGGCCCGTTCAAGAAGGCTAACCTCGGCAATTACAGTGACGACAATCTCACTGCAGCCATAACCGCTCTTGAAACCGCCGTTAAGGCTCTTGATACAGCAAGCACAACACCTTCAAGCGGTTCAGCAACCGTTACACCGGCTCCCATTGAGGCTGCTCTTAAGGCTGCCGGCGACATCAACTATCAGAACTTCGACCTCTATGCTTATTGGGCTTACGAAAAGGCAATGAAAGCCGGCAACGCTATCATTGACGCTTACAAGGGCCCCGTAGCTCCCGAAAAGTACATTGACGGCAGCTCACTTTCAGAGGCTGAAATTACTGCTATTGCCAACAAGGCAACCGCTACATATAAGAGAGCTATCGTAGCTTCCATGAAGGCTCCTTCAATCGAAGCTCAGAACGCTTATATGGATGCCGTAAAGGCTTACAAGGCTCCCAGTTATTCGGAGCTTGAAGTCCGTAACAGCGCTAAGAACATTGCTTGGTATGCAAGCTTCCTGAAGAGCGCTGCGGTTAAAACCGAAAAGCAGTTCCTTGATAAGGAAATCAAAGCCGCTAAGGCTCAGGACTACAAAGAGGCTGATTACACAGCAGGCTCTTATGCAAGATACACCAAGGCTCTTGCAGCTGCCGAGGCATTAAATGCCAACGCTGAGGCTCTTCAGTCCGAGGTATTCGATGTTAAGTATGAGCTTGAAATCGCTCAGCGCGCTCTTATGCCGAAATCGGCTTCTGCTCTCGAGGCAGGTGCTTACACCGAGCTTGAGGCAGTTATAGCTCAGGCTAAGTCGATATTCACTGACAACAGTGCATATACATTTGACGCTTCTAAGGCTGACGGCCTCACAGAGACCGAAGCTTATGCTAAGCTCGTTTCCGTACTCGGTTATGAGTACACCGATGAGAAGGGCAACACAGCAAACCTTTACAGCGGCTCCGCTGAAAACTATGCTGCAAATGACCGCTTCTATTCAAACGTTGTAGCAGCTCAGATTGACGCTGTTGTCACAAACCTCAAGAATGCTATGGCTCCGTTCGTATGCAAGTACGTAGCAGTTCCCACCACAGTGGGTTCAAGTGAGGGCGTTTCCGTAACAGAGAGCGCTTCTCTCATCACCGGCGTAACACCCGGCTCGCTTGCTACTGCCGACGACGTACTCGCAAGAGTAACGGCTAAGGATTCTTCGGCTACAACTCTTAATGTTGCCGCTAACGCTGCTGGCCTTTATGGTACAGGCGCTACCGCAACACTCAGCCTCAAGTCGAGCGGTGCTCCGGTTGCTATCTACACAGTCGTTATCTACGGCGATGTAAACGGCGACGGTGTTGTTGACGGATTCGATGCTTCCTCCATGGACCTCGCAATCAACAACAAAGCTGCTCTCACAGGCGCTTATAAGACTGCAGGCGGCCTTGCTACCGGTAAGGTTGACCTCGCTAACTACGGCCTTGTAGTTGACGCTGCTTACGGCGGAACTGCAATCGCTCAGAAGTAATTTCCTTTAATTACTTAAGTAAAACCCGGTGGGGGAGTTATCTCCCCCACAAGGGCGTATGTAATGGGATATTCTTAAAAAGATTAGAGCATATACTTTAAAAGTGCGGCGGAATAGTTTTGTGAAAAAACGGTACAAAGCTTGTAAGCCCGCGAGGAAATAACTTTATTTGTGATAGCGTAAGGGATATTTTCTTTCGGTGTGCCATTTTTATTCACAAATTATTGACATTGTGCTCTCAAAAGTGTATATTTAATATTGATTAAGAATAGAAGGAGGCAAAAAATGACCAAGGCAAAAAAGGCTATTAGCCTTATTGTATCTGTAGTTATGCTCCTTGGCGTGCTTGCAGTCGGCGTTTTCGCAAATGATAATACCGGTGTCGCAGAAAACGGCACTATCGCTTTATCGTTTGACAAGGCGTCATATAGCGCAGGCGATACGGTCAAGGTTACCGTAAAATTAACCACAGATTATTATGCTGCAACGGTTTCTGTTCCTGTTCAGTATGACAGTAGTGCTGTTAAGTTTGTAAGCGGCACAACCGATTCAACGCTGTTCGGTGCAGGCGATGCAACAAAGACGGTCGTAAATGATGCTGCTGCGGGCGGCAAGACTTATGTCTATGTCGGCGTATTACCGCAGGCTGCCGGCGGAGCTGTTGCTCAGAAGGCAAACGGCGTCGTACTTTCGACCCTCACCTTTACCGCTTCTAAGGCCATTTCCGATACTGCGGTCGCTTTCGGTGTGCTTAACGATCAGAAAACAATGACCAATCTCGGCGGTAAACTCTATGTAGGTTCCTACAAGACCTCTGATGTAGCCTCAACGGTTTATACCACAGGTCAGAAACTTACTTTCCCGGTAATGAAGGCTGCTGCTGCAGCTGATCCGGAACTTCAGCTCTCTGAAACAGGAAAAGCTAACGGTGTTATAATCGACAGAGTTTCAACTTGCACCGATGGCAACGGTTTCGTTTACGGTGTCGCAACCGATAACGGTGATTCCATTGCTGACGCTTTGCAGACCCCCGCCGGTTCAATTCAGGTAACTGAAAACGACCAGGGGCAGATGAGCACAGGCGCAAAAATCGAGCTTCTTAACGATAGCGGTGACGTTGTTGAGACATACTATTTCGTATTCTTCGGCGATGTTAACGGCGACGGCTTGATTGACCTTTCTGACTCAGGTGCAATTGAGGCTTCAGATGCATTTATCGAGGAAATAGAACCCGGTACGGCAACTTATATGGCTGCTGATGTGGAGGTTGATGGAATGGTAGACCTTTCTGATGCAGGTAAAATTGAAGCACAGGACTCATTTATTGAGGATCTTCCTACACAGCGTGAACTTGCTTCATTACATGCAGAGCTGCTTTAAATTTCAACAAATATTATTAGGAGGAAAATAGAATATGCTTAAGACAAGCAAAAAAGTACTCAGTGTAGTTCTTGCTTTGGTTTTGGTGTTAAGCACGTTGACAGTATGCTCCTTTGCGGCTTTTGATTCCAGCACACAAAAACTTGGCTTTGTTCTTGTGCCGGATAAAGACATCACAAAGGTTCAGAATGGCGATAAGGTAACATTTACACTCTATTTGGATGTTGCTGATTTTAGCCAGAATGTTTCGGTTGCTAAACTCATGTTCTTATATGACAGTTCTGCATATTCAGTAGATAACTCATATACATGTCTTAACGATTTTGCAAAGTTCTACAAGGATGGTACTGCTTCATCTTTGGCTAGCACATCTGCTAACTGGAAAAAGCTTATTGCTGGAACAACTCAGGATATTTCAGCATTTGACAAGGCTTATGTATGGTCAGGTGCCGCTGATTCAAACAAAGACTGGGATGAGGATGGTACAGGTAACACTGCTAAACAAGGATTCTCCCTTACTCAGGAAAAGGGAACCCGAACTCCTGCTGAACTTCAGTTCACATTTACAGTTCTTGACAATACTAAGACTTTGGATGTTATGGTTTGTAACAATTTCGCTACAAAATCAACTCTCCAATACTTTAAGACAACTGATGGTGCAACACAGACAAACCTTGACCAGGGCGAAGTTAATACAGAACTTGCTAGTGCAATGGTCAATAACCCCGGAGTCGCAAACCCTGCTGTAGCTAAGTATAAGACTCAGGTTAAGTTCACAGGCGATAAGACAACTGCTCCGGATGATCTCTTCCAGTTCAGACTTACTTCGGTTATCACAGCTGCTGACTTCGCTGCTATGAACTCAAACGGCAATACAATTAAGAGCGTTGGCTTCATTGCTGCCAACACAGGCGCTGCCGATGCAGATGCTGCTAAGACAGCAGTTGAAAAGGGCACCGCACTTCCGTCAGCTTGGAAGGCTGCTTCTACCGACTATGTAAGTCAGGCAAACGCTTCTTCCGATGCATACTTCGGCGCAATCGTCAAGAATATCTCTCATGCTTCTCAGGCAACTGATATTGACTGCATCGCTTATGTATGCTACAATGATGGTGCTGCCGATCATTATGTTTGGTATTCCGCAGCTGTAACTGCTAAAGTTGCTTCAGGATATGATGCTGCTGTTGCTAATTGGAAAGCTCAGTAATTGAATTTTTACCAAGAAACCACAGCGAAACTTTACTATCGGTTCGGCTGTTCAAAACTGAATATTCCGTTCCGACATTAAATTTTATTATTATATCTTGAAAGGAGATTAAATCTCAATGAAACAGGTTTATCAAACACCGGATTTCGATGTTTCTGCATACGAGCTTGATGATATCATCACAATCTCCATAGGCACCGGCCCCGTAGAGGGCGGCGACTCGGGTTGGGTTGAGATCTGACGCTCACGTAGCAATCGATCCGATTTATTAACAATCATAAGCAGAGCAAGGTTCGCCTTGCTCTGTTTTTTTGTGCCCTGTTTTGCATTTTGTGCACCATTCCGTTTCTGTACCCCATTCTGATATCGTGTGCCTATTCTGTTTTTGTACTTAATTTAGGTGTTGTATGCCTATTTTTTTGCGTGTCATATGAGGAGCTTTCCACACACCCCTGCCCGCCCTTTTCACTATTCGTTTTCCGCTTCCGTTTTCGTCTTTTTACTTTTCAGCCTCCCTTGCAGAGAGCAAGCCTCGCCAAAGCAGTTTGGAAGCTTTTTGCCTCCCTTGTAAAGGGAGGTGGGTTGCCGTAAGGCAAGCCGGAGGGATTATGCCTCCCTTGTAAAGGGAGGTGGGTTGCCGTAAGGCAAGCCGGAGGGATTTTGCGGAGTTATATGGAATTTAAATAGATTGTGCGTGATTATTTAATCCCTCAGTCCGCTCGTGAACTCGCGTCCAGCTCCCTTTTCAAGGGAGCCTTTTGACATTTCCCCACACCGTGGGGAATCACCATTTACAAGGGAGCCTAAACAATCCCTCAGTCTACTCACTTCGTTCGTAGCCAGCTCCTGACGGGAGCCCGTCCCCTTTGTCACTACGTGACATTTCCCCACACCGTGGGGAATCACCCTTTACAAGGGAACCTTTTGACATTTCCCCACACTGTGGGGAATCACCCTATTTGATGTAGCCTGAAAGCGGCTGCAATGTAAATTCGGCAGTCGAAAGAGACATTTATGCAAAAAATCCTCGATTTTTGCTGCAATTTCGAAATTTCGGCAGATTGACGAATAATTAACACATCGATTATTTATTTTGACGGAGTAATCATCAATATATTGTGTAGTTGCTCATTTACACCCCACAGATGTATTCGTCATTTTTTCAATTTCGCGGCTGTTTAGTTTAACAAATTTAAATAATAGTTAAAAAACATCTAAACGTCCGCAATTTTGAGCTCGATTTGTTTGCCGCGTCGTATTTTTGCGTTGACAAGAGTCTTTTTTGTGCTATAATTACAAGTGAACGGTAATTCACTACACGTGGTTATCTATGGTGCGCCGCTTTTGCGCAGCACCGTTTCGTTAATTTTATTAAACGGAGGTCACGATATGGACACAAGATTTGCAATTTCGGAGTACAATGACGCTGTTGCAGTCAACAAAGAGCTTGATGAGCTTATTAAAAAGCCGATTTACACCATCAAGCCGGAGGCTCTTAAAAAATACGAGGATGAGTATTACAACAAAAAGTGCCTCAAATCAAAAGCACAGATTGAGGAAGCTCGCCAGATAATCCCCGGCGGCGTTCAGCATAACCTTGCTTTCAACTATCCCTTCCCGCTTGTTTTCACAAAGGCAGAGGGTGCATATCTCTATGACGTTGACGGCAACAAGTATTTTGACTTCCTTCAGGCAGGCGGCCCGACTGTTCTCGGCTCCAACCCGAAAGCTGTTCGTGAGCAGGTCATTGACCTCCTTAATACTTGCGGTCCCTCAACCGGACTTTTCCACGAGTTTGAGTACAAGCTCGCCAAAAAGATTTCCGACAGCGTTGAAACCGTTGATATGTTCCGTATGATGGGCTCGGGCACCGAGGCTTGCATGGGTGCGGCTCGTATCGCAAGACTTGCTACAAAGCATAAGAACATCATAAAGATGGGCGGCGCTTACCACGGCTGGTCAGATCAGATGGCTTACGGTATCCGCGTAAACGGCACCAAGTTCACACAGGCTCACGGTGTTCCGCTCAACTGCTTTATGTTCATTCAGGAGACTACACCGAACGATCTTGACGATCTTGAGAGAAAGCTCAGACTCAACCAGTTCCGCGGCGGCACAGCAGCCGTTTATATGGAGCCGGTAGGCCCCGAGAGCGGTACTACCCCCATCACCGTTGAATATGTTAAGGGCGTTGAGCGTCTTTGCCGCAAATACGGCGCACTCCTCGTATTCGATGAGGTTGTTACAGGCTTCCGTATCGGTTTGGCAGGGGGTGAGGGGTAATT
>ERZ780083.925-NODE-925-length-11052-cov-4.742111_pt1 | contig 11052 bp, 4 predicted proteins | sample MGYA00511838_ERZ780083 | MGnify/ENA primary metagenome ERZ780083 (study PRJEB29588, sample SAMEA2152602) | human gut metagenome | biome: human gut; feature: human-associated habitat; material: faeces | place: Denmark | collected 2008/2010 ...
TGTTAGGATCTTTAGCCAACATATCATCAGCAAACTGCATAGCTTCGTCATATTTGTTGTTATTGCTATAATAATCAATCAAGTGACCGAAGAAGAATGAATGTTCAGGATATTTCTGGATACCTTCTTTTAAAGAAGCAATCCATTTAACAGTATCACCTTCAGCTTTCAATGCAGTAGAGATAAATTCCATTGCGTATTTCCCAACTTCTTTATCATCTTGCGCATAAGGAGCATACTTCAAAATACTAGGATAATCTTCCATCTTAGCAGCTGCTAAACTTGCATAATATGCTATTTGGGGTAATACAGTATCTGTTTGTAATAGATTTTCCTTTTCAAACATCGGGTTGATAGCAATATCAATGTATGTTGCAAAGAAATCTAATGCTTTTTTATTGTCTTCATTGGCTGCATCGCCTTCTTTCTGTGAGGCCAAATTAAAGAATTGGATACCGCCATTGATCAGATTACCGCGTTCTGCTAAAATTGTAGCAGAATTAGATTTTCTATATTTATTCTTGATTTTGCCCTTTTCATTGGGAATTTGTGCCAATTCGTCACATTTGAAGTAGAATTTACACATGTTCAATGCGCTATTATATACCTGAAGAGTGTCATAAGGTTTTCTCAGATAGGCATTTTCCATTTCTTTCTCACTTCTTTTTCTTTGGATAAGACCTGCTACATCCCACGTTTCGGCATTGTCCTTTGTTTCGGGATTGGTTAAAGCCTGATTTATCAGTTCCTCTGCTTTGGCAAAGTCAGGATTTACTCCGTTAGCAATACTTTTAGCCTCTTTTACGTTCTTTTCTTGGGCGAAAGTAAAGCTTGCGACAAGTAGTAAAACCATTGAAAATAATACTCTTTTCATGATTGTAGAAAATTTAAATTAATATTATGTCTATTCTTCATTTTCATTGTTTACCTCGTTCTGAGGGCTTTCAAAGGTATTTTCTTCCCCCTCCTCTATAAGTTCCTCTTCATTTTCTGAAGTGACTTTACATACAGAGCCGATTTCGTCATTACGTTTCTCAAGGTTGATTAGACGCACACCTTGTGTAGCACGTCCCATGATACGAACATCGGCGACTTTCAGACGGATGGTAATACCGGATTTATTAATAATCATCAAGTCATTTTCATCTGTAACAGACTTGATAGTTACTAATTTACCCGTTTTATCGGTGATATTCATTGTTTTCACACCTTTACCTCCACGATTGGTCTTGCGATAATCTTCAATATCCGAACGTTTGCCATATCCTTGTTCCGATACAACCATAATTGTTTCCGCTTCAGGATCTTTGATGCATATCATACCTACAACTTCGTCTTGACCGTCTTCATCCAATGTCATGCCACGTACACCGGTGGCAGTACGTCCCATAACGCGCACAGCACTTTCATGGAAACGAATGGCACGTCCGTTACGGTTGGCAATGATGATTTCATTGTCGCCGTTTGTCATACGCACTTCGATTACACGGTCGTCTTCACGGATAGTGATAGCATTTACACCATTTTGGCGAGGACGTGAATACTGCTCAAGCAATGTTTTCTTAATGACACCATTCTTAGTACAGAACAATACATAATGGCTGTTGATAAATTCTTGGTCGTTCAAGTTCTTCACGCGCAAATAGGCGTTTACAGCATCGTCAGAGTCGATATTCAACAAATTCTGGATGGCACGACCTTTCGAATTCTTAGTACCTTCGGGGATTTCGTATACCTTCAGCCAGTAACACTTACCTTTCTGTGTAAAGAACATCATGGTATTATGCATGGTTGCAGGATAAATATGCTCTACAAAGTCTGCATCGCGGGTTTCGGTACCTTTGGAGCCTACCCCACCACGGTTTTGCGCACGGAATTCGCTCAGCGGTGTGCGTTTGATGTATCCCATGTGCGAGATGGTGATAATCATTTCATCATCTGCATAGAAGTCTTCCGGATTGAATTCTTCTGATGAATAGACAATTTCCGAGCGACGTTCGTCACCATACTTCTCTTTTACTTCAATCAGTTCATCTTTAATGACTTTGCGGCAGAGTTCGTCATTGACAAGGATTTCTTCCAAATAAGCAATCTGCTTCTGAATTTCCTCATATTCGGCGTGCAGCTGGTCTTGCATCAATCCTGTGAGCTGACGCAAACGCATTTCAACAATGGCACGTGACTGAATTTCACTGAGTTGGAATCGCTCCATCAAACCTGATATAGCATCATTCGGGGTTTTAGCAGCACGGATAATCTTGATTACTTCGTCGATATTATCAGATGCAATGATTAATCCTTCCAGAATATGTGCACGTTCTTTGGCCTTGCGCAAATCATACTGAGTACGGCGGATGACTACGTCGTGTCTGTGCTCAACGAAGTATTTTATCAAATCCTTCAGATTCAGCAGACGTGGACGGCCATGTACCAATGCAACATTGTTCACACCAAAAGATGTCTGCAGCATTGTCATCTTGTAGAGCTTGTTGAGTACAACGCTGGCATTTGCATCACGTTTTACATCAATAACGATACGCATACCTTCACGGTCGGATTCGTCATTAGCATTGGCAATACCTTCAATTTTCTTTTCGTTGGCCAAATCGGCTATATTCTTAATCAATTCAGCTTTGTTGACACCATAGGGAATTTCTGTCACAACGATTTTATCGTGCGTCGAACCAGTCTCAATTTCGGCTCTAGCACGCATTATGACACGTCCGCGTCCCGTGAGATAGGCTTCGCGAACACCGCTCATACCGTATATATAGCCTCTGGTCGGGAAATCAGGAGCTTTGACATACGTCATCAGCTCTTCTATATCGATGTCATTGTTTTCAATGTATGCAATACAAGCGTCAATAACCTCAGATAGATTATGGGTCGGCATATTGGTAGCCATACCTACGGCAATACCAGATGCACCATTTACCAAAAGATTCGGAATACGGGCCGGCATGACGGTAGGCTCTTGCAAAGAGTCATCGAAATTGTTCTGCATGTCAACAGTCTCTTTCTCAAGGTCTGTCATCATGTCTTCACCAATTTTTCGCAAACGACACTCTGTATAACGCATGGCAGCAGCACTGTCACCGTCTACTGAACCGTAGTTACCTTGTCCATCTACCAACATGTAACGCATTGCCCAAGGCTGAGCCATACGTACAAGAGCTCCGTAAACGGACGAGTCGCCATGAGGGTGATATTTACCTAATACTTCACCTACAACTCTGGCTGATTTTTTATAAGGTTTGTCGGAGGTATTTCCTAATCCCATCATTCCGAAAAGAATTCTTCGGTGAACGGGTTTAAAACCATCTCTAACATCCGGAAGGGCACGTGAAACAATGACCGACATGGAGTAGTCAATGTACGATGACTTCATTTCCTCCTCGATGTTAATCTTTATAATTCTGTCTTGTTCAAGCATTTAAAAAGATTATTAATTATACATTTTCGGGTTCGTGAAAAACCACGCTAAAGTACTGCTTTTTTACGATATACAAAAGTTTTCCTCCATAAACTTTGTTGCCTGCAACATAAATATGGAAGTACTCCCTCCATTCCTCACCAAATTGCTATTAATATATAAGGTATAAAGTGGAAAAACAGATTTGAAATTTATGGCACGGGATTTGTATACTATTAAATCAGTTAAATATGATACGCTGAATTAATAAATGCGTATCTTTGTCGTGGATAACCTTTTTAATTGAGGAGAATTATAAAATATGAACAATCAATTTTCACAAAGAGTTTCAGACATAATTACTTATAGCAAGGAAGAAGCCAATCGATTGAGAAATCGCTATATTGGTCCGGAACACCTTCTGCTCGGCATGCTGCGTGATGGCGGAGGAAAAGCTATTGAAATATTGTTGAAACTTGATATAGATTTAAAACGAGTAAAAAGTCGTCTGGAGGGTTTCCTAAAGGATGCCGAGGACGATACTCTCTTGCCGGACGCTGAAGTGCCCTTGTCCCCGATGACGGCTAAGATATTGAAGATGTGTATGCTTGAAGCGCGTTTGCTGAAAAGTGCAACTGCCGATACGGAACATGTATTGCTGGCTATCTTGAAAGATGGCGACAATCTTGCTGCAACTGTTTTGGAAGAACACTGGGTGGATTATCAGGCTGTATTTGAACAGCTTTCGATGAAATCGACCAATCCGAATGCGGGAATGGGATTCACCGAGGATGATGAAGAGGATGAAGAAGATATGAATATGTCCCGCTCCTCCCGTACTGGGGGAGCGGGTTCGGCTTCGGCTGCACAGGCTGCATCCAGAAAGCCGTCCAATGATACTCCTGTGCTGGACAATTTCGGCGTAGACATGACGCGGGCTGCCGAAGAAGGCAAGCTGGACCCGGTTGTGGGTCGCGAACGCGAGATTGAACGTCTGGCGCAAATCTTGAGCCGCCGTAAGAAGAACAATCCGGTGCTTATCGGTGAACCTGGAGTCGGAAAATCTGCCATCGTAGAGGGTTTGGCATTGCGTATTGTGCAAAAGAAAGTTTCGCGCATTTTGTTTGAAAAGCGCGTGGTGATGCTTGATATGGCCTCTGTGGTGGCGGGAACAAAATACCGTGGTCAGTTTGAGGAACGTATCCGCTCTATCATCAACGAGTTGCAGAAAAATCCGAATGTCATCCTTTTCATCGATGAAATCCATACGATTGTAGGTGCCGGTGCTGCTGCCGGTTCCATGGATGCTGCCAATATGCTGAAACCAGCTTTAGCGCGTGGTGAAATCCAGTGTATTGGAGCTACCACTCTCGATGAATACAGAAAGAATATCGAGAAAGACGGTGCTTTGGAACGTCGTTTCCAAAAGGTGATTGTAGAGCCTACCACAGCTGAAGAAACGCTTCAGATATTGAAGAATATCAAGGAGAAGTATGAAGACCATCATAACGTGAGCTACACGGATGAAGCCCTGGAAGCATGTGTCAAGTTGTCAGCACGCTATATAACCGACCGCAACTTCCCGGATAAAGCTATTGATGCTTTGGACGAGGCGGGTTCGCGTGTGCATTTGACGAATATTAATGTTCCGAAAGAAATTGAGGAACAGGAAAAGCTGATTGAAGAGGCACGTAGCCTGAAGGCTGAAGCTGTAAAGTCACAGAATTTTGAGCTGGCTGCCAGCTACCGCGACCGTGAGAAGGAACTTTCTGTCCGCTTGGAGGAGATGAAGGTTGAGTGGGAAGCCCGTTTGAAGGATGACCGCCAAACGGTAGGTGAAGAGGAAATAGCCAATGTTATTTCAATGATGTCCGGTGTACCCGTACAGCGCATGGCGCAGGCAGAAGGACTTAAACTGGCCGGAATGAAGGAAGAACTACAGGCGAAGGTGATAGCTCAAGATGCTGCGATAGAGAAACTTACCAAAGCAATCTTGCGTAGCCGTGTAGGGTTGAAAGACCCGAACCATCCCATCGGAACCTTTATGTTCCTTGGCCCTACTGGTGTGGGTAAGACGCATTTGGCAAAGCAATTGGCAAAATATATGTTTGGCTCTGCCGATGCCTTGATACGTATCGATATGAGCGAGTATATGGAGAAATACACCGTATCTCGTATGATTGGTGCCGCTCCGGGATATGTGGGCTATGAGGAAGGCGGCCAGTTGACTGAAAAGGTGCGTCGCAAGCCGTATTCCATTGTCTTGCTGGATGAGATTGAGAAAGCCCATCCGGACGTGTTCAACATCTTGCTCCAGGTACTGGATGAAGGCCGTTTGACTGACAATTATGGCAGAACCATCGATTTCAAGAATACGGTTATCATTATGACCTCCAATATCGGTACGCGGCAGTTGAAGGAATTTGGCCGTGGCGTAGGTTTTGCGGCGCAAAACCGCACGGATGACAATGAACATTCGCGCAGCGTGATACAAAAGGCTCTGAACAAGACCTTTGCTCCCGAATTCTTGAATCGTTTGGATGAAATCATTACTTTCGACCAGCTCTCTTTGGAGGCCATCACAAAGATTGTGGACATTGAGCTGAAAGGTTTGTACGAACGGGTTGAAGCAATTGGTTACAAGCTGGTTGTGGAGGATGATGCAAAGACATTCCTTGCTTCGAAAGGGTACGATGTACAGTTTGGTGCGCGCCCATTGAAGCGCGCCATTCAGAACCACTTGGAGGATGGACTTTCCGAGCTGATAGTGGCGGAGGAGTTACAGCCGGGTGATACGGTAAACGTATCAGTAGACAAAGAAAAAGACGAGCTGAGCATCAGGAAGGCATAAGCTGTTCTTTATAAAAACCGTCAAAATGTCAGTCCTTATGGGCTGGCATTTTTTTTGTGCTATATCTGCCGGAATAATTAAAAATATAAATCTAAAAAATATAAATGTAGTATGCAAAAAGGTAATATTGGGGTAACTACTGAGAATATCTTCCCCGTCATTAAAAAGTTCTTGTATAGTGATCATGAAATTTTTCTCCGTGAGTTGGTTTCTAACGCGGTTGATGCTACACAGAAGCTGAAAACACTCTCCTCTATCGGTGAGTTCAAGGGTGAAGTTGGCGATTTAACCGTACATGTCTCGCTGGGAAAAGATACCATTACGGTGTCCGACCATGGTATAGGTCTTACGGCTGAAGAAATAGACAAGTATATTAACCAGATAGCTTTCTCTGGCGCCAATGACTTCCTTGAGAAATATAAAAACGATGCCAACGCCATCATCGGCCATTTTGGATTGGGTTTCTATTCGGCTTTTATGGTTGCCAAGAAAGTCGAAATCATCACTAAATCCTATCGGGAAGGCGCCCAGGCTGTAAAGTGGACATGCGATGGCAGTCCGGAGTTTACGATTGAAGACACTGATAAGGCAGAACGTGGTACGGATATCGTTCTTTACATAGACGATGACTGCAAGGAATTCCTTGAAGAAGCGCGCATTTCCTCTTTGTTGAAGAAGTATTGCAGCTTCCTCCCTATCCCGGTTGCATTCGGCAAGAAGAAAGAATGGAAAGACGGCAAGCAGGTTGAAACTGCCGAGGATAATATCATCAATGACTCCAACCCGTTGTGGACGCTAAAACCCAGCGAATTGAAAGATGAAGATTACAAGAAGTTCTACCGTGACCTTTATCCTATGTCCGACGAACCTTTATTCTGGATTCATCTGAATGTGGATTATCCGTTCCACCTTACCGGTATTCTGTACTTCCCCAAAGTGAAGAGCAACATCGAGTTGAACAAGAATAAGATTCAGCTCTATTGCAACCAGGTATATGTGACGGATTCGGTGGAAGGTATTGTTCCCGACTTCTTGACCCTGCTGCATGGTGTGCTCGATTCACCGGACATTCCATTGAACGTTTCCCGTTCTTATTTGCAGAGCGATGCCAACGTGAAGAAGATTTCTACATATATCACGAAGAAGGTGTCAGACCGTTTGCAGTCTATCTTCAAGAATGACCGTAAACAGTTTGAGGAAAAGTGGAATGACTTGAAAATCTTCATCAACTACGGAATGCTTACGCAGGAAGATTTCTATGATAGAGCCAAGGATTTTGCCCTTTTCACCGATACAGACAGCAAATATTATACTTTCGAAGAGTATAAGACGTTGATTAAAGATAACCAGACGGATAAGGATGGAAATCTGATTTATCTGTATGCCAACAATAAAGATGAACAATACAGCTACATAGAGGCCGCTACGAATAAAGGATACAATGTGCTGTTGATGGATGGACAGCTGGACATTGCGGTGGTGAGCATGTTGGAACAGAAGTTCGAAAAGGTTCGCTTCACTCGTGTAGACAGCGATATTATTGATAATCTGATTGTCAAGGAAGACAAGAAGAACGAAGCGTTGGAAGCCGGCAAGCAGGAAGTTCTTTCTTCCATCTTCAAGAGCCAGTTGCCCAAGATGGATAAGACGGAGTTCAACATCACGGCGCAGGCTTTGGGCGAAAATGCCACTCCTATCATGATAACTCAGAGCGAGTACATGCGCCGTATGAAGGAAATGGCGAATATCCAGGCTGGAATGAGCTTCTATGGCGAAATGCCGGATATGTTTAACCTGGTATTGAATTCAGACCATAAGCTGGTAAAAGAAGTTCTGGCAGATGAAGATAAGGAATGTGCTGCTGCCGTTGCTCCGGTTCAGGCAGAGATGGATGAAGTGAACAAGCAGCGTACTGACCTGAAAAAGAAGCAGGAAGGCAAGAAAGATGAGGATATACCGACTGCCGAAAAGGATAAAGTGAATGAGCTGGATAAGAAGTGGGACGAACTGAAAACACAGAAAGAAGGCATCTTCGCCGATTATGCTGCCAAGAATAAGGTTGTCCGTCAACTGATAGATTTGGCACTGCTGCAGAATGGTATGTTGAAAGGTGAAGCTTTGAACAACTTTGTCAAGAGAAGCATTGACCTGATAAAATAAGCCCCTTTAAATTTGCATTTAATATATGCAAGGGTATTGTGATTCTTCGGAGTCGCAATACCCTTTTTTTATTCATTTTCACCAATTAGGGTGTGATTTTCTTCGTTGAATACGGCATTTTTAGAAACTATTGTTTATATTTGGGGCAATGAACATTTATCTTACTCGGAATAGCATAGTTATGAAAAGAGTTTTATTGTTTTTTTCGTTTCTTCTATGTGGCTTTATTTTACAAGCTCAGAAAGTGGGGCTTGTACTGAGTGGCGGTGGAGCAAAAGGCATGACTCATATAGGCATTATCCGGGCTTTGGAAGAGAATAATATCCCCATTGATTATATAACCGGAACCTCTATGGGAGCTATCATCGGTTCTCTGTATGCTATGGGGTATTCCCCGGACGATATGGAGGCGCTGTTGCGCTCTCCCGACTTTAAGCGTTGGTATTCGGGCAAAGTGGAGCCTAAATACGAGTATTATTTTAAGAAGAATCGTCCTTCACCGGAATTTTTTAATATCCGTTTTGCTTTTAGGGACTCGCTGCATATGAAGCCCCAGATACTTCCCACAAGCATGGTCAACCCCATACAGATGAACCTGGTATTTGTGGAATTGTTTGCACGTGCTACGGCTGCATGTGGCGGTAATTTCAACAAACTGTTTGTTCCTTTTCGCTGTATAGCATCCGATGTGTACAATAAAAAGCCATTGGTATTGAGTAAAGGGGATTTGGGAGATGCGGTACGTGCTTCCATGAGCTTTCCATTTGTCTTCAAACCGATAGAAATAGACAGTACGCTTGCTTATGATGGCGGCATTTACAATAATTTCCCTACGGATGTGATGCGGGAGGATTTTCATCCGGATGTCATTATTGGCAGTGTGGTAGCGGCCAATCCCGGTAAGCCGAAGGAGAATGACCTGATGAGCCAATTGGAGAATATGATTATGCAGAAGACCGATTACTCCATTCCGGACTCGTTGGGCATAGTCATGACCTTCAAGTACGATGATGTCAACCTGCTGGATTTTGACCGTCTGCAGGAATTGCACGATATAGGCTACAACCGTACTCTTAATATGATGGATTCCATCAAAAGCCGTGTTCACCGTAGGGTGAATGCTGATAATGTGCGTTTGAGGCGCCTTGTCTTCCGGAGTAACCTGCCTCAATTCCGTTTTCGGGATATTATTATTGAAGGGGCGAATGCCCAACAGCAAGCCTACATCAAAAAAGAGTTCCATGATGAAGAGCATGAAGTCTTTACTTATGAAGACTTGAAGCGCGGGTATTTTCGTTTGCTGGCAGATAATATGATTTCGGAAATAGTTCCTCATGCTATGTATGATTCGGAATCCGATTTGTATGAGCTGCATTTGAAGGTGAAGATGGAGGATAATTTTTCCGTGCGTCTGGGGGGCAGTGTCTCTACCACGAGCTCAAATCAAATCTATTTGGGAATAGGATATCAGAACTTGAATTATTATTCCAAGGAAATCACTTTTGACGGTCAGTTGGGTAAGATTTATAATAATGCCCAGTTGATGGGTAAGATTGATTTGCCTACCAACATACCTACGTCCTTTCGTTTTATTGCTTCAATCAGTACCTTCGATTACTACAAGAAGGACAAGCTGTTTTCCAGGAATGACAAACCTTCATTCAATTCAAAGGACGAACGTTTTGTGAAGTTGATGGTTGCCTTGCCGTTTTTGGCCAATAAGCGTGCGGAGTTCAGTCTGGGATATGGCCAACTGGAAGATAACTACTTTCAATCCAGTGTAATAGATTTCGATAAGGACCGTTCGGACAGAAGTACCTACAAACTTTTGGGAGGTTCCATCGGTTTCTATGGGAGCACCCTAAATACGCGGCAATACGCGACAAAAGGTTATCTGGAGAAACTGATAGCCCAGGTATTTACCGGGAGGGAAAGATTTGAACCGGGGAATCCGCAAGAAGGGTACAGTCCTTCTCCGCAAGAGCGGCAATCATGGTTACAAATCTCTTATATGAAAGAGGCATATCACACGATGGGGCCGAAATTCACCCTGGGATGGATGGCAGAAGCACTGTATTCATCGAAGAATTTCTCTGAGAATTATACGGCAACCATGATGCAGGCAGGAGAATTTGCACCGACTCCGCATAGTAAACTGATGTACAATGAAGCTTTTCGTGCCAACCAGTATGTGGCTGCCGGTATCAAACCCATATATGTTTTGAACGACATGTTCCAGTTCCGGACAGAATTTTATGGCTTTACGCCGATTTTTCCGATAAAAAAGAATGCATTGAATAAAGCGTATTATGGAAAAGCATTCTCCCGCTTTGAGTATATGGGAGAAGTTTCTGTTATTTGTCATTTGCCCTTCGGAGCCATCTCTGCTTATGTAAATCATTATAGCTCACCGAGAAGGGAGTGGAATGTGGGGATGACCATCGGCTGGCAGTTGTTTAATTATCGCTTTGTCGAATAAATTTCTTCAAAAAAAGTTTGTATATCGTTTGCTAATTCGGAAAAAGTACGTATCTTTGCACCCGTTAAACAAAGAGGCCGCGTAGCTCAACTGAATAGAGTAGCTGACTACGGATCAGCCGGTTACAGGTTTGAATCCTGTCGCGATCAC
>ERZ780083.933-NODE-933-length-11006-cov-2.653822_pt1 | contig 11006 bp, 5 predicted proteins | sample MGYA00511838_ERZ780083 | MGnify/ENA primary metagenome ERZ780083 (study PRJEB29588, sample SAMEA2152602) | human gut metagenome | biome: human gut; feature: human-associated habitat; material: faeces | place: Denmark | collected 2008/2010 ...
ACGAAATCGGCAAGGTCGTGGACTGGAGCAAGGTGGATAAAGAGGATTATCTCCTTGCAATGGAGCGCAGCCCCATCAAAGATGTGGAACTCAAGGTGCTGTTGAAGGCGGCGCTGTCCGACAAGGTAGACAGCCGTGAGGTATATATGAACGGCATCGACCAAAGCTACTATTACGAGAGCCTTTCGGCTTTCCGGGCGGGAGATTTGTAAAGCCTAAAGTATCAGTTTTTGGCTTCCAAAGTATCAAATTGATACTTTGGCGAAATCCCAAAGTGCCAACACGGCGGTTCCAAAGTGCCAAATTGGCACTTTGGAGATGTGCTTATATCAAATGCTAAATGAATTAACAAAAATCGAGGGAGACTGCTTATGAAATCAAATTTTGATTTTCTGAATCGATACTGGCCTGCATTGGCACAGATCGGCGCAACCGCAGAAACCTATGTCTATTCTGATCCCAATGCCTGTATCTATAAACTCGGAATGTTTGCCGAGCGCTTAGTGCAGGAGATCCTTGTCTTTGAGCACATTGCGGAGCCGGCTGTTGACAACACCCACGCAAATCGAATTCGCATTTTGAAGCGAGCCGGTTTATTGCCGCACGAAATTGACAACACGCTATATGTTCTTCGCAAGACAAGAAACTCGGCAGTACATATAGGTACGGACTCCGTGGACGAAGCAAAGACATTGCTATCCTTGACATACAATCTTGCTGTTTGGTTTATGGAAACCTATGGAGATTGGGGATATATTGCGCCTGAGTTCGTTATGCCGAGCGAGACCACGCACGAAGATTTGGAATCCGTTATTGCCGAGCAGGAAAGGAAAATCGAGGAATTGACGAAGCAACTGGCCGTGGTCAAGACCGCCGCTTCGGGCAAAACGCAGAAGGAGCGCGCAAGGCGGTCAGAATCTGTCTCCGCTATGATGAATTGGAATGAGGCGCAGACCAGATGCTTGATTGACGAGCAGCTTCGTCTTTCTGGTTGGGAAGCTGATACGCAGAACCTGCGCTACAGCAAAGGAACGCGTCCTGTAAAGGGGAGAAATATTGCCATCAGCGAATGGCCTACCAATTCGGCCTTTTACAAAAACGGGTATGCGGATTATGCGTTCTTCGTTGGCGAGAAGCTCGTAGCATTGATGGATGCAAAAAAGATGTCGGAAGATGTGGCATCTACCATCGATGTGCAGGTAAAGGACTATGCTGCACATATTAAGCCGGAGGATATTCCACATACGGTTGGAAACTGGAATGGTTATCAGGTCCCCTTCCTCCTTGCTTCAAATGGCAGGGCATATTTAGAGCAGCTGCGGACGAAGTCCGGTATTTGGTTTTTGGATGTCCGGGAACAGGAAAATCAACCGTATCCTATTCGGAACTGGTTTAGCCCAAGCGACCTGATGGAAAAACTTGGCCAGAATACAGCGGCGGCCAATCAGGCGCTGGCTGCAGCAGATAATTCGTTTATGACAGATCCTAATGGGCTGAATCTGCGCGACTACCAGATTAAGGCCATTGATAAGGCAACGGAGGCAATCGTTGACGGCAAGAGAACGGCCTTGCTTGCAATGGCCACCGGAACGGGCAAAACCCGTACTGTTCTGGGACTTATCTACAAGATGCTGGAATCCAAGCGTTTCCACCGTATTCTTTTCCTTGTAGATCGAGTGTCCCTCGGTGAGCAGGCAATGGACACCTTCAAAGATGTCAAGCTGAAGGAACTGCTGACACTGGACAAAATATATGAGATCAAAGCTATCGATGACATCACCATCAATCTGGAAACTAAGGTCAGCATTTCAACGGTGCAGGGGCTCTTGAAACGCACGATTCTGGCAGAAGAACCGGATTTGATGCCCGGTGCATTTGATTTGATTATTGTGGACGAAGCCCACCGAGGCTATATTCTTGACCGTGAAATGACGGAAGAAGAAATCCTCTACGATAATCAGGATGATTATATGAGCAAGTACAAGCAGGTTATCGAGTATTTCGATGCGGTGAAAGTTGCCTTGACTGCTACGCCCGCTCTGCACACGACCGAGATTTTCGGGGAGCCGGTCTATACCTACAGCTACCGTGAGGCGGTTATCGATGGCTGGCTGGTGGATCACGACCCTCCATATCTGATTAATACGGATTTCATTGAAAATGACGCACAGTTCAAGAAGGGTGAAACCTTGGCGCAATATGACCCCAACACCAATGAACTTTTGAACGGTGCAGTTTTGGACGATGAAATGGATTTCGATGTGTCGGAGTTCAACCGCAAAATTGTTCTGCCGGATCATACCCACAAGGTGCTGGAAGAAGTTTCGACCTACCTGAATCCGGAAAGTGGAGAAAAGACGCTGATTTTCGCAGTAAATGATGCACACGCTGACCGTATTGTGGATACGCTCCGAGAAATTTACAAGCCCTATGGCATTTCCAATGATGCCATTATGAAAATCACGGGCAAAACTGCCGGCGGCAACAAAAAGAAGATTTTGCAGGTGATCAAGCAGTTCAAGAACAACCAGTATCCCAACATTGCCGTAACAGTCGACCTGCTGACTACCGGAATCGATGTGCCGGCAATTTGCAATTTGGTGTTTATGCGAAAGATCAACAGCCGGATCCTCTTTGAGCAGATGCTGGGACGCGCTACGCGCCTTTGCCCGGAAATCGGAAAGACGCACTTCAATATCTTTGATGCAGTTCGCGTGTACGAGGACTTGGATGACACTTCCAATATGAAGTCAGTCTCCGTCAGCAAATCAATGGCTGAATTGTTGGAGGATTTGTTCCGTCCGGGTGAAGTCAGCAAGCAGCCTGTCAAAGATCGCATTTTGGCAAGATTGCAGCGTAAGAGCAACAATCTGACCGATGAGCAAAAGTATGATGTATCCGAGCGTTTAGGCGGAAAAACAATTCGGGAATATGCGAAGGAATTGAAAAGCTGTACAGAGGAAGCTTTTGTGCGACGCTGCCGGGAGGATAAGGATTTCCTGCTTTGGTTTGACAACCTGAAGGGTAAGAAGCGCGGACATTACTATTCCGAAAAGGAAGATACTCTTTTGGAAACGACCCGCGGCTATGGTGACACGGAAAAACCGCAGGACTATCTGGACTCTTTTGTGGCCTATGTTAATGAGAACAAAGACCGTATCGAAGCGATCCGCATAGCCTGCACCCGCCCCAGCGATATGACCCGGGCACAGCTTCGGGAGTTAAAGCTGGAACTGGATAAGGAGAATTTCACCGAGAGCAGCTTGAATGAAGCGGCCAGCGCGGTGAGCAATGAACGGATCGTGGCAGACATTATCGCCTTTGTTCGTCGGGCTGTACTTAAAACGCCGCTGGTGAACCACGATGACCGCGTGAAAATGGCCTTTTCTAAACTGATTTCGGCGCATCACTTTAACAAAATGCAGCTGGATCTGCTGGAAAAGATCAAGGTATATATGCTTCACGAGAGCATTCTCAATACCGAGACCTTTGAGGCACCGGCGTTCAAGATGGATGGCGGTTTCGCACGCTTTAACAAGAAGTTTGGCGGGCAGCTTGCGGAGATCATCCGCGAGATCAACACTTATATTTACGAAGGAGCAGCTTAAATGAGCACGCAAGATATTGTACAGAAACTTTGGAACCTCTGCAATGTGCTGCGGGATGACGGTATTACTTATCACCAGTATGTGACAGAGCTGACCTACATTCTGTTTTTGAAAATGGCCGATGAGACCGGTGCAGATAAGGATATTCCCGAAGCATATCGTTGGGGCTCTTTGACCAGCCGTTCCGGCATTGACCTGAAAAAGCACTACTATACGCTGCTCAGCAAGCTGGGCGAAGAATCCGTTGGCCGCGTGGCGCAGATTTACGCCAACGCATCCTCCAGCATCGAGGAGCCAAAAAACCTCGAAAAAATCATCACGGAGATTGATAAGCTGGACTGGTATGAGGCCAAAGAGGAAGGTCTGGGCGACCTGTATGAAGGACTCTTAGAGAAGAACGCCAACGAGAAGAAGTCCGGTGCCGGTCAGTACTTCACCCCTCGTGTGCTGATCGATGTGATGACGGAGCTCATCAAACCTCAGCTGGGCGACAAGTGCTTTGACCCGGCCTGTGGTACTTTTGGCTTTATGATTGCAGCCAACCGCTATGTCAATGCGCATAACGATATGTATGCACTCTCTGACCGTCAGGCAGATTTCCAGCAGAATAAAGCGTTCAACGGCGTGGAACTGGTACACGAGACCCATCGCTTGGCATTGATGAACGCCTATCTGCACAATATGAATGCCAATATCACATTGGGGGATTCTCTCGCACAAAGCGCCAAGGGATTGAAAGATTTTGATGTCATTCTGACCAATCCGCCCTTTGGCACAAAAAAGGGCGGTGAGCGTGCCACACGGGATGACATCTCTTTCCAGACCTCCAACAAGCAGCTGAACTTTTTGCAGGTGATCTATCGCAGCCTGAAGGCGGACGGCAAGGCCCGCTGCGCCGTGGTGCTGCCGGATAATGTGTTGTTTGCTGCCGGTGACGGTGCCAGCGTGCGCCGGGAACTGATGAATTTCTGCAACCTGCACACCATTCTGCGCTTGCCTACCGGCATTTTCTATGCGCAGGGCGTCAAGACCAATGTGCTGTTCTTTACCCGCGGGACAACCGAGCAGGATAACACCACCGAGGTTGCATTCTACGATATGCGCACCAATATGGACAGCTTTGGTAAGACCCGGCAGCTGCGTAAGAGTGACTTTGATGAATTCGTGGCGGGATACGAAGACCCGTCCAAGCGCACGGGCGAGCGCTGGAGCAAATTCACTCGTGAGGAGATCGCCAAGAACCCGGATGATAGTCTTGACCTTGGCTTGATCCGCGACGACTCCATCGTGGATTATGACGATCTTCCTGACCCTGTAGAAAGCGGCGAGGAAGCGATTGCAAATTTAGAGGAAGCGGTCGATCTGCTGAAAAGTGTTGTGCGTGAGCTTCGTGCTCTGACGGAGGAAAAGTGATGGCAAGAGCAAAAAAAGAAACCGCCCTCACGCCCGAAGAGCGGTTGCAGGCGGCCTTGGTGCCGGATTGGGAGTGGCCGTACAAGCTGCCGAAGAATTGGTGTTGGACAACTGTTGGGACGATATGCGACGGTTTTCAATACGGTTATACCGAGAAGGCTACCTTCGAAAAAATTGGTCCACACTTTATTAGAATTACCGATATTGGAGATGGCATTATTAATGATTCCGGTGCCCCGTATTGCAAAATAGATTCAGATTTGTTTATAAAATATAAGATTAATAAGGATGACATTCTTATAGCAAGGATGGGTAGCGTCGGTGAAAACGGTTTAGCAACACATAACATTGACGGTGTCTTCGCATCATATCTCATAAGAATAGTTCCAAGGAGTAACGCTAAATATGTTTGTAATTTCCTTCAGACTAATTTGTACTGGGGACAAATATCGGAAAAGGCACAGGGCACTACAAGACTAAATGTTAATGCTAATGTGTTGAAAAATTTAATCATTCCACTCCCCCCTCTTGCCGAGCAGCAGCGCATTGTTGACCGCATCAAAAGCCTGTTTGCCAAGCTGGATGAGGCCAAGGAAAAGGCACAGGCCGTGGTGGATAGCTTTGAAACCCGTAAAGCTGCTATTCTGCATAAAGCCTTCACCGGTGAACTGACTGCGAAATGGCGGGAAGAGCACGGTGTGGGGATGGATAGTTGGGGAAAAAAGAGTGTGGGTGAGCTGTGTATTTCATTAAAATACGGCACTGCAAAGAAGTCTGATGCATCTGGCAATGTGGTTGTACTTCGGATGGGCAATTTGCAGCAAGGTGAAATCGACTGGTCAGACTTGGCTTATTCGAATGATCCAGACGATATAGAAAAGTATAAGCTTTTCCCCGGAGATGTTCTTTTCAACCGAACAAATAGTGCAGCGCTTGTTGGGAAAACAGCAATCTATCGTGGTGAGCATCCAGCCATTTACGCAGGTTACCTTATTAAACTGGACTATGATCACGATAAAATAATAGGTGACTATTTGAACTATGCATTGAACACTCTTGATGCGAAAAAATACTGTAATTCGGTTAAAACGGATGGAGTGAACCAATCTAATGTCAATGCAAAAAAGATTGGAGCCTATTCGTTTAATGTTCCCAGTATCCCTGAGCAGGAAAAGATAGTATCTGTAATACAGAAGTTGCTATTGAAAGAACAACAGTCCAAAGAAGCCGCCGAAGCAGTCCTCGATCAGATCGACCTGATGAAAAAATCCATTCTCGCCCGAGCCTTTCGTGGTGAACTGGGTACGAATGACCCAAGCGAGGAGAGCGCGGTGGAATTGCTGAAGCGAACCATTTTATAAAAGAAAGAGGTGGTATTGTGCGTAGATTTATCTATCTTGATACAGACACCCTCAACTCCTATTTGGCGCAAATATTTGACGGTCTAATTCAGTCACAGGAAATGGAAAAAAGCGCGGGCAAAAAGAAGGAAAAGCAAAACCATTTTGGCAGTAATCTCGGAAGTCAAATTGCATTCAAGCTTTTTGGAAAAGGCATAGATGCAAATGCGCAAGCCACTTATGAACATTTAAAGACTGTCGCAAATGATGAAATGGTCAGAGATGTTCAAACTAAAATAATGCACGATAATGCTTTTGATGAGTTTGCGTCTTACTTAAGCGAGAATGGCCTTCTAGGCGGAGCGAACATAGGAAATTTTATTTCAGTTGAAGATGAATTCTATATTTTCGACATTGCATTTTTTCAAAATATGTTTGCCGAAGGTGGATTTGTATCTGAGCTGAAAGAAATTCAAAAGGTTTCTATTCAAAAGGAAGCGGAGCAACAAGTACAGGGACTTAACCGCGGACAGCAGAGAAACAAAACTCTGCAAAAACAAGTTCGGGATATTGTTGAGGCTGCTACTTCTAAAAACGAGGAAGAGTATAAGTCGGCAGAGGCGTTGATTAATATGCTTGCCTCCATAATCCCTTATCCGCAGATTCTATGCATATCAAATTATCTTGTTGTTCTTAATGAGAAGTATTTGCGCGATAATATTTCGACAGCTGCGTTCAAATATGGAGGAAAAGTTAAAGTGGTTGGCTACATAACTAACAAGGTTATGGCACAGAGCAATACGCATACTTCAGCTTTTGCGGAGATAGGCGCTTCCATTAATGCACTTATGAAAATTTTCTTTGAGAATGCAGATGAAATGTTTGTTGTTCATCCGGTTGCGATTTACTACGATAACTAATTGCAACTCACAGATATGCAGCGATAATCGTGCATACTTGTTGAAAGCAAGAACAGAAATGAGGGATGATAGTGCTGGATCAAACAAATGCAAATATTGAAAGACATATCAAAACCCACACAGAGCGTTCTGATGATGACCGCTCGGCAGTATCTGTTTTGGAGACATTTCTCCGTTCGAATGGAAGAATCAACACTTCTTTTGCCTCAGATGATAAGTGGCCCAATCACGATGACACTTTCGAGTTTGTTCCCAATCCTGACATTTCTAGACGGCCCAAGCAGGCTTTCTATGTCCAAATAAAGGGAACACGCAATTATACTGAGCGCGAGGGTGCTATTAAGTACACACTAAAAGATCTCGCTTTTCCCGCTTTTATATGTGGCAGAGTATCCCTTGATCCGGGAATTCTGTTTGTGATTCTCAATCCCGCTGAACGCGGAGATGAGAGAGTTTTTTGGAAGTATATGTCGCCCAGTTTTCTCAACAGTATTGATTTTGCAAAAGACAGTATAACCGTCAGTTTTTCACCGGAAGAGGAAATCTTGAACAATGAAGAAAGCGTTTTAGCTTTTTGCGAAAGGTTAGAAGAAATTGTCGAGCGGCATTCCTTTGTAAACCAATTGGAAAGGCATAGTTATTCTTTTGAAGAAGCTAAGCGAATCGTTGAGACCTGTGATACGGAAATCACGGAAAGCATCGACAATTTAAGCATTCTAAATAAGAGCCGCGACAACATTTCACGGAGAATTCTGACGAGATTGAACGATCTATGCATTTCAGCTTTACTGCTGAATGCGATGAAAGACGGCTATCAAAGTCCCAACGCCGGCTTTGCGTGGGAATACTCACTCTTAAGGGCAAATACAAAGTACTTAGGGAATTTTTACCGAGGATTGCAATATATCGGACGCCGAATCCCCGAGGAAGGCCAAGCAGAGCGGCTGATGCTGAAGTACTACAGCTTTATGTGGCAGATCCGTCAATCACTCTATGAGAACTACGGCATCACCGTGCTTCAGAACTTGGAAAAGTTTCAGGAATATACCGGAACCGATGAACAGGATAAACAATACTATGAGTTGGTGGCGAATGCTTTCTCAACCCCCAAAACCGAGCAGAAACATAACAGCAATACGAGGTTTTATATTCAGAAAAGGACGCCGTTTTATGTTGGTAAAGAGCGTTATTTTGAGGTAACACTGCAGCAAGCGGACATATATGCGTCAAAGTATAACCGAATTACAGCATATACCAAACTTGACATTTCTACAGGCTATTCTGTACAAATCGACTATGTCCCATCATACATTAATCTCTGGGGTGTCAATACAGAAATTAAAATTATCACAGCTTGGCGTGTTTCGGTAGATCCTAAATGTTTGAACAAGCTTGGAAGGATACTTAATGTGCGCCTTCAGCTTTCTTCGAAATATGGAGAATATGATGCCCTGATGAGATTCCTAACAGAAACAGGTATGGATTTTCTGGAAATGATTGATCTTCGGGAGATACCTTTCTCGAATCTTTTGGAGTCAGTTTATAAAAAAGCAAACACCTCTTATTTCAAAGATGTTTTACAGCAGCTGAGGGACAACTATTCTACAGGTTCGACACGCTTCGGCCGATATACAATTCGGTATCTGTTACTGAATCTGCGCGAAGATCTTTTGGAACGCGTTATGCCGTCTCAGTTTAGTCCGCAATGGAAATGCAAGGATTTATACCTGTCTAGAAAATGCTTTCCGTTTGAGTGTAACCCACTTGCTTCTGATTTAGCCGACAGCAAAACGAGCCAGATAAGTCAAGCCAAGTACTTGGCCAGAGTAGTTGAAAAGGAAAAGACTGAGGTTGCGGTTCCATACTGGTCTATTGTAAAGTCCATGCAAGATACCGGCGAAATTTACTGCGATCTTGGCGGAGATTTAACCGAACAGGCGATCCAAAAATATAATGATTGCTTAGACGATTGGGAAAAGCGCCAAGGGTATGAAATCATTTCGGATGGAAATGCCGCTTGTATCGCAGCATATGAGGCATCGACGCTCTTTATTTTGAATAAACTCCTGGAATTATCACGGATTCACAATAAAGGGCAAAAAGAAGTTAACGAAAGATATTTGAGAAATTGTGATATTGCCTTTTCAGATCCTAAAAAAGAAGAAGCTCTTAAATATGCTTTTGTAAACTCCAGAGTACTTCTTGTTTACGGAGCTGCCGGTACCGGAAAGACGACCCTAATCGATATGATCTCGACAATGCTGTCTGGGCGTCGGAAATTGTTTCTTACCAAAACACATACGGCCTTGCAGAATCTGCAGAGGCGAATTAATAATCCGGGGGCTGATGCCAGTTTTGTAAGCATCAATAGTTTTACGAAGAGGGTAAACCTTCCTGATTATGATGTTATCTTTGTAGACGAATGCAGCACCATTGATAACCGTGCAATGAAGGTATTCCTCGAGAAAATGCGCCCGGATACATTCTTAGTACTTGCGGGAGACACCTATCAGATAGAATCTATTGATTTCGGTAATTGGTTTACTTATGCCAAGGATATTATTAAGACTAAAGGTTCGAATGTTGAACTCGTAAGCACTTGGAGAACAAAGGATCCCGGTTTAATTGAGCTTTGGAATGAGACTCGAAATAAGGGTGCGCTAATAACGGAAAAACTTGTTATCGACGGCCCATTTTCTGAAAATATTGGCGAAGGAGTGCTCAATTCCGAGATAATGGATGAGGTGATTTTATGCTTGAACTATGACGGAAAATTTGGCTTGAATAATATGAATAGCTATTTCCAAAATGCTAACACAGAAACGGCTGTTGTCTGGAGAGACTGGAAATATAAAGTTGGCGATCATATATTGTTCAATGACACGGACAGATTTTCTCTGCTCTATAATAATTTAAAAGGGCGAATTGTCCAAATAGAACTGTTTGACAGTAGAATCAGATTTACAGTAGATGTAGAGATCCCGTTAACAGAGCAAGATTGCCAAAACGATGGCATAGAATTCATCGATATAATTGATGATGTGACCCGAATACGATTTGATGTACTTGATTTTGAAGAGGAAATGGCAGATGAAGATCGCAAAAAAGCCATCGTACCGTTTCAGCTTGCCTATGCGGTTTCAATTCATAAAGCGCAGGGCTTAGAATATAGGTCAGTTAAGGTTGTTATTCCGAGTAGCAACGCTGAAAAAATAACACACGGCATTTTCTATACAGCAATTACGCGTGCAAAAGAAAAGCTAAAAATCTACTGGAGTTCTGAAACAATGCAAGAAGTTGTCGCTGGATTTTCAGTAGACACTTCAAGACAAAAAAGTTTGGCAATTATTAAGGAGAAGCTGAAGCAGGACAAGAATACTTAGGAATAGGGCACCGACCGTTTGGCCGGTGCTCTATTTATATATGAGCCATCTATAAGTCAATAGTGATTATCAGCCGTCCTCCCATCATCGGGAGGGCGGCTTTTTGCGTCTTGATAGAAAAATTGAGAAATTTCTCGAAATACCCTGCCAAACGGCACCCATTATTCAGAGTAAGTAGAGGGACATTTTGAAAAGTTGAGAGAATTTTTCAAATTACTTTGCCAAAATCTCAAAAAATTTCCCAATTGGTTAGTAGGAGGGGCACGTAAAAAATTTTTCTAAAACCCATTTGTTATTTGCCAGAAAAGTTCCCAGTTGATTAGTGAGAGGGGCGCTTAAAAA
>ERZ780083.934-NODE-934-length-11005-cov-3.314521_pt1 | contig 11005 bp, 10 predicted proteins | sample MGYA00511838_ERZ780083 | MGnify/ENA primary metagenome ERZ780083 (study PRJEB29588, sample SAMEA2152602) | human gut metagenome | biome: human gut; feature: human-associated habitat; material: faeces | place: Denmark | collected 2008/2010 ...
CTGCGATTTAATCCAATTTACTTCATCTTTTTAATTATAATTACAGCTTCAGCTTATATCCGCTGCATTTCTGTTCTAACATGGCTTTAATCACATCTACAGCATAAGCCGCAGCTTCTACCGGCGGCATACCGAATCTGCTTATATTTGAAATTACCGTATAATCGCTTTCGCTCATTTCCGGATGAGGTTTGTATGCAATATACGCGCTCATACTTTCATCTGTAAGAAGTCCCGGTCTTTCTCCTATAAGCACGCAAACAACCTTTGTGTTTAGCAAAGGGCCTATTTCACGGGCTGTATTTACTCTGCAATACCGTACAAAGAACGGCTTTCCAACACTTATGCCTTCTTCTTCAAGTCCGAGATGCAGTATCGGTAACATATTTGGAACGTTTGCTTTTATTGACGGTGCAGACAACCCATCCCCGCAATAAATTTGAACATCAGCACCGTATGTCGCGTTTTTTAGCAGAAAATCTTTAGTTTCTTCGTCAAACAATCTTCCGTAATCAGGACGTGTTAACATCTCATATTTATCGTGACATTTTGTCCTTACTTCAAAAACACCGAGATCATCTAAGGTTTCTTTGCTGACTTCACTCATAACTGCATCGTTTGCCGCAGCATGTGCCGCCCTGAAGTCAAGATATGCTTTTGTTTTATATCTGCTGCCTGCCCTGCCTATTTCCAATCGCGCAGGCGTTGCACTTCTTAGACTGTCAAAATAATCGCCCATACCTTACACCGTCCTTTACAGAAATATTCGCGGATTCCCCGCGTTTTTGCCAAGATGGCCGTTTTCCCAAATACCGTAACCCTCAAGCCATTGCTTGAACTCTTCTATCGGCGATAGACCAAGCATTTCCCGTATCGCCGCGATATCATGGTAAGAGGTTGATTGGTACATAAGCATTACATCATCGCTCTGCGGAATCGACATAACATAATGACATCCCGCAGAAGCCAACATAACCAATAGTGAATCGCTGTCATTTTGATCAGCCTTCATATGATTAGTATAGCAAATATCACAGCCCATAGGCAAACCGTGCATGTGTCCGCAAAAATTATCCTCAAGAGCGGCGCGTATCAGTTCCTTAGTATCATAAATATATTCGGGTCCTATAAAGCCTACGACTGTGTTGACAAGAAAAGGATTGTAATGACGAGCAAGGCCATAGCACCTACTCTCCATAACAAGCTGGTCTGCGCCGTTATGAGAATTAGATGACAACTCACTTCCCTGCCCTGTCTCAAAATACATATAATTAGGACCGATTGACGTACCCTTACTTGCCATCAATTCGTTCGCTTCCGCGAGCATGTCAACATCTGTTCCGAAAGAAGCAAGAGCTTTTTCGCTTCCGGCGATTGACTGAAAACAGAGATCCATGGGTGCTCCGCTTTTTAAAGCCTTTAATTGTGTCGTGATATGGCTCAAGACGCATATTTGAGTGGGTATTTTTAAGCGGCTCTTTACATCGTTAAACAGATTGAGAATATCAGTTGTGCTCTTGACATTATCAATGGCAGGGTTAAGGCCTAAAACTGCATCACCTGCGCCGTATGATAAACCCTCAAGCAGCGAAGCTGTTACGCCTTTTACATTATCGGTAGGATGATTAGGTTGTAAACGTACTGCAAATGTTCCTTTTTTGCCTATCGTCGTATTACATGTAGCCTCGATATGCAATTTGCGTGAAACGTACATTAGATCGAGATTCCCCATAAGTTTAGCCAAAGCGGCTATAACCTCGGAGGTCATACCACGGGCTTTTTTTAGAATTTCATCTCCGCTAATCATATTGTCGAGTATAGCTTCACGTAATTCACCTATTGTAAGTGATTTGATTTTGTCATATTCTTTTGTGTCAAGATCACCGAGAATTATTCTTGTTACCGCATCTTCATTTGCGGGAACAGCAGGCTCTGCCGTAATTTCTTCTACTGTTAAATCGCTCAAAACTTCTTTTGCGGCTATTCGTTCTTTGGCGTTAGCGGCAGCAATCCCTGCGAGCGAATCACCGCTTTTTTGCTCATTGGCTTTAGCCAAAACCTCTTTAATTGAAGAGAATTTATACCTGTTGCCCAAAAGTACAGTTTCTAACTTCATTTCTTTTTTCCTCCGAAAACAAGGGTTTTAACAACTACCGGTACGGCCTTATTGCCTGCAATAGGTTCACCGATATCTATATAATCGTCTGACTTACACTCGATACCGTCAAGACAAATAAAGGGATACTTTGGAGGCAACCGTCTGCGAAGACATTGCCCCAAGGCTTTTGAAAAATCTTCTTTAAGAATCACAACTAATGTTGTATTGTTATTAATCAATTCTTTACAAGCAGTTACTATCTTTTCAGAAAGAGTATCGACATCTTTGAATGACGGGGATTTCTCTCCTCTTATGCATATGGCGCACGCCTTATCAGATACACGCTCAAGCGATTCGATACACGGCAGATTTTTAATCGGTAATGCAACATCGGCATACTGTATGGTGCTTCCCGAAATATCCATACTGAATTGGCCTGCTCCGATAACTGTCGCCCGTATAGGATTATCAAGCTCAGTTATAACCTTGCACGGATAAGTTTCGGCGTCATTTCTAATTTCATCGGCAAGAATAACGCCGATATCACCGTATTTAAATGAATTATCCGTTTTTTCCTGCATACATTCAGAAACACCGCCTGAAAAAGTAATGATTTCGGGGATGTATTTCCCGGATAGCAAACTATCGGTTATTAACTCGGTTTCAATAGTTTTTTCTTTACAAAAACCCAAAGCCTCTTTGATTTTTGAGGCAAGTATAGAGCAAAGCTTATGAATCGAATTTATGCTATCCGCATCATCAAAGCTTTTTATGTTTATGCCATTTGCGCGGCACAAATTTAATAACGACGATGATATAAAAACGCCATCGTCGTTACTTTTTCGTACGAGTCTGCCGCCGATATTTAAGCAACAGGTTTCAACACAACTTCCGTTTACAAATACCGAGATGTTGGTAGTGCCGCCGCCTATGTCAACATTAGCGGTACATTTTCCCTCGTTTTCGCTGATAACGTCTGCCCCGGCGCCTTTGCCGGAAAGATAAGATTCAAGCTCGCTGCCTGCCTGGGCTGCAATAAAATCGCCTGCAAATTCAGATACGGAAGAAATAACCTCCGAGGCGTTTTCTCTGCAGGCACTCTCGCCTGTAACTATAACAGCCCCGCATTTCAGCTCATCCGGTGTTACGCCGGCTTTTTTATATTGTTCTTTAATAATTGCTGTAACGGCACGGGCGTCAATTTTACCGTCGGGTAAAAGCGGCGTAAAAACAACATCACTTTTAAATAAAACCTTTTTTGATGTTATATGCACGCTCGGAACTGTACCGAAGCCCTCCGTCACACCTATGCCGATGCGGCTTATAACAAGATGAGTGGTTGTAGTGCCGATGTCTATTCCGGCACTCAGCATACTTTCCGTTTTCATATTAAGCCTCTTCGACCGCAGATAATGATTCTGCCGCCATTTCTGCTTCTATTGTTGATTTTTTTCTGCGATGAATAATAAATCTGTTGCACGGATAAGTCCATAATGTCGGAATCGTCATTCCGATAAGCTTTATAACCAGATCCCAAAGGTTGCCGGTAAGGTTGTGAGATTGTGCAAAGGTTGTCATTGCAGACCCTATCCAACCGTTGGCAAAAATTGTAAACACAACCATAATTGCATATAAAATCATACTAAGCGTCGGATTCACATCAGCTTTAAATGTAATTTTTCGATTGAGAATAAATGCAATTGCATATCCGATTGTTGTAGAAATGAGATAAGTATAAAGATAGCCTTTTGAGGTTATACCGATCATATTAAGTGCATCATTTACAACAGGCACTGAAGTAAGAACTTTAAATACCGTATTCAGTAAAACCATATGTACAATCAACTCAACAGCAGAAGAACTGCCTCCGGCAATCGAGAATTTAATAAACTTCCAAAGCTCAGCGTGTTTTTTTGACCAACGCGTAAATCCGTTATCTTTTTTAGTTTCGCTCATTTTTATCCTCCGGTAATTATAAGAATTTTGCAAGTAAAATGATTAGAATTATAATTGCAGCAATAATACCGATTGTTTTAACAATCATGGGTATGGCGGCATCGACCGTAGTCGGAGCTTTGCTGGAAAGATAATCAAAAACAGGTCTTGACACTTTTTTGCCGACTAAATCTTCATATGTTCTCGAGTATGTCTTATAGCTGTCAGGTTCCTTTTCGTCAAGTATAAAACATCTGACACCACGCTTAGTTCTGTTACCGTAAGCATTAAATCCGGATGACGGGGTAAAACCGAGATCGACGTTTTTATAAGTACCGATAAAATTATTTTTATGGTCGTGACCTACATAGATTGCCATTATATCACCGCATTCTGAAAGGGCGTCGAATTCGCCGCTGTTGACATCGGGAATTGACGGCGGCTCTTTAAAAGTTCCGCCGACTCTGCATGTTTTTCCGAGTCTGTAATACTCGTGTTTATGCGTCCTGTATGCTTGTACAGCTTTTCTTTCATTCTTTTTAACTCTTCTTAGAATACAATAGTATTCCGGAAGCGGTATATGCTGGAAAACTATCGAAGGCACATATTTTCCGTTTTTCTCTTTAAGCTCATCACGTTTTGCTTTATACCAAGAAATTATTTTTTTATCAAAGGCTTCATATCCGCCACCTTTTGCATCGGTGCCGCTGTCAAAAAGATACAGATTGAAAGCATCTCTGTCGGAACCGTCCGAGGCTTTAATAGGTATATTATATGTACCGCCGCCGTCTATGCCTTCGGCTTGAGTTCCTATGCAATTTGGCAGGGCTTTATATATATCGTTAAACTGATCTTTATTGGAGATACCAACCTGCCTATCGTGATTACCGAAGGTTACAGCAAACGGTATGTTGCGTTTTGTAACAGGTTCAAGCAAGGTGTTGATCGTTTTTGCAACGGCGTTCTCAAGTTCTTTCCCCTTTCCCTTGTACGACACTCCATATCCTTTGATTTGGTCGCCGGTATACACAACAAGATCCGGTTTTTCGTCTTCAATTGCCACATCGAGCAGAGCCATAGTGTCAGGCGATACTTTAGGTATCTCCTGCATATCGGTAATCTGCATAATTTTAAATAGCCCGTCTTTGTTCATTCTCATAAGACATTTCTCCTACAAACACAAAAAAATAAAGGGACACGATGAGTATAAGCAATACTCATTGCGTCCCCTTTGACGTTGTATATTCAAGTACTATAAGATAGTACCACGTTAAAAGCTGATTTGTCAACCTAATTTACGTTAAATTATTGTAAAATGTCGATTTTACGTGAATTTAAAATCAATCACAAAATTGCCGCAGATCGTTATCGGAATCTTTTTTATTTTTGCTGAGAAGCGCAAGCAGCTTTTCCTGAGCCTTTGCCCCATCGCCGAAAATTCTGCCTGCCGCATAGTCAAGAAGATATAATCCGTTAATGCTGACGCCCTTATATTTCTGACCGTATTTCTTTGCAACGTGCTTTGCTGAAAGTGCGACGGTAGAGACGGTACCTATTGCCAAAATATCACCGAAAAGATTTGACCATCTGTTTTTTCTCATTATAATCACGTAGTCCTTTCTTTTTTATAACTACTGTTCCGATAGAGGTATTATACTACCTATATCTGTTAGGACATCGCCGTTTAACGACTGCGGCGTTATTCCATAGTTTTGCAAAAATGCTTTTATTCGGTCTTTATCGCTGTGCATTTCAAAATTGCCCAAAAAAAGCAAAACATCTCGCGATATCATCGCGGAACACCCGCCTATAAATCCGTAATCAAACCCATTCAGCCTAACACTGCCTTTGCTGACTTTTAAAACATCGTATCCGTTATTGAGTAGGACTTTTTCCATGCCCGAGTCATCGGTTATTACGGCGTTTTCTCTTACAGGACACAGCGAACACTTTGTATAACCCTGTTTAACATCGATTATACGCAAATTTCTGGATATGGCAACACCTAATATTTGCGGCGAAACTGTTTTACTGTTGCATATAAAATCGGTCCCGATGATAACGCAGTTAAAAGGCACGTCCAATGGGTATTCGTAACCTAAATTTTCATCGGCGATAACAGCTTTACCTCCGACGGAATCAATCCACTCCCCTATCCTGCGCTGTGTCTTGCTTAAATAATACAAGCCACTGCCAAACGACATAACTGACATATCAATATGCCCTCTCACGGGAGCTTGTAAAGCTTTTTCGGAGTCTCCGACAATAGTTTTAATACCCAAAGCGTTAAAATCGTTTATAAAGGGCTCTGCGGCGGCACCTACTATTATTTCTTTTAAATCAGAGTCGGGCAAAAACGGATTTTTTAAAAAATGCTTCATGTTAATTTATTATTGCTTCAAACGCCTGTCTTATGTTGCTTACACCGATTACTTCAATATCGACTTTTAAGTTTCCGGCAATTTTCTTTAGATTGTATTTTGGAACTATGCATTTTCCAAAGCCCAATTTTGCCGCCTCTTTAATGCGCTGTTCGCATGAGTTTACCGCTCTTATTTCGCCGCCGAGGCCGATTTCTCCGAATGCGAGAACATCCTCCGGCACAGGCTTGTCCTTAAGACTTGAAACAATCGCCAACGCAATAGAGAGATCCGACGCAGGTTCATCAACTTTAAGTCCACCTATAATATTTATATAGCAATCCATATTGCCGAGAAAATAGCCGGTACGCTTTTCAAGAACGGCTATCAGCATTGACATTCTGTTATAGTCGACTCCATTTGCCATTCTTCTCGGAGTGCCGAAGCCGGTAGGCGTTACAAGACTTTGCACCTCAGCCATTATCGGTCTTGAACCCTCCATAATGCAAGCGACGCACGAGCCCGAAGTATTTTTCGGTCGCCCGGAAATGAGCATCATCGACGGATTTTCCACCTCGTTAAGTCCGCTGTCAAGCATTTCAAAAACACCTATTTCGTTTGTGGAGCCGTATCTGTTTTTCACGGCACGCAAAATACGGTATGAAAAGTTTCGATCGCCCTCAAAATATAAAACCGCGTCAACTATATGCTCCAAAACCTTGGGTCCTGCAATATTGCCGTCCTTATTCACGTGGCCTACTATTATTATTGGAATATTCAGAGTCTTTGCGGTACGCATAAACATATTTGTGGTTTCTCTTACCTGAGTTATACTTCCCGAAGAAGAGCTGAGTTCCGCAATGTTCATTGTTTGTATTGAATCTATCATAACAATATCAGGTTTTTCCGCGGAAATAAGCTCACAGATATACTGTGCGTCCGTCTCGCAAAGAAGCGAAAGATTATCGGCGGTTACCCCAAGTCTTGAGGCGCGAAGCTTTAACTGGTGTGCTGATTCCTCTCCCGAAACATATAAAATTTTAAGATTACTGTCTAAATACTGACATATCTGCAAAAGCATTGTGGATTTGCCGATACCGGGGTCGCCGCTTAAAAGGACAAGTGAGCCTTTAACCAAACCACCGCCGAGGACGCGATTAAGTTCGTGCAGTCCCGTGTCGTATCTATGCTCGGTGTCAGTAACAATATCGTTTAATTTATATACTTTTCCGTGGAAATTGTCCGAATAAGCTCTTTTTGCCGTAACGGTTTGCGGAGCTTTCACTTCCTCGTTCATTGTGTCCCACTCATGGCATCCGGGGCACTGTCCGAACCATTTTGCAGACTCATACCCGCATTTTGAACACACAAAAACCGTTTTTAACTTTGATGCCACTATTACACATCCTTTGTATTTATATATTCCATTATTCCGAAAGCAATGGAAAATGCCATTTTTCTTTGATAATCCGAGTTTTCAAGCAATTTGTTTTCTTGAGGATTTGAAACAAATCCGCACTCAACAAGCACAGCAGTTCTTTTTGCGTAATACAGCAAATAAATATTACTTCCTGATTTCTTAATAACACGCTTATTATCATTTTGCAAAAGACTGCAAACAGAATTTTGTATACAATTCGCCAAAACTGCACTATCGGTAGTGTTAGGCGAATAAAAAACCTGAGTACCCCAAAGTGAACTGTTGGAAAATTTATTTTGATGGATACTGACGAAGATATTGTTTTCGTCTGATTCCATTATCGACATACGCTTATGTATATCGGAAACTTTCTGCTCACGCAGAGTTTTTGCGTTACTGTCGTGTATCGACTCGTCGTCTGTTCTTGTCATAACGGTATTAAGCCCGTATGCTCTGAGGATATAATTCAGCTTATATGCGATTTCCAAATTAATTACCTTTTCCGATAAGCCGTCACTCGCAACTGCTCCGCCGTCGGCACCGCCGTGCCCGGCGTCAATCACGATTGTGTATTCACATTTTCCCGGTAATTTTCCGGTCGACACATTGCTTGTGGCACGTAGAAATTCAAAAACATAAAAGCCTACACAAAAAAAGCATAAAATAAATATACATATGGGAAACACCCTTTTGCTCATAAAACATCACCCGTTAAATTTTATGAGCTTTTCGTGCCGATTATTATATCTATCAGTATATCATATTTTTTGCCGTTTTCAATTAAAACGTCCTATATATGTGATGGTTTTGTTCTTCATGCAAAGGTGTTCTTACACGCTAAAATCATTATTATAAATTGTATCATAATGCACTTTTGTTTTCAACAAAAAAAGAGCAAGCCTCTTGGCTTGCTCTTTATCTTTGATATCAGAAAATATTAGCCCTTAACCATATTGGCAATTTCATCGGCAAAGTTTTCTTCTTTCTTCTCAAGGCCCTCGCCCTTAGCATAGCGGATGAAAGAAATAACCTTGATGTCTGCGCCGAGCTTCTTAGCTACGGAGTCAACATACTTCTGAACATTCATGCTACCGTCCTTAACGAACTCCTGTTCAAGAAGGCAGTTTTCTTTATAATACTTGCCGACTTTACCCTCGGCAATCTTAGCAAGAACCTGATCGGGCTTGCCTGCCATCTTAGGATCCTCAGCAAGCTGAGCCTTTATTATCTCGCTCTCATGTTCAATAACGCTTGCGGGAACGCTTGCTCTGTCAAGATAAGTGGGAGACATTGCGGCAATCTGCATTGCAACGTCCTTGCCCATCTCCTTAAATTCAGCAGCAGCGGCAGTCTTTTCATCGGTATCAAAAGATACAAGAACGCCTACTGCACCGCCCGCATGAATGTAAGTTGCGGCAATACCGGTAACTCTTTCAAAACGGCGAATCTTCATATTCTCACCGATAGCAAGAACCATATCCTGAAGATTTTCCTGAACTGTTCTGTCGCTTCCGTCAAGCTTCTTTGTAAGAAGATCGTCAACATCTTTGGGATCTTCATTTATAACAGTCTTAGCAACGCTGAGAACAAAGCTCTGGAACTTATCGTTCTTTGCAACGAAATCGGTCTCGGAATTGACTTCGATAATAACGCTTGTCTGCTTTGCTTCATCGGTGTAAGCCATAACTACGCCCTCGGCAGCAATTCTGCTTGCCTTCTTGGTAGCTGCGGCAAGACCTTTTTCTCTGAGAAAATCTATTGCCTTATCCATATCGCCGTCAGACTCAACGAGTGCTTTTTTGCAATCCATCATGCCGACGCCGGTTTTCTCGCGAAGAGCTTTTACATCACTTGCAGTAAATGCCATAATTTATTCCTCCAGTTAATTAAACTTAAACAGAGCCCGCACTAAAGCACGGGCTTTGCTTCTTGTTAAAATTATTCAGCAGCAGCTTCGGTTTCTGCATCGGCGTTGTCTTCAGCTTCTGCAGCTGCAGCACCCTGCATACCCTGCTTGCCCTCGATAACCGCGTCAGCCATAGCACCTGCAATAAGCTTAACTGCACGGATAGCGTCATCGTTACCGGGGATTACATAGTCGATCTCATCGGGGTCACAGTTTGTATCTACGATAGCTACTACGGGGATACCGAGCTTCTTAGCTTCTGATACTGCAATCTTTTCCTTGCGGGGATCTACAACGAACAGAGCGCTGGGGAGCTTCTTCATGTTCTTGATACCTCCGAGGAACTTCTCAAGCTTTTCAATCTCCTGATACATGCCTGCTCTGTTGTATATGCCTGTCAGCATATCGGTAACTGCGGCCTGCTTGAGTCTCCTGTTCATCTCATTGGCCTTCTCATTGGCCTCGATACGGGCAATGGAATACTCAAGCTCTCTGAATAACAGCTTGAAAATGCTCAGATCATCCTCATTGAGCATGTATCGCTCGATTGAGCCATGCCAGTTGTCCTTCATGCGCACATATGCTATGAGTACACTTGAAAGTGCATCATTCTTGATAAAAGGCACTGCGACAAATGAGCATACATCATCCACGCCGAAATACGAGATGACATTTTCATACTCGTAGAAGCCCTCTGCAATCTTTGATGTGGCAATGCCCTCCGGATAGTCTATCATGATATCACATATGCCCTTTATAACCTCATCTGTCATATCACAGCCCGTATCATTATAAAGCACCTGTGGCTCCTTCGCGTGCAGATCTATGATCAGCACACAGTCAAGACTGAAATGATTGATGAAATTGCTCATGGCATTTTCAATCATGGTGTCCTTCTTCTGGTCATTGACATCGATAATGGTCTGCCATATGGAAATAAACTCCATCTGACGCTTTGAGCCCTGATAATCCTTTTCGAGCCCATGCTGCTTTACAAGCATATTAATCTGCCGCTCATTGATATGGCCATCACTCAGTGACTCTAGGTTGATATTTTTTAACATGTCAAGCGGAGCTGCCTCTGCTATTTCATGCATCCTTTTATTGTGTGCCTCTAAAAGTATTCTCTCATGCTCTATAAGCTCATTTTTGCCGAGCAGCTCAAACAGCTTCATCCTGCTTTCCCTGTATATCGAATATGCAAAAAATTCGTTTCCCTCCGCATTAACGAGATATCTCTCCGCATCCTCAAAACGTAAAAAGGCTTCTTCCTTTTCACCATCGTG
>ERZ780083.940-NODE-940-length-10941-cov-8.212291_pt1 | contig 10941 bp, 14 predicted proteins | sample MGYA00511838_ERZ780083 | MGnify/ENA primary metagenome ERZ780083 (study PRJEB29588, sample SAMEA2152602) | human gut metagenome | biome: human gut; feature: human-associated habitat; material: faeces | place: Denmark | collected 2008/2010 ...
GCCGTTCCGCAGAGGCCGACGCGGTGACCGCCGGGAAGCGTGACGTAGCCCTCCCGCAGGCTGGCTTCCGCACTGTAGCAGGAGCGGTTGGTCGCCGCCGAGACGATCTCCTCGAGCATCCGGCTTGTCACCGCCTCCGCGCAGCCCGGAAGTATGCGCTCCTTTCCGTCCAGAACGGCGGTCGGCGGCCGTCCCGCGCGCAGGCGCAGTTCTTCCAAAGCTCCCGTCCGCAGCCCTTCGGTGCTCTCCCGAAGCTTCGGAGGCAAAATGGCCAGCACCGGCTTCATGTCCATCCGTATCCCCCCGCCTGTCTCAGATGCTACAGTCTATGGACAGGCCGGCGAAGATATGCTGCGTTTTCCTTCCGCCTTGCGCGGCATAGAAAAATGCCCTCCCTCATATGCTGGAAAAAACGAAGCGCCAGCTTACAGGGAGGACATGCTATGAAACAAATATTGGTCAGCGCCGTATTTTCCGCGCTGGCGATCCTGCTGATCCCGTCGCAGCTGCGGCCGGACGAGCCGGTTCCTGCTGTGCCGGAGGATACCGTGCTCTGGATCGAGGATGCCGGGCCGGAAGCGCATTGGAAGGAAACCGTCTCGGAGCCGGAGACCGCCGGTTTGGAAACGGTTCGCCTGCTGGACGGCGGCACGGTGCAGCTGCTCCCGATGGACGATTATCTGACCTGCGTCGTGCTGTCGGAAATGCCGCCGGAATTTGAATCGGAGGCGCTGAAGGCGCAGGCCGTCGCCGCGCGTACCTTTACGGAAAAGCGCCGTCTCTCCGCAAAGCACGAAAACGCCGACGTCTGCTCCGACAGCGCCTGCTGTCAGGCGTGGCAGAGCGAGGCGGCGCTCCGGGAAAAATTCGGCGCGGATTTTGATGTGTACGAAGAAAAAGCACGCGCCGCCGTCGAGGCGACGCGGGACGAGGCGCTCTTCTACGACGGGGCGCTCATTGACGCGACTTACTTTTCCTGTTCAAACGGGAAAACAGAAACGGCGGGGGGCGTGTTGGGGCCGGGGCGGCGGGTTTTTCTTCCCGGGGGGCAGGGACGTGCCTTATCTCCAATCGGTGGAGAGCTTCGGAGAGGAGTCGGCGCTCCGCTATGAATCCGAGGTCGTCTGTACTGCCGCGCAGCTTCGGGAAAAGCTTTCCGGCGCAGAGCTGGACGGCGCGCCGGAGGGTTGGTTCGGAGCCGTCTCCTATACGGACGGCGGCGGCGTCGCCACCATGGAGATCGGCGGCAAAACCTATTCCGGTACGGAGCTTCGGAGCCTTCTTGGCCTCAACTCAACGTGCTTTACGGTTTTCTGCGCGGGCGATACGGTCACCTTCTCCGTCCGCGGCTACGGCCACCGCGTCGGCATGAGCCAGTACGGAGCCAACTATATGGCCGCACAGGGCTTTGACTACCGGACGATCCTACAGTATTACTATCGCGGCGCAGAAATAAAAAAGCTGTCTCAGACAATGTCTGAGACAGCCGGATAAGCTATGAAAATCAGATCAGGTTGAGGACGAGCGTCAGAATCAGGAACACAGCGCCGACCCACTTGGTGGCCTTTGCAAGCTTGGCATCCAGAGCCTTGCTGCCGCCCTTGGCTGCAAAGCCGTCGCCGCCGCCGATGGCTGCGGACAGGCCCGCGCTCTTGCCGGACTGAACGGTCACGATGACTACGAGGCCGACGGCCAGAATGACCTGAACGATCGTCAGAATAGTATGCAGAACTTCCATAATTCCTCCAAATCACAAATGACGCCGTTCTTCATCGGCAGACGGCAAGCCGAAATCGTATCCACTTTGCCTGAACAGCAGGATATATGATATCACAGATCGTTCTGTGATGCAAGTAGCTTTTTGCGATTTTTCTACAAAATCAGGATTTTGTAGGCCAGCTGTTTGTTGCCGCGCAGGTCAGATAGGCGTTGATAAAGCCATCGAGGTCGCCGTCCATGACGGCGTTGATGTTTGTCATTTCATAGCCCGTCCGCGTATCCTTCGCAAGGGTATACGGCATGAAAACGTAGTTGCGGATCTGGCTGCCCCACTCGATCTTGAGCTGTGCGCCCTTGATGTCGGAGATCTTGTCCAGATGCTCACGCTCCTTGATCTCAATGAGCTTTGAACGCAGCATCCGCATACAGGTCTCGCGGTTCTGGAACTGGTCGCGCTGGGTCTGGCAGGAGACCACGATGCCGGTCGGCTTGTGGATGAGGCGGACTGCGGACGAGGTCTTGTTGATGTGCTGACCGCCCGCGCCGGAGGAGCGGTAGACCTGCATTTCGATATCCTCCGGACGGATATCGACGTCCTTGGAGTCGTCGGTGATCTCCGGAATGACCTCGACTGCCGCAAAGGAGGTCTGACGGCGGGCATTCGCATCGAACGGCGAAACACGCACAAGACGGTGGACGCCGTTTTCGCTCTTCAGCAGGCCGTAGGCGTTGACGCCCTCGACCATGATGCTGGCGGACTTGATACCGGCCTCGTCGCCGTCGAGATAGTCCAGAATTTTATAGGTGAAGCCGTGAGACTCGGCCCAATGCGTATACATCCGGTAGAGCATCTGCGCCCAGTCCTGGGCCTCGGTGCCGCCAGCGCCCGCCTGGAAGGAAACAATGGCGTTCAGGCTGTCATACTCGCCGGAAAGAAGCGTTTCCAGACGCGCCGTCTCCATCTGCTCCTCGAGCTTGTGGTAGCCGTCCTTCAGCTCCTCCAGCATCGACTCGTCGTTTTCCTCCAGTGCCATTTCGCAGATGGTCATGAGATCGTCCCATGTGGTACACATCTTTCCATAGCGCTCGACCTTGTCCTCCAGCTGGCGCGTCTGCTTCATGACCTTCTGTGAAAGCTCCTGATTGTCCCAGAAGCCGTCCGATTCGATCTGCGCATGGAGCCGGTCAAGATCCTCCTTCGCGCTCTCAATATTCAGGGAAAGCGCCAGATCGTCCAGCTTCGGCCGGATGGTATTGAGCTTCACCTTATACTCGTCAAATTCAATCATACTCATAATCAAAACCACACTTCCACGTTGATCGCGCCTATTATACCCGAAAAAAGCAATTCTGTAAAGAGGAAATGGAAAGAACACGGAGATGCGCCGCAGCGCCTTCCAAACGGCTGCGTGAACACCCTCCCGCATACGGGAAATGACATTTTTCGGCACCTGCATTGACGCGGAAGGAAACAAACGGTATAATGCAGCAAAAGGCGCATCCTGACGGCACGGACGCTTCCGCCCGGAGTCTCGCGCCGGAAATGAGGTTTTTCTATGACGTTTCTGGGTAATCTGCTTTGGTTCCTCTTTGGCGGACTGATCGGCGGGCTTGGCTGGACGCTGGCCGGGTGTCTGTGGTGCATCACCATCGTCGGCCTTCCCGTCGGCCTGCAGTGCTTCAAATTCGCAGGTCTCGCCTTCTTCCCGTTCGGAAAGGAGATCGTCTATGGCTGCGGCACATTTTCCGTACTCGTCAATATCATCTGGCTGCTGCTCTCCGGACTGGAGCTTGCGATCGGCTATGTCGTCCTCGGATGCCTTTGGTGCATCACCATCGTCGGAATTCCGTTCGGAAAGCAGTGCTTCAAGCTGGCCAAGCTCGCGCTGATGCCCTTCGGCGCCAGCGTGGTGTGATGGCAGTCAGACGCTCTCCAATACATAACGAAAAACGCCCGCAGGATCTTTCCTGCGGGCGACCTATTTATGTGCTTATTCCTCGTTATCCCAGTTGTGCCAGACGTTCTGGACGTCGTCGTCGTCCTCAAAGATATCGAGCATTTTTTCCATGTTGGCGATATCCTCGGGCTTTTCGAGCTTCTGGTAGGTCTGCGGAACCATTTCGATCTGCGCGGACTCGAACTTGTAGCCCTTCTCCTCGAGCGCCTTGGCGACGGCGTTGAAGTCTGCGGGATCGGTATAGATGGTGAAGCAGCCCTCTTCCGGCTGGAAGTCGGCAGCGCCCGCGTCGAGCGCGTCCATCATGACGGTGTCCTCGTCCAGCTCCTCTTCCTCGTTGTCGATGACGATCACGCCCTTCTTGTCGAAGGACCAGCTCACGCAGCCAGTGGTGCCGAGGCTGCCGCCGAACTTGTCGAAGTGATGGCGGACGTTGCCGGCTGTGCGGTTGCGGTTGTCTGTCATGGTCTCGACGATGACCGCGATGCCAGCAGGGCCGTGGCCTTCATAGGTGATGGATTCGTAATCGTCGCCGGAGCCGGCAGCAGCGGCCTTTTCCAGCACGCGCTTGATGTTGTCGTTCGGCATGTTCGCAGCCTTGGCCTTGGTGATGACCGTAGCAAGGCGGGAATTGTACGCGGGATCGGCGACGCCGCCGCCCTCTTTGACCGCGACGATCATTTCCTTGGAAATCTTCGTGAAGGCGGCTGCACGCTTGGCGTCCTGTGCGCCCTTGGTTTTCTGAATGTTATGCCACTTGGAATGTCCTGACATGAAGTATCTTCCCTTCAAAAAATTTCTCTCACCAGTTTATCACAGGTATCCGGTGAAAATCAACTGTTTTTACAGAAAATGCGTCTCGTCGCGGTGATTTTGCGACCGAAGCACGGTCAGCTCCGGGAATGCGCCGCACAGAAGCGCCTCCAGCCGCGCGCAGACCGGGTTTTCCGTCTGGAAATGGCCCGCGTCGATCAGGTTGATCCCGAGATAGGGCGCGTCAGCAAATTCATGGTACTTGAGGTCGGCCGTCACAAGCGTATCGCACCCATGCGCCAGTACATCGCCGATCGCACCGCCGCAGCTGCCGCCGCCGACCGCGACGCGGTGGACAGGCCGTCCGCCGTCCGCATAGCGCAGTCCCTCGCAGCCGAGCGCCTGTTTGACCTGCGCCGCAAAGCTGCGAACGTCCGTCTCCGGGACTGTCCCCGTACGGATCAGGCCGTATGCCCTGCCCTGCTCGTCCGTTCCGGCAGGCTCCATCACCGTGACCTCCGAAAGGCCGAGGCTTCGCGCCAGAACGTCATTGACACCCTCCGGCGCGCAGTCCAGATTCGTATGGAAGCTCAGCACCGAAATGCCGTTCTCGATGGCAAACAGCAGGCTCCGCCCCACCGGCGTCTCGTCCGTGACGGTCTTGGTTCCGCCGAAGATCAGCGGATGGTGGCAGACGACCAGCTCACAGTGTGCCGCCTGCGCCTCGTTGAGGACGCGGTAGGACGCATCCAGCGCTACCAGCACGCGCGTGACCTCCTGCGCGGCATGGCCGCACATCAGCCCCACGTTGTCCCACTCCATTTTCATATACTCCGGCGCAGCCTCAAACAGCGCCGTGCGGATTTCACTGACCTTCGGCATCATGCTCCCTCATTTCTTCGATCTCGCGCAGCGCCGCTTCGTGATAGGCAAGGCGCTCCGGCCGCGGATACTCCGCGCCGCGAAGGCCCTCGACCGTCGCGCGGAGAGCGTTTTCCACGCGCTGTATGTAAGCGTCCAGCAGCGGGCTGTTCTCCGCCCGCAGCTGCGGCGAAACAAACTGTTCTCCCGGCGAAAGTGTGCGCTTTTCGCCGTCCCACCACGCCGTTAAAACGGTATACAGAAAGCTCCCGTCCTGCACCAGCGTCTCCCGCTGGATCTCATAGCCGTTTTCCGCCAGCCAGAGCCGCAGGGCCTGTCCGGCGCTCTGCGGCTGAAAAGCGAGCCGGTAGCCCGGGTCCCGGATCCATGCGCACGCTTCGAGAATGCGCACGATCAGATCACCGCCCATGCCCGCGCAGACGACGGTATCGATTCTGTCCGGCGTGACCCGTTCCAGCCCGTCTGACAGCAGAAATTCCATCTGCGCGCCGACGCCGAAGCGCTCCGCATTTTCCTGCGCGTTCCGGAGCGGAAGCGGGCGCAGATCGCACGCGGTCACCTGCCGTGCGATCCCGTTTTTCAGCAGATAAATGCCCAGATATCCATGGTCGGTGCCGATGTCCGCGACGCGCGCGCCCGGCTCCACAAAGCCTGCGCAGCAGAGCAGGCGCTTTGAAATTGGAATTTTCATCCTTACCCCTGACTCCAAAAAAGGAAGGCCGGAGCCTTCCCTTCTGGTTTGTTTTCTGGATTACAGTCCGGCTTCCTCACTGGCCTCGAGGAAACGGTTGACCTGCTCGAGGAATGCATCCGGATCAACGCCGTGGACCATGCAGGCCTCTTCTACGGTCTCGCCGCGGGATGCCGGGCAGCCGAGGCAGTGCATACCGATCGCCATGAACAGCGGAGCGGTCTGCGGAGCGATGTCGAGGACGTCGCCGATGATGGTGGACTTTTCAATTTTAGCAGCCATGTTTTTGGCCTCCTAACCTTCGTTCTGATGCTATTATACCCAATCCTCCGCGACAATGCAAGAGCCAAAACGACAAATGACGAATTCAATTCGCGGAGAATGTCGTTCAATTGTCGTTCGTGTAGCCGAAATTGCCGATCAGATACTGGCTGTCGCGCCAGTTCTCCTTGACCTTGACCCACGTCTGGAGATAGACCTTCGTTCCCATGAATTTTTCGCAGTCCTCGCGGGCCATCGTGCTGATCTTCTTGAGCATCTGGCCGTTCTTGCCGATGATGATGCCCTTGTGGCTCGGCTTTTCGCAGTAGATCGTCGCTTCCAGATCGATGATCCCGTCGTCGCGCTCCGAGAATTTCGTGATCTCGACGGCTGTTCCGTGCGGGATCTCGCGTTCCAGATTCCACAGGAGCTTTTCGCGGATGATCTCCGCCATGACCTGCTTCTCCGGCTGGTCTGTGACCATGTCCTCCGGGAAGAAGAGCGGCCCCTCGACGGCGAATTTTTCGCACTCCGTCAGAAGCTCCGCCACGCCGTCATGCCACTTGGCACTGACGGGAATGACCGCCTCAAAGTCCATCTCATCCTGATACGCCGCGATCACAGACAAAAGGGACTCCTTCTCGACCGTGTCGATCTTGTTGATGACCAGAATGCACGGCACGTCCGCCGCCTTGATCTGAGCGATCAGCTCCTTTTCCTGAATGCCGACGTTTGCGATCGGCTCGACCATCAAAATCACGGCGTCCACGTCCGCGATGGAGCTTTTGACGACGTTCACCATATAGTCTCCGAGCTTCGTCCGGGGCTTGTGGAAGCCCGGCGTATCGACGAAAACGAGCTGGCAGTCCTTGCGGTTGACGATGGCGCAGATGCGGTTGCGGGTCGTCTGCGGCTTATGGGAGACAATGGTGATCTTCTCGCCGACGATGGCGTTGGTCAGCGTGGATTTGCCGACGTTCGGACGGCCTGCAATGGTGATCATGGCGGATTTATTTTTCATAAGTGCATCCTCTTTATCTTGTAAGCTCGATCTCCGCGAGAATTGCTTCCTCCCTCTCGCGCATCTGCTGCTTCATCTCGCCCTCGTCCATATGGTCGTAGCCGAGCAGATGCAGAACGGAGTGGATGGTGAGGTAGCCGACCTCGCGCTTTGTGGAGTGGCCGAATTCCTTTGCCTGCTGCTCCGCGCGTTCCAGCGAAATGGCCATATCGCCCAGCGGCACCAGGCCCGTTCCGGGGTCTTCATATTTCTCCCAGCTTTCCGGCAGCACGCCCGGCGTCAGATCAAACATTGGGAACGACAGCACGTCCGTCGCCTTGTCGATCTTCCGGCTGGACTGGTTGATGGCGCGGATGGTCTCGTCGCCGCAGACAAAAACGTTGATCTCGCATGGGACGTTCACGCCCTGCGCCTTGAGCGCGGCGAGAATACACTTCTGGATGTGACGCTTGACGGCAAAATTGGACAGCGCATGCTTTTCAAACGTGACGGCGATCCGATGTTCCATGATTTTTCCCTCTCTCTGTATGGTTCCGCGGCACAGACGGCGCGCGGTCCTGTTCGAATTTATCATAGGCGGCGACGATCTTCTGCACCAGCGCATGGCGCACCACGTCGCTTGCCGTCAGACGGCAGATGGCGATATCCTCGATGCCCTCCAGCACACGCACGGCCTCCTTGAGGCCGCTGACCTTATCCGCTGGAAGATCGATCTGCGTCACGTCGCCGGTAATGACGATCTTCGAGCCGAAGCCGAGGCGCGTCAGGAACATCTTCATTTGCTCGCGCGTCGTGTTCTGCGCCTCGTCGAGAATGATGAAGCTGTCGTCGAGGGTCCGGCCGCGCATATAGGCAAGCGGCGCGACCTCGATGTTGCCGCGTTCGAGGTATTTGTTATAGGTCTCCGCGCCGAGCATATCGAACAGCGCGTCGTAAAGTGGCCGGAGATACGGATCGACCTTGTTCTGAAGGTCGCCCGGCAGGAAGCCGAGGCGTTCACCGGCCTCCACAGCAGGCCGCGTCAGAATGATGCGGTTGACCTCCTTCGCGCGGAAGGCCGCGACCGCCTCCGCGACGGCCAGATAGGTCTTGCCCGTACCGGCGGGGCCGACGCCGATGGTCACGGTATTTTTCTCGATGGCCTTGAGATATTTCTGCTGGCCGATGGTCTTTGCCTTGATCGGACGGCCCTTCGCGCTGACGCAGACAACGTCCTTCGCCATTTTGCTGACCTCGTCCTCATTGCCCGTGCGGACAAGGCTCAGGATATAACGCACCTTCTGCTCGTCGATCTCCTCGCCCTTCGCGGCCAGCGCCAGCAGCGCTTCCAGCGCCCGCGCACCCTGATCCGCCGCCTCGATATCGCCCTGCACCTTCAGCTCGGTGCCGCGGTTCGTGATCCGGACGCCGAACTCCGATTCGATCCGCTTGATATTTTCATCAAAGGAGCCGAACACGTCGATCAGCTGCTCGATCCGCTCGGCATTGACAGTCTTTTCAATCATTTGCATTCGCATCATCCTTAAAAAGCTCCGCCCGAACCATGCGGGCGATCATTTCTTCGCACTCCAGCGTGCTGTACAGCCGCAGCTGACCGCCGCGCCGTTCGAGCAGATAGCGTTCGGAGCAGATCGTCCCAGCGATCATGTCCGCCTGTGCGCGCTCACGCGCCAGACGCTCCATCGTTTCCTGCGCTGCGCCGGCATCCGCCTGTGCTTCTACTGTATCATAATCGGTTTTTGTCGTGATTTCAATAGCTGCAGGAAGAGAAAATCCACCGGGAAGCGTCAATGTGTGCGTTATTTTCATTTTATCACCGTTTCCCGTAAAAAATCCACTGTCCCCGAAAAGCGTCCATCTTTTTCTCCCGAGCACGAGACTGACGCAGCGGCTCTGCGTCCCGGTGTACTGCTTGCGCTCCGCCGTCTCCGGCAGCACCGTGCAGGCCCTGTGCCATGTTTTCGCGTAGATCTCCGCCAGCGCGCCGCTGACCTGCGTTTTATAGCCGAAGTCGGCATACGCGGAGACGAGCAGCTGTCCTTCCCGCACAACGTCGCCGGGCTTGCAGAGGCTGCTTCCGGCAAGGACACTGACCCTTGTGACAAGGCCCGCACGCGCCGCGACGACATTCCGCGCAGTTTTCCGGTCGTCCACCGGCTCCGCCTCCGGCCGTTCGCGGACGACGACTGTCGCGCAGGCACCGTTCTGCGTCACGGTCAGCCATTGCAGCTCCGGGATGCGGAAGAGCATGTGGTTTTTGACCCACTGCGGCTGGATCGACTTCCCGTAGGTCCCGAAGCCGACGCCGAGCGCGTCCAGCTCCCGGAGGATTTTTTGCGCCGGCACGCGCTCATTTCCGGTGACCTCATAAAACCAGACGAAGCGCGGCAGTGACGTTCCCATCAGAATGGCGAGCGCCAGCAGGAGCGGAAACAGCGGCCGCTTCTTCACCCACGCAAATGTGGCGGCAAAGCCGCCGCACTGCATTAGCTCCAGATCGCACATTGAGCGCTGCGCCGCCGCGTATGCCGCCGGAAGGTCGCGCTTCAAGATCCGAAGCTCCGCCGTAAAATCATCCGTCTTGCGAAACTCCCGGAACGCGACGCGGCGCGTCGCCAGCGCGCTGAGGATCCACTGCGGGCTGGCGCCCGTGATGCGGATGCGGCACCACCCGGCAAGGAAAAATACGAGCCTCCACATCAGCGCGTCCCTCCGCTGAAAAAGACCGCGTGGATCTCGCCTGTGACCGTCAGGCGCTCCTTCTGCATCAGCCGCAGTTCCAGACCGCAGCCCTGGATCGTCACGACGCCGATATTGACCGCTACAACGATCTCATGCTTCTCATATTCCAGAATTCCCGTATGGCAGTCGAGACTGCATTCGCCGAAGCCGTTTATCTCGATGTGCGGCACGCCCGCCGCAATATCCAGAGGCAGCTCCAGCTTCTGCGACAGCTTCGTCAGCATTTCCCGCCCACGTTTCATGCTTTCACCTCATTTCCCATTTTCCGGCCCGCGCCGCCGCACAGGCCCTTCGCCTGTCCTGCTTCTATCCTATGCCGCGCCGGATAAATCTTTCCGGCGGCGCATAGGCTTTCGATGAGGTGATGTGTATGCAGAAACGCCTGCTCCTGCGCGAGGGGCTGGAGCTTTTGATCTTATCCGCCGCGGCCTGCGCGCTGCTGTTCTTCCCGGAGACCGCCTCGGCGGCGGTCGTGCGCGGACTGCGGCAGTGCGGAGCGGCCATTCTGCCGTCGCTTTTTCCGTTTTTCATCTGTGCAAACCTGATTACTGAGCTGTCTCTGACGCGCATCCCCGCAAGGCTTCTAGGGGGACTGATGCGCCCGGTTTTTCATCTCGGCGGCGCAGGCTCCGCCGCGCTCGTGCTGGGGCTTGTCGGCGGATATCCCGCCGGAGCGCAGGCCGTCGCGCAGCTTTATGAAAGCGGCAGTATATCTCAGGAGGAGGCCGGACGGCTGCTGCTCTTCTGCAACAACGCTGGGCCTGCGTTCGTGACCGGCGTCTGCGGCGTGTGCGTACTCGGAAGCGCAAAGGCCGGGCTTCTGCTCTATGCCGTCCATGCTTTCTGCGCACTGCTGACCGGTGTCCTTCTCAGAGGGCCGCTTCCGGACGCAGCGCCGTCCTCAGAGCGCACTT
>ERZ780083.943-NODE-943-length-10910-cov-3.793459_pt1 | contig 10910 bp, 8 predicted proteins | sample MGYA00511838_ERZ780083 | MGnify/ENA primary metagenome ERZ780083 (study PRJEB29588, sample SAMEA2152602) | human gut metagenome | biome: human gut; feature: human-associated habitat; material: faeces | place: Denmark | collected 2008/2010 ...
GTGATTTCCGTGCCTGCGGCTGCGTTTACGGTAAAGGTGAATGTGCCGTCTACAAAAATCTGCTCGGTGTAGTAGGTTTCATCACCGATTTTTATGCTGCAATAGCCTGTTGCGCCTGCCGTTCCGGTGGCTTTCAGTGTTATCACGGTTGTATCGCTTGTCAGCGTATACGCTGTTCCGGTTTCGGCAAGCTCGGCTGTGTCACTACCGATTTGATAGGACAGCTTATAGGACGAGCTTTGGATCGCCGCTGTACCTGTTGAAGTAGAGGCGGTAAACCAAGCCCAGCTTGCACCGCAAAGGCAGATAGCACAGATGCAGATAGCAAGCATTGAGGGGGCGAGGATGTGCATAAGACCGTCAGAGCGCTTTTCTTTTGCTGCGTGCTTTGCCCGGTAGAAGAATACGGGGTACACCCGCATTACATTGCGCTCGGTCACGAACGGAATAAGGCAGAGGTAAAGGCAGCGGAGTTCCCTGCGCCAATAGCGATATTCGTTGTAATCTGCCGCACGACTCATCTCGGTTAAAAGATACTGCTTTTTACGGCTGAAATGATTGACAAACTGTGCGAGTTTTAGAACGATCAGCAAAAAGGCAGATACGATCAGAACGATCAAGAGTATCAAAGCGCCGCTATTGTTGTCCATAATGATGTATCTCCTTTCGATTGTGTTTGTGTGGGCAATCAAAAGGCATAATACACAGTTTATGCCCTTTGATTGCCCCTCCGCCCGAGGGCGGAGAGGACTTGAAAATGCTTATTTCTGAACGATAGGCTGATTGGTTGTGATGATTCCGTCCTGATCATCATACACCACGGTGTATGTGCAATTTGCGCCCACTTTATTATCCTTAAATACCAGCGTGTATTTGGTGAAATCCTGAATTTCGGCACCTTCTCGGCTGTAATCCTCAAGCATGACAAAGCAGTTTATCCAAGAATTATCAGTATCCGCGGTGTTGTTAGCAAAGACAAACTTACCGCTCATATTGTTGGAGTTAGACAGACGAACCGGGATAAAGCTGCCCGCTTTACCAGTGAAGGTGTTGTTTTTAACGGTCACCGTTGCACCATTTTCCACTTGATAAATGCTGATAGCATTGTTGCCGATGTTGGTAAAGTTGTTGTTCGCAATCAATGTACCGTCGCCCGTGGGAACATTCAGGCCGAACTCAATGCCATTATAGTCATTGGTGACAGTATTGCCGGTGAACACGACCTTGCCGGAAACAGGCAGAGATACGGCGGTGTGGCTACCTGTTCTTCCGGTTGCCGCAGTAATTGCAGAATTGGTGATCGTAACATCCGTCACATCGGAGTTAACAACAAGTGCGGGCGTTTTCGAAACCTTATACTCGATGTTGGCCGCATTCAGCGTCACGCCGTTGCTCGCAATGGTCACGGGTGCGGTGGCGGTCAGATTGTTGATGGTCACAGGCTTGCTGATAGTCAAAGGGGTGTTGACCGTGCCGGTTACGGTAATGACGGAACCATCGGCCAGTTCATTCAGCTTTTCGGCAAGGTCAGCAGCCTCCACTACGGGATAAGTTGCGTCCTTATCGTACTGATCACTGATGCTATCCTTTTCATAGGGTACCTGTGTAGCAACAACGGTCAGGCACATTCCGGTCGCAGTTGCATTCTGATATTCATTGCCAGCATTTTCGTCCATGTGATAGCCGAAAGACCATGCCGGAGAAGCTTCGCCGGGCTTGAGAACTTCGGGTTCAATATTGATATCCTCGCCGTTCGTATCAACCGGTGTCTTAAACACAGGCTCAAGAACCTCAGCAAGCTTGCCGGTAACACCCAACAGTTCGTTGACATACTCAAACTTTACTGCCAGATTGCCCTTGTTGACCACACGGACTTCGGGCACATAGTATGTACAACCCGGCTCCCACAGGATTTGAGTCCCCTCGGCGGGAATCTTGCCCTCTACGAGGAACGGGAGTGTCTTGCCTTCGGCGTTGACCCATTTGCCGTTGTTATCCTTCATTTGCAGTTCGATGTTCAAATTGCCCGCCTGGATCTTGTTGACCCCGGTGGATGCGGTGTCGGTGAACCACGCAAAGGTGGTGCCGATGAGCATTGCCACGCACATGAGCAGAGCCAGTGCGCTGGAAATCAATGCCCGCTTGGTAGATTTACTGCTTGTCATTGCTGTTTTTCCTCCTTATCGTATTTTTTCAATGGCAATATGTAAACACGAATTATCTGTGATTACATCAAAGCAATCAAAAGGCACAAGCATAACTTATGCCCTTTGATTGCCCCTCCGCCCGAAGGCGGAGAGGACTTGATTTCTTTTTGATTTTCAGTTAATTGGCAACAACATTGAACCAGTTGCCGTTCTGTTCTACATGGTAGCCTGCTGCAACAACAACTTCGTTAGCACCCATGGTCGGGTGGGACGGGTCATACATATAGAAACTACCGCCCTTGACGGTGATCTTCGCATTGGAGCCATCCTTGCAGTTCAGGGTATTCGCAGGCGTCACAGCCTTGAAAGTACCGCCATTGATTTCGATTTGAGCATTGCCCAGAGCGTAAATCAGATCGCATACAGGGTCGTCGGCAGGTACACTGACCTGACGGAAATCACCGCCGTTGATGATGACCTTACTGTCTCCATCAGCAGAAACAGCCATGGCTCCGCCGGTAGCGCCGCTTGTACTATCTTTTGTGTACACGGCATATACATCGGCATTGATCGTAAACTGAGCTGTTCTTTCCGCCTGTACTGCGCCAAAGCGTCCGCTCGCCTGCATATTCTGGGTGATTTCGTGCTTTCCGGAAGAAAAGCTGATTGCAGACAGAATAGCGGCAGCATCTTCATCGTATGTATTGTCAAACGAATCCGATTCAGACATTGCCTGTGTAGCGCTTACACTGATACCGAAGGAAACCTTTGCCGCCCAATACGGATCATTATTTTTCGGGTTAGCTTCGTTTCCGACTTCCGTAGGCATATAAAGCACCATTGCATAGACCTTTGTAGTGTTGGTAGCAAGGTCTGCACCGACAACACCGGTGTCTCCAATACTATTAAGCGTTTTGGCGCTGTCTTGCACAGCACTGATAGCCGCCGCACGGTCTGCATATGCAGCATCGACTTCCGCTACGCCCAGCTTCACATAGTCGCTGAGACTATATTTGTTGCCCAAAACATTTTTGCCGGTGCTATTGTAAAGGTTATAAATGCCGAGCGTATACTTCAGTGCAAGCGTTCCTGCGTTCGTAACACGAAGATATACAACCTCTGTACGACCGGGTTCCCACAGTGTGCTGTCCTCGAACACCTTGGTTGTGTCGGTCACCTTTTTCCATTTGGTAAGATCTTTGCTGTACTCTAATTGTACATCCAGATTTCCCGCCTGGATCTTGTTTACCGCAGTGGATGCAGTGTCGGTGAACCACGCAAAGGTGGTGCCGATGAGCATTGCCACGCACATGAGCAGAGCCAGTGTGCTGGAAATCAATGCCCGCTTGGTAGATTTGCTGCTTGTCATTGCTGTTTTTCCTCCTTATTCTAAATTTTTCAATGGCAATATGTAAACACGGATTTTCTGTGATTACACCGTAGCGGTGTCGGACGGTGTTTCGTCCGTTTTCGGCGTTTCGCCGCCGCTGCTTTGCGCCATCTGCGCTTTCATTTGCAGCAGTTCCTGCATCATGCGCTGTGTTTCGGCACGATCGGCGGCAATCTTGTCTCGCTCGGCTTGCAGCTCTGCCTGTTGTTCTGCCTTATATTTGCGGAACAGACGGATGCAGCGGATGCCCTCTAACAGAATGAGGAGCAGAAACGGAATGAGAATACAAACAATATAGCCGGGTGTGGTTTTCAAAAGCTGAAAGAAAGTACCTACCTTCGGGATATGACTGCTGTATTTACCCAGCACATACGGATAGGTCACGACGGTTTCATCGTCGGTGTCTGTGGTTGTACCGTAGGTAACAAAGCCCGGTTCGCCGTTTGCGTCGGTGGTTAATTTTCGTATCTTATGGGTGACGGTTTCGCCGTAGTTGGATGTATTCTGCGAGGTATAGGCGATGATGTCGCCCTCTTTGAGGGTGGAGGGGTCAACCTCCTTGACCAGCACCAAATCGCCCGCATTGAAGTCGGTTTTGCTCATGGAGTCGGACAAAACGATGAACGCCTTATAGCCGAACAGATTGCGGTCGGCACGGTCAAAGGTGGATACCGAAACAATGGTGAATATCATCATAAAAACGGCGAGCGCCACCATCAGCCACACAAATATACTGCGGATTATTTTTAATGCTTTCATTTGCTCACTCCTTATTCACGGCTCAGCCGGATCAGCTCGTTCATTTCATCGAGGGAAACGGTAGTTTCGTCCTCGGATCTATGGGTATATAATTCCATATAACCTTTGCTGCAGAGCTGACCGCTGCCTTGAATGTAATACTTGCGGTTGGAAATCGGCGTGTCTTTCGGGATGCCGGTATCGCATCCGCAACAAGCGCATCTGTCGGTTTCTGTGTTGGGTGTTTACATTGCTTGGTTCTTTCCTTTTTATCCGAACAGCTTATTCGGATTATTCTTCGTTTGCGTTGCCTCGGCGCACAGCGTAAAGGTGAGGTCGAGGTTTTGGGTGTCATTGCCGCCGCTTTCCGGGTAGTGGAACACAACCGTCAGATTGCGTCGCTGCCCGATTTTAAGGGTATCATCGGCGGCGATAACATTCTGCTTTGTCAGTTCGTTCGCCGTTCCGGTGTATAAAATTTTATCGCCGTCCTTTATCGTCACGGTCAGCACATCGGAAAGCCCACCGGTCACATTATCGAGATAAAGGCGGTAAAACACATCCCAAGTGCTGTCGTTTTCAATGAAGAAGTCCTTTGCAACGGTCATTCCCGGCTCAAAGAGGAATTCGTGTTCCTGAATCACGGGCTTGCCGTCATTGAGGTTTATCTTGACCTCGCCGGTGTGGAACAGGTTATTCTCAACGGAAACGGAAGCGTATACAAGGGCAAAAGTGGTAATGCAAAGGCAAACGGCAAGGACGATAATGGCGATAATGCCGCCCGTCAGTCTTTTAGCGGTTTTGGTTTCAGCCATTTGAATTTTCCTCCTTACGCCTACGGACTACAAGCAGGAGGATCATCATACTGCCGGAGCCGGCGGCAAGCACCGCCCACAGCAGAATGTTTGAAGTATCGCCTGTCTGCGGAGAGTTATCGAGGTTTCCTGTTTCCTCGACCCACCATTTGAAATCGGCAATCAAGTCCTTGTTCTGATAGTCATTGCCTACGCTTGTATCTAAATAAGCCGTGATTTCATAGTACAGCTCGTCGGTGGTGGATTTCTCGGACGCCAATTTGTGCGTCAGACTTTCGGGCATATCCGCTATCCCGCCGTCATACATCGTTTCACCTGTGGTGAGCAGCTTGACCCGCACTTTCAGCACTTCGGCTAATTTCTCATAACCGGGGCGAACGGTGGCTTTGTAATGCACGGTGATTTTATCGTGATAGGATACCTGCACACGGAAGTATTTTGTTTCGCTGTCGCCGGGGAACATATTGCCCACGGTAAACGCTGTGTTTTCCTCCGGCTGTTTATTGTAAAGTTCAATGGTCGCCGCTTTCTTTGTTTCGGCGGTGGTGCTTTGTGCAGGCACGGCAGAGGAAGTGTCGGCGGAGCTGCTGGGCGTTTGTGTATCGGAGCTGTCCGGCTTCTCGGTGTCGCTGCTGTCGGGCTTGGTTGTGTCCTCGTCCGGCGTAATCAGATTATCCGGCACGGTCACGGTGGCAGGGGTGGTGTTCGCTATTTTGTTGTATACAAGCGTACCGCCAAGGGCTAAAAGACTGAGTCCGAGCAAGATAGCAAGAACGATGATGACTATTTTGATTTTCTTTTTCTGTTCCACTTCGGCTCACTCCTTTCGTAATTTCTTTATTCCTGCGGCTCCAGCTTGGTTTGCTTCACATAGCTTTTCACTACGGAAAAGATCAGCCGGAAACTCAGCACACCCGCAATGCTGTTATCCACCTTGGGGTTCTCAATTTGTTTCATCGCCTCACCGAGCAGGGTGTCGAGGATGTGGTGCAGCACCTTTTGGACATCGACCGAGTCCGGGAAAGCGGTTTTCATCTTTTCAAACGGGTTTTTATACCGTGCCATGTGTTCGGTATACGCATACTTCTGAAATGAAATGGAATAATAGTAACGGACATAGAATGTCAGCTCGTTGGGATGCGCCATTAAATGATCCCAACATTTCGTAAACAGCACACGGCAGCGTGATTCGTAATCGAGACTTTCGTAATTCAGTACGGTATAATTACTGAGTATCACCGACAGGAATTCCTCGTCAGCAAACGCAAAGGATTTGGCAATCAGATCCTCTTTGCTTGAGAAGCTCTGATAGATATACGAAACATTGATGCCGCACATTTTGCAAATTGCGTTTGTTGTGGTATTTTCAAGTCCCAGGGACGCAACAGTTTTAATTGCTCCATAGATCAACTTCCGCTGCGCCGTTAAATTTTTATCTTCTTGCGGAAGCATATTTTGCATCTCCTTAAAAAGTGTTTACTTATACCGTTCCCGAAAAAAGAGCCTTATTATCCACAAGGCTTGCCGCTCATAAGGGCATTTCGCAGAGTTTATTCCTCTGTCAAACACTTTGATAAAATCGGATTGTTTCGCATGTTTTGCGTAAATGAAACTACCGTGACACAGTTGCTTGACTGCTTATAATCACAGTGCGATTGCTGTCAGCTTGTCCATGTTAGCACGCTTCAACTCCATTGAGGAATGTACATAACGATTCAAAGTAATTGCCGTATTTGCATGACCGAGAATTTCGGAAAGCGATTTGATTTCAAATCCTACTTCCACGGCTCTCGTTGCAAAAGTGTGCCTGAAAGTGTGCGCATGAACACCTTCAAGACCACATTCCGTGGTATATTTTTTGATGCGATACTGCAATGTTCGAGGTTCCATATAATGCTCCGTTCCGGTTAAAACATAAGCGTCCCTTGCTTTTTCTTCAAAGCGGCAGCACAGGGCTGTAAGAAAATCGGTCATTGGGATCTTACGCAGTGATGTGTCGCTCTTCGGGGCACCTATTGTCACTCTTGTTTTCTTTGCGGCGCATGCCTCAATATTTTGAAGTCTTTGCATGGTTGATCCGACCGAAACGATTTTCTCCTTCGCATCGATATCCAACCACCTCAAAGCACACAATTCTCCTATGCGAATCCCGGTAAACATCATAAGAAGGACACCAAATTTGCACGAATCCAGTTCATCGAGCAGATACAGAGCAAACTGTTTTTGTTCATCGTATGACAGCACCCGCATTTCCTTGCGTTTGCTTTTCGGAAAATTGATTTCTATCATCGGGAAAATCCCGGGAAACCGGACCGCAGTATATTTTAAAATGTCCTGCAGCACGACCAAAATATCATGTGCCGTTTTCTCTGATAGCCCGTCTTTTGAAATCAGCTCATCCGAAAACGCATCTATTATTGCCGCGTTGATCCCCAAAGGGAAACAACTGCCGAGCTTAGGCTTAATATGCTTTTCAATCACAGTTTTGTATTTGACATAAGTGGACTCCCGCACCTTGCATTTTCGGGATTGCAGCCATTCGTCACAATAAAATCCAAGACGGTGTCGTGAATCACCTCCGGATATATTTGCTCCGCCGACAAGGGCGGCTTTGAATTTTGCAACCTTTTCCTTGGCTTCCTTGTAAGTCTTTCCGTAACAAAACCCGTATTTAATTTTACCGGACAATTCATAGCCTTTGATGTAGCGAGCCTCCCAGCGACCGTCTTTGCGCTTAAAAATGTTCTCACCTTTTTTCATGTTGATGACCTCCAAAAATGAAATTTCGCCCCAAAGGGCAGTTATATTTTAGCGGATAAATAAAACGCTTTTTGACTGCTCTGCCGACTGCTGATAGCAGCGAAAAAAAGCGTTTACTTGAAAAAGTTGATTTTTCGCTTCTCTGTTTTCGAACTTTTTTCAAAAAAATCATGCGAAAATGCGATTTCCCCTTGCAATCCTCCGTTATTCGTGCTATAATACAAATGCCTATGAGGCGAAGTTTCGTTCACAGAGGAATAAACTCTGCGAAAAAATACGATTGTTTTTCAGCCATGATCGAATTGATCTTGGCTGATTTTTTATGTGTAAATACAAAGAAAGCGCCGCCGAAGCGACGCTTTCCCTATGCTGCCTTTTGAAGCGATTGCTTCAACCTTTCGCAAAGCGCAGTATTTCTTTTTAACCCTTGGAGATTTCGAATGGCGTATTCAAGCGCTTCCCTATCGCCTACAAATATCAGCTTGTGCTTTGCACGGGTCATCGCCGTATAAAGCAAATTTCTATTCAACAAAACAGAGTGATAATTAGTAATCGGTATGATGACAACGGGAAACTGGTCCCCCTGCGATTTATGCACGGTTATCGCAAAGCTATGCTTAAGCTGGTCAAATTCCTTTTTTCCGTATTCCACGGGGATCCCGTCATAATCTACAAGCACCCTCCCTGCTTTGCCCAACACCATTTTTACAACGCCCTTATCGCCGTTAAAGATATTCTTATCGTAATTGTTCGAGACCTGCATAACACGATCGTTTTTACGAAAACGATGTGCTCCGAACCGAATTTCATCCTTTTCATCAATCAAAGCATTTACCGTGTCCTGCAAATCGGGATTGATCTGATCAACGGAAACAAGTGTCTTGACCCTCATCGGGGATAATACCTGAACCTTATCCGCCCTTCTGCCGCAGGCCGCATATTCCTCATAATAGACCTTGAGCAGCATTTTCTTGAGACGATTACAGTTCTTATCGTCGGATGAATCCGGAACATTGTAGAATACACAGTCCGAATGTCCGAAATCAAGCTCCGTGCTTCCTTCAAGAACTCGATTGGCGTTATCCAGAATGGTCCTGCGGGCTCCGTGACGAAAAGAACGCTTCAACGCCGTTACCTGGAACATTTCGCTGTTTATCATATCATGCAAAACCTCACCGGGGCCTATGGACGGCAGCTGATTGACATCCCCCAAAAGCAAAAGCTGTGTGTCACTGCGAACAGCTCGCAACAGCATTGCCATTGTATCAATGTCAACCATCGACAACTCATCTACAATAACGAAATCATACGGCAGCGGATTATCTTCGTTCAGCGTGAGCGCCGGAAGCGCCGGATTATATTCTATCAGTTTATGAATTGTCTTGGCTTCCTTGCCGGTTGTCGCCTTCATGCGTTTCGCCGCCCTACCGGTAGGCGCTGCAAGAGCAATCTCGACACCTGAAATGCGGCATATTTTCGAAAGTTTTTCCATAACCCCGATAATAAACCGCAATGTTGTGGTCTTGCCGCATCCTGCGCCGCCGGTCAATATAGAAGTCTGATTGCGCAGTGCCATTTCAACCGCTTCTCGCTGTAACGGATCCAACTCCACTTCAAGCTCTTCCTGAATCTCGGCAACACATGCCTCGATTTTTTCCTTCGGTACGGCTGCATACCTTGACTTGACATCAATCCGTGCACGAAGAATATCGGCAACCGTCTTTTCACTCTCATACCGTTTTTTCGAGTATACACGCTCCCCTTCCGTTACGATCTGACCGTTTGAACGGCATCGGGCAACAGCGGCATCAATGTGCCGTTTGCTGAGCGAGCCTTTGATTTCTCCGCTTTCTTTCAAAAAGGCATTGCAATCCTCGGGCAAGCGGTTGATTATCAGAAATGTATGCCCTTTATTCCCAGCATAATCATTCAGGACATATAGAAGCGCCGTGTCTACCCGTTTCGGTTCATCTGCACTAAAATCCAGATCCTTTGCAATTCTATCCGCAATCGCAAACGAAACCAGTCTGTTTTCACACAATACATACGGATTTTGCCGTATCATTTCTACCGCCTCAAGCCCGTATCTTTCATATACCGCATCAACAATTATCTCTTCGATATCGTACTTGGAAAGAAAGGCTTTCAGGTCAGCGGCTATGCGGTATTTTTTCAGTCCAACACCGAGCGCCTGCATCTCGCCTTGCTTTGTTTCCCATACGCACAGCGTCTGCGGCTCATTTTCAATCATCTGCACAACGCCGATGCCGTAGGTTTCTACCAGTTTCTTTGCCCGTGTTCTCCCAAACCCGTTTATCCGGGCAATGATATCCACAAGAATACACGGCGTTTCGAAATCACATACCGTATACTTCTCGACCTTAAACTGCCACGGCCAGTACCGCCCGTTCTCTCTGTATTCCCACTCTCCGACGATTTCCACAGTGTAATCCTCTTCAGCATTCATCAGATTGCCGACAACGGAAACGCTCATCGGATACTCAGGATTTCGATACTTTTCAGGAATTGGATTGCATTTTGCCACTTCAAGCGCAACGATTTTAAAACCGCTTTCCATACGATGAAAAACATGGCTAACTCTGCCTTTGATTTTCACAATAAAAGCCTCCTTACTAAATTACTGAACTTGCAACAGCAATTTAGCAGGAGGCACATTCAAAAGCAAGTAAATTACATCAGAGCAATGCGGCAATCAGTTCGGCGGCTTCTTCCGCACCCTCAGCAATATCGGCAATTTCGGAGATATCAATGTCCGCCTCAACATTCATTTCCGGCTCAATCGGTTCCTCCGCAACATCCACATCGCCGAAATCTGCGTCAACATCGATCTCCGTATCTCCGTAATCCTCAATATCCCCGATATCCTCTTTGGCGCCCTCGTATTGTGCGGCATAGTCCGCCATATCCTGAACATCGTCGTTTATCATATTTTCGAATTCCTGCGCGTCCGGGATATCATTAATTTCCGATATTTCCTCGGGTACTGATTCGGCATCTGTATCGAACTCCGGTTCATTATCGGGCTCAAAATCATCAAAG
>ERZ780083.949-NODE-949-length-10854-cov-3.585239_pt1 | contig 10854 bp, 9 predicted proteins | sample MGYA00511838_ERZ780083 | MGnify/ENA primary metagenome ERZ780083 (study PRJEB29588, sample SAMEA2152602) | human gut metagenome | biome: human gut; feature: human-associated habitat; material: faeces | place: Denmark | collected 2008/2010 ...
GCCGCCGAGGCCCTTTGCGGATGTCAAAACGTCCGGCTTTACGCCGATATTTTCCCAAGCATAGAGCTTACCTGTTCTGCCGACGCCTGTCTGCACTTCGTCGAATATGAGAACAATATCGTTTTCATCGCAAAGCTCTCTTATGTATTCTATATAATCGCGCGGAGTTATTACGACTCCGCCCTCGCCCTGTATAACCTCAAGTATTACCGCGCAAACCGTTCCGTCGAGAAGCTCTGAAAACGCTTTTTTGTCGCCTGCCTCGGCATATTTAAAGCCGCCCATAAAAGGCATAAAATACTTGTGGTAGTGCTCCTGCCCCGTTGCGGTTATTGTAGCCATGGTTCTGCCGTGGAAAGAATTCACAAGCGATATTATCGTATTTCGGTTTTCACCGTAGCGGTCAAAGCTGTATTTTCTCGCAAGCTTTATGGCGCACTCATTTGCCTCCGCTCCGGAATTGCAAAAAAGTACCTTATCAAATCCGCTTTTTTCGCACAGAAGCTTTGCCGCCTCGGCAACAGGCTCGTTATAATAGAGATTTGATGTATGCTGAATTTTATCTATCTGCCCGATAACAGCCTTTTTCCAGCCATCATCGTTTACGCCGAAAATATTAACGCCTATACCCGAAGTAAAATCAATTACCACTCTGCCGTCGGAGGCCGTCAGAGACGCATTTTTGCCGCCCGTCAAGGCTATCGGAAAATGACCGTAAGTCGGCATTAAATATTTGTCGGCAGTATTTTTAATTTCGTTAAAATCCATTTTATCAGTCCTTAATAAACTAATCTTATTATATATACAAAGTCCGAAAAATGCAATTGCCGTTTAACGCAAGCTGTTGTCGGCGATACTGTATGTTATATACTTGCTGTCTGCACAAAACAAAGCATTACGGAAATAGGCACAAATCTTGATTTCGTGAATTTTTTTCGTTAGACAAGGCGTGTAAAACGATGCTGTATGTATTTACCGCGAATCGCACAAAACAAAGTTTAGCAGAAAAAAGCGCAAAATCTTGATTTCGTGAAATTTTTTTCGTTAGACGAGGCGTGTAAAACGATGCTGTATGTATATACTGCGAGCTGCACAGAACGAAGTATTGCGGGAAAAAGACGAAATCACCCGTGAAACATTGTGCCGAAGCCCTCATCCGTGAATAACTCCATAAGAATAGAATGCGGTATACGTCCGTCGATTATGTTGGTCTGAAGAACTCCGCGGCGGACGGCCTCTACGCAACAGTCGATTTTCGGTATCATACCGCCGGAGATAACGCCCTGAGACTTGAGCGACGGTATTTCGGAAACCTGAACGTCGTGAATTAAAGTGGAATCATCGTCTTTGTCCATTAAAAGGCCGCTGATGTCGGTCATAAGCAAAAGCTTTTCCGCGTGGAGACTTGCGGCTATTCCCGCCGCGGCGGTATCGGCGTTTATATTGAACACCTCGCCGTTCTCGCCCGTTGCAACGGAGGAAATAACGGGGATATATTTATTTTCAAGAGTGTAATCTATAACGTCGGTATCTATTTCGGTTATCTCGCCTACAAATCCGACGTCCGATTTTGTGTATTTTACGGCCTTCATCATTTCGCCGTCGATACCGCAAAGGCCTATCGCCTTGCCGCCGTGCTTTGAAATGAGCTGTACCAAATGCTTATTCACCTTGCCTGCCAAAACCATTTGAACAATATCTATTGTCTCTTCGTCGGTATAACGCAGTCCGTCTACAAAGCGGCTCTGCTTGCCGACACGTTTGAGCATATCGGATATTTCCGGTCCGCCGCCGTGAACAAGCACAATATTTACTCCGACGGAACGAAGAAGAACTATGTCGGTCATTACGGCATCCTGAAGCTCTTCGTTTACCATGGCATTGCCGCCGTACTTTATGACGACCGTTTTATTTTGATATTTCTGAATATACGGTAAAGCCTGAACAAGAACCTCGGAACGGTCCGAATTTGTAATATTTGATATTTCCATATTTCTCCTCCGATAAATGTCTGTGAATACTGCGTTTATGCGTTTTACGCTCAGGTGCGGTAATCGCCGTTTATCTTGACGTAATCGTATGTCAAATCACAGCCGTAAGCCGCGGCAGAGAAGCTGCCTGATTTTAAATCGACAAGGATATACACCTCATCACAGACTAAGACTTTTTTCGCAAGTTCTTCGGAAAACGGAATTCCCGAGCCGTCCTTGCACACTTCTATTTCGCCGCCTGCCGAGCTGAATTTCACATCAACCTTGTGAACGTCAATATCGGCTCCGCTGTAACCGAGAGCGCAGAGAATTCTGCCCCAGTTTGCATCCGCTCCGAACATAGCCGCCTTAACAAGCGACGAGCATATAACCGACTTTGCACATATTTTTGCCGTCTTTTGATCTGCGGCACCCGAAACAATACATTCGACAAGCTTTGTTGCACCCTCGCCGTCTTTCGCCATAAGCTTTACAAGCTTTTCGCAAATTGCCGCAAGCGCACAAGTAAAGGCTTTATAATCTGCGTTTTCGGAGGTTATTTTCTCGTTGCCGCAAAGTCCCGACGCCAAAACAGCCACGGTATCGTTGGTGGATGTGTCACCGTCTACGGAGAGCATATTAAAGCTGTCTTTAACCACCTCGAGAAGTGATTTTTTAAGCATTTCCGCCGAAATGTCGGCATCCGTTGTAATAAAAGCAAGCATCGTTGCCATATTCGGGTGAATCATACCGCTGCCCTTGGAAACTGCACCTATACGGCATTTTTTGCCGCCGAGAGAAAACTCACAGGCAAATTCTTTTTTTACGGTGTCCGTTGTCATTATCGCATTTGCCGCAGAATCCGAGCCGTCCTTATTAAGACCCGAAACAAGCTTCGCCATACCGTTTTTGATGAGCTCAAGGTCTATTGGCTGACCTATAACTCCGGTGGAGGCTACCACAATATCGCTTTTTGAAATGCCGAGTGCGTCCGCGGTTATTTTGCACATTTCCTCCGCTTTTTCAACTCCGTCGGCATTGCAGGTATTGGCTATGCCGCTGTTGCAGACAATTGCGCGCGCCTTGCCGTCGCTTATATTTTCACGTGTGACGGTTATCGGTGCTCCGCACACAAGATTTTGCGTATAAACAGCCGCCGCGTCACAGTCCTTTTCACAGTAAATAAGTGCGAGATCCTTTTTCTCCTTATTTTTACGGATACCGCAATGGATTCCGTTTGCGGTAAATCCTTTCGGTGCGGCGAAACCGCCGCCGATAAAACTTAATTCCATTATAATTTACCTTTCATTTATAATCTTACAGGTCAAGTCCGTATTCGGGAGGTAAACCCATAACAATATTCATACATTCCAAAGCCGCTCCCGACGCACCCTTGCCGAGATTGTCGTAAAGAGCCATAAGAAGAAGTCTGTCGTCATTTCCGGCTACGGTGACAGCCATACTGTCAAGCCCAGCTTTAGAATTTGCCGCGACAAAGCCGCCGTTATCAAAAGCCTCTTTATATTTAACTATGTCCGAAGCGTATTTTGAGCGGTAAACCGCTTTAATGTCCTCTGCGGTTTTTCCGTCTTTGAGATCCGTTTTAAACACAGGAACCGTGACGAGCATACCGCTGAAATAATCACAGACATACGGACAAAATATCGGTGTAACCGACAGACCCGAAATTTTTCGCATTTCTTTGAGGTGCTTATGCTCCTGATTTAAAGCGTATTCACGGGGAGCAAAAAGCTCCGGTGCTTTCTCGTCGCTTTCATACATAGCGATACCTTTTTTGCCGGCTCCGCTGTAACCCGAAACGGCGTGACAGATAAATCCGTGGTCCGGAGAAACAATACCCTCGTCCAAAAGAGGCTTTACAAGCGCTATAAATCCGCTTGCATAACAGCCCGGCGATGCTATACGCTTTGAAGAAGCCACGGTTTTAAATCCGTCTTTAAATATTTCGGGGAAACCGTAAGCCCACCCCTCGCTTGTACGGTGAGCGGTTGATGTATCTATAATAACCGTGTCGTCATTTGTAACAAGCTCTGCCGCCTCGATTGCCGCAGCGTCCGGGAGGCAGAGAAAAGCTATATCGGCACTGTTGAGAGCTTCCTTTCTTGATTTTATGTCCTTGCGAAGCTCATCGGGAAGAGTTAAAAGCTCAATATCATCTCTTTTTTTCAGACGGTCGAATATTTTAAGACCCGTAGTTCCCTGACTGCCGTCTATAAATACTTTTTTCATATTATTCACCATAGCCTTTCAGGCACCAAACAGTTTATTAAAAATCACCGTATATTCTTTGAAGCCTTAACGGGGTGCAACCGGTGATTTTCGCCGTCTCAAAATTATGCCGCAGGCAAATTTTGATGGCAATATAATTTAATAAGTGTAACTTTTCACACTATTAGTCTTGTTCTTTCAATATTTTTTCTATTCTCTTTGCCTCTTTCAGCACGTTCTGCGGTGCGGGTCCGCCGAGCGAAGTCCTGCCGTTTACGCACTTGTCGAGATTTATGGCGTCATAAACGCCGTCGTCAAACAAATCGCATATCTTTTTGTATTCTTCAAGAGGCAACGTTTCAAGCGTAAGTCCTTTTTTAATGCAGAGAGCCACTATTTCGCCCGTGGCCTTATATGCGTCACGGAACGGCAATCCCTTGCCGACGAGATAATCGGCGCAGTCGGTAGCGTTGATAAATCCGCCTGCCGCGGCTTTACGCATATTTTCGGGAAGAGCCGTCATTGTGTCAAGCATGGGGATAAATGTGGTGAGGCAGATTTTAACGGTGTCAAAGGCGTCAAATATAGCTTCCTTATCCTCCTGCATATCCTTATTATAAGCGAGCGGCAATCCCTTCATCATTGTCAGAAGTGTCATAAGGTCTCCGAAAACTCGACCGGTTTTGCCGCGGATAAGCTCGGTTATGTCGGGGTTTTTCTTTTGCGGCATTATTGACGAGCCTGTTGAAAAAGCATCGTCAAGCTCAACAAATTTGAACTCCCACGAGCACCAGAGAATTATTTCCTCAGAAAAGCGCGAGAGATGAACCATAAGTATTGACAAAGCTGACGCAAGCTCCATACAAAAGTCCCTATCCGATACGCCGTCAAGCGAATTGAGCATAGGTCCCGTAAATCCGAGTGCCTCGGCTGTCATTTCGCGGTCGGTATTATATGTTGTACCGGCAAGTGCACATGAGCCGAGCGGGCAGTAATTCATTCTTCTCTGCGCGTCGGCAATACGTTCGCGATCACGCAGAAGCATTTCGGCATACGCCAAAAGATGATGGCCGAATGTTATGGGCTGAGCGCGCTGCATATGAGTGTACCCCGGCATAACGGCGTCTGCATACTTTTCAGCCTTTTTGCATAGAACACCTATAAGCTCCGTGACAAGCGAATAAACGCTGTTGCACTCGCGGCGCAAATACAGCCTTACGTCAAGAGCTACCTGGTCGTTTCTGCTACGCGCGGTATGAAGTCTTTTGCCGGCCGCGCCTACGCGCTTTGTGAGCTCGCCCTCAACAAAGGTATGTATATCCTCTGCATTCGGATCTATCTCCAACGTACCGTTTTCGATTTCCGCCTTAATGGCTTTTAATCCGTCAACAATTTTTGAAAGGTCGTCCGCCGATATGATATTTTGCGCGCAAAGCATAGTGGCGTGTGCAATACTGCCGTCTATATCTTCCTTATACATTCTGCTGTCAAACGCTATTGACGAATTAAAATCGTTGGTTTTGGGGTCTAAAGCCTTTTGAAATCTGCCCTGCCAAAGCTGCATTTTTTTACTCCTATCAAATACCACACAGCGACAAGAGACAGAAACATCTCTTGTCGCACGTGGTAGTGCTAAGCACTGTTGTTTATTTTTTCAAGCGGTTTACAATGATTATTTGTTATCTCTCTTTGCGTCAAGTAAAGCTTTTACCTTTGTGGGGAGTCCGAAGAGATTGATAAATCCGGTAGCGTCGGTCTGATCGTATGCGCCGCCGTCGTCGCCGAACGAAGCAACATTTTCATCATAAAGAGTATACACAGAGGTGACGCCTGCGTTTATAACATTGCCCTTATAGAGCTTAAGCTTAACGTCGCCGGTTACGGTCTGCTGAGTGTTGTCAACAAAAGCCGCAAGAGCTTCGCGAAGAGGTGAGAACCATTTGCCGTTGTATACGAGCTCGCCGTATTTCTCGGCAACGAGTTTTTTGTAATGAGATGTGTCACGGTCGAGAGTTATCATTTCAAGAAGCTCATGAGCCTTGTAGAGGATTGTTCCGCCGGGAGTCTCATAAACACCGCGTGATTTCATACCTACAAGACGGTTCTCGACTATATCAAGAAGGCCTATACCGTTTTCTCCGCCGAGCTTATTAAGCTTTTCGACAAGGGAAACAGCGTCAAGCTCTTCGCCGTCAACAGCTGTGGGAACGCCCTTTTCAAAATGGATTGTAACATATGTAGGCTCATCGGGAGCTTTTTCGGGAGAAACTCCGAGCTCAAGGAAGCCGTCTTTATTATACTGCGGTTCATTTGCCGGATTTTCAAGGTCAAGTCCCTCGTGAGAGAGATGCCATACGTTTTTATCTTTTGAGTAATTTGTTTCACGATTGATTTTAAGCGGAATCTGATGAGCCTCGGCGTAGTCTATTTCTTCATCACGCGATTTTATGTCCCACTCACGCCAGGGAGCTATAATCTCCATCTCGGGAGCGAGTGCTTTAAGAGCAAGCTCAAAACGAACTTGGTCATTGCCCTTGCCGGTGCAGCCGTGGCAAATAGCGTCTGCGCCCTCTTTTTTTGCTATATCGGCAAGACCCTTTGCGATACAGGGACGAGCGTGCGATGTGCCGAGAAGATACTCTTCATACTCGGCACCTGCTTTAAGGCAAGGCCAGATGTAGTTTTCGATATAATCCTTTTTAAGGTCGAGTACATAGAGCTTTGAAGCGCCGGTCTTGAGAGCCTTCTCCTCAAGTCCGTCGAGCTCCGTTCCCTGACCTACGTCGCCGGAAACCGCTATAACTTCGCAGTTATTGTAATTTTCTTTAAGCCACGGAATGATGATTGACGTATCAAGTCCGCCGGAATAAGCGAGTACGACTTTTTTGATGTCTTTCTTGTCCTTTTTCATAAATGTTACCTCCGAGCATCGGCAAAAGCCTTTAATTTTTGATTACGAAGAGATTATACACCAATCACATTTAAAATCAAGTGTTTTTTGCATAAATATTCAAGTTTTGTGTATATTTGTGCGATATAACGACATAAATATACATTATGCCCCCTGTTTTATGCAATATTTAACCCGGTTTATGAATTTTTATGCAAAAACTAAAGCCGAGCGAGAAATTTCGCCCGGCTCAGCCGTTATTTTTGGTTATTTTTTAAAGCTTTTTTCGCCTTGGACTTTTTAACTCCGCGCGTTATAAGCCCGGCCGTCAGGGCAATTATCACAGCGCCTGCCGAAAAAGCCGCTATCTTAATGTTATGTACATACTGTCCCTCATAATATCTTGCCTTGTTTGAGCTCTTGTAACCGACAAGGTCATTATAATACATCATATAAGTGCTGTAATCGAGAGTGTTTTCGTCTATATCTATAACGCGCGACCCGTGGAGAGGTCCGTTACCGTAAATATAAAAACCGACTCCGCTCGTATGCACCATATCAATGCCCTCATATGTGCCGCAAAAGTCATTGTTGTGATCGTGCCCGAAGAACGCCGCCTTAATGTCTCCTTGCTGCTTCCAAGCGTCAAATTCGCCGCCGTTCACCTCTGCGGGACACGGCCCCTCGTCAAGATGACCGCTTGCAATATCCGTATTAAGCACATAATACTTACCGTCTTTTTTTACCGCACCGTCCGTGCCCTTGGGAACCTCCTTTAAAAGCTCATATATTTCGGGTACGGGTATATGCTGGAAAAGTAGTGACGGCATAGGTTCTCCGCCGTTTTCAGCTTTCAGGGCATCGCTCGTTTTTTTGTACCAAGCAAGTTGGTCCTCGGCAACGTGGGCATATCCGCCGTTTTCTTTATCATATGTGCCGGAATCTATAAACCAAAGATTAAAGACGTTCTTTGTGCCGTCCGAGCTTTTTATAGGAAGATTATAGTTGCCGCAGCCGGTCATAGCTTCTCCCTCGGAAGCGAGGCAGCCCGGCATAGAATTATAGACCGCCATTTGGAACTGTTTGGAGACCTTACCCTCGTCATCGTGGTTGCCGTATACTATTGCAAACGGTATGTTCTGTGAGGTAACGGGCTCCATAATCTGCCTGATTGCCTTTTCGACACGCTTTTTGCTTCTGTAAAGCACAGGCGACGGGCCGTGTATATTATCGCCGGTAAATACAACAAGGTCGGGCTTTGCAGCTTCAATCGAAGCATACATAAGATCAAGTCTCTTCGCACGGATTTACATCATCCTGCGGATCCGCAAATACGAGTATACGAAATTTACCGTCTTTAAATTTAAGCGTAGTTTCATCCCCTGTTTCGGCAAAGCTCTGAATTGCAAAGCACGGTGAAACCACCGATAAACAAAGAATTACCGATAAAATAATGTTTAATACCTTTTTCATTTTATCCTCCCAATGCGCGTATCCTCTCGAATACATTTCTCCTGCAAAATAAATAATGCCGACGCAAAAGCTATTGCGACAAAACAGCATATAAAATAATATGCTGTTTTGAACAATAAAATCAGCGAAGGCTTAATGATTTTGTGTAATTATTCTAACATCGGGACGGTTTTAATTCAACAGCAATAATCAACAATAAAAACGTGCCTTTTTCGACAATTCGAGCAGCTCATTTTTTTATCGATTTCAAATACTCTTTATCCCTGTCCGAAAGTTCCGCATCAAGAAGCAATTCAGGGCGTTTTTTTAATGTAGTCTCAAGTGCCTTTTCGTGTCTCCACTTATCTATATTCGCGTGATGCCCCGACAAGAGTATATCGGGAACCTTTTCCCCGTGCCATTCGTACGGTCTTGTATATTGCGGATATTCCAAAAGTCCGTTATAGTGACTTTCAAGCTCCTTAGCTTCGTCATTCGGCAGGACATTTTCGAGCATACGTGAAACACTGTCGGCAAGCACAAGCGCAGGCAGCTCGCCGCCCGTCAGAACATAATCGCCTATTGAAATCTCTTCATCGACTATCTCATCGAGAATTCTCTGGTCCACGCCCTCATAATGACCGCAAAGCAGCACAATCCGGTCTGTAAGGGCAAGCTCCTTTACCCTCTGCTGCGTTAAAGTTTTGCCCTGCGGCGACATATATATAAGGTGCGGTTTTTCTTCGCCGTCACCGTAAAGGCTCTTATAGCAGTCATATATGGGCTGCGGACCCATCAGCATACCCATTCCGCCGCCGTACGGCGCATCATCAACACGGTTATGCTTATCAAGTGTAAAGTCTCTTATATTTACACAGTTTATCTCGACGTAGCCGTTTTTTCGCGCTCTACCTATAATACTTTCGGACAGCACCGACTCGCACATTTCCGGAAAAAGCGTCATTATGTCTATTCTCATTCTCCGTCCTCCCTTATTGCACACTCATCGGAGAAAAGGCCTTTGAGCGGACGAAGATATACTTTTTTGTTTTCGACATCAAGTTTCACTACCACTGAGGGAATTACGGGAACCAACGTCTCTTTTCCGTTTTTATCTTTGACAGTCCAAGCGTCATTTGCAACGCCTTTCATAACATCGGTAACTGTTCCGTACAGTACATCGGTATTATCCGCGTCATACACAGCGCAGCCTATTACATCCTCAACGAACGCTTTGCCGCTGTCAAGATGAACATCCTTTCGGTCAAAATACAACACTCTGCCGCGGTATTTTTCTGCTTCTTCGATTGTAAGAACGCCGTCGAGCTTTAACAGGGCTGCATTTTTATGAGGGCGCACCGAGACAACGCCGACTGCCCTCTTACCGTCGGCATCAAGATACAATGTTTTGATTTTTTTCAAAAAGTCCGCGCCGTCGCACCATACGTCAAAGCGCATTTCGCCTCTGACGCCGTGCATACCGACTACCTTACCGGCCTCAAGAAATTGTTTTAACATATAAATTCACCGATTGCCGCTTTCAAAGCGGCACTAAATAAAATGAGTACAAGAGGAAGCCCCCCTGTACTCGTTTACTGTCAGTCGATCTCAACCTGAACTCTTGTGCCGTCCTTTGTGGCTCGAGCCTTAACAACGGTTCTGATAGCCTTGGCTATTCTGCCCTGCTTGCCTATAACTCTGCCCATATCGTTTTCGGCAACGTGAAGGTGATACACCGTAACGCCTCTGTCATCAGTCTCATCTACCGTAACGGAAACCGAGTCCGGCTCATCAACGAGTCCTTTAGCGATCTGTTCGAGAAGCTCTTTCAACTAAAAGACCTCCTATTATTTAATGATTCCGCTCTGCTTTAATACAGATTTAGCGGTCTCTGTGGGCTGAGCGCCGTTTTTGAGCCACTGCTCTGCCTTTTCAGCGTCAATCTTAATTTCAGCCGGAGACTTCATAGGATCAAAAGTACCTATTTCTTCGATAAATCTGCCGTCACGCGGAGCTCTTGAATCTGCAACAACTACACGATAGAAAGGAGCTTTCTTTGCGCCCATACGACGAAGTCTGATTTTTACTGCCATTTTGTATTTCACCTCCTACAATTATTCTGAATAAACATTTATGTTAAAAAGGCAGACGGAAACGTCCCTTTTTAGCACCTTTCATCATTCCCGGCATCTGTTTCATCATCTTTTTCATCTGGTCAAACTGCTTTACAAGGCGGTTGACTTCACTGATGTCGACACCCGCGCCCTTTGCAATGCGGTTCTTTCTGGATGGATTTAAAATGTCAGGATTCGC
>ERZ780083.953-NODE-953-length-10832-cov-4.230676_pt1 | contig 10832 bp, 8 predicted proteins | sample MGYA00511838_ERZ780083 | MGnify/ENA primary metagenome ERZ780083 (study PRJEB29588, sample SAMEA2152602) | human gut metagenome | biome: human gut; feature: human-associated habitat; material: faeces | place: Denmark | collected 2008/2010 ...
GTTATTGATATTTTCTACGGCTTTCAACACACCTTTACCTCCATAACGTCCTTTGTCGCCATCACGGAGTTCCAATGCCTCGTGTTCTCCGGTAGAAGCTCCGGAAGGAACGGAAGCACGGCCCATAAAGCCTGATTCCAACATTACATCTACTTCCACTGTAGGGTTTCCTCTTGAATCGAGGATTTCACGTCCGATAATCTTTTCTATTTTCATAACTATGATATTATTTGTAATTATTTTAAATAGAGAACAAGGGACAATCGGCTTTTGTTCAGTAAAAGATTCATGTTTTGTGAGTGATACCGGTTACTGAATTCTTATTTTCCTCCGATAACTCCTCCAGCTATAGCTGCTATTACTCCTAACGTGATGCTTAATATAAAATAGGTGAAGAATAGTCCGTATAATCCTTGTTTCAATAGAATTACTCCATCATTTGAAAAAGTAGAGAATGTGGTGAAACCTCCACATAAACCGGTTGTCAGCAGTACCCGGTATTCTGTTGCTAAATTGAAGCGTGCCGACCACGCATAAAATAATCCGATAAGGAAACTTCCGAGGATATTGACTGTGAATGTAGCCCATGGGAAAGAGTAGGGGACTATGCGCTCGTGGAGCATCATCTGCACGCAGTAGCGCAGTACGCTGCCGGTACCGCCGCCAAGGAATATAGCTATCAGTAATCTAGTCATAGGTTGTCTGGGGTTGGTTTTGGCTGCAAAGGTAGTGAAGACAAAGGAATTTCAGTAAATCATAGCCCGAAATTTCATAAAGCAATTCTGTACTGGGGGAAGTAGTTATTGGTGGGATGTATATAATTTTGATATTTGATATGAGTGATTGCCAATCTTGGTTCCGGATAGTTCGTGATGGGGCAGAAGCGATTTACTAAATCTTGGTGGAAGATTTAGTAAATCGTTGCCGGAGATTTAGTAAAATGTCCGGGAGATTTTAGTAAACGAGTAGAAGGGGCTTTGGAAGGATGACTGGTTTGTCTGTATTTTTGGATACGGTAATAACTTGTGAAACTTGAGCCACTCTTGAAATTGAGGTCTTAACTGTTCAAATGCCATATTGTAGAGACCTCTCTAGAACCTTGTCTTGATAATCAGCGATTTATTTTCATTGGCTGTAGAGATTGTACCCATTCCTTCTCATTCTCTTCCTGCCTTTCTTTCTTCACTTGTAGAGAAGGGTTGTTTTTAATTTGTTGTTTTTTAGAGTTTTAACGAAATTGGTTGTAGATGTCATTTCCTTGTATTCCCGTCATTCACACCCTAACTTTGCAACATCGAATTCAAGAGAATGAAAGTTTATCGTTGAGGCCTCACGATGGATCTCCACTTCTTGAAAGAGAGGAAAAGGCTTCGGCCTATTTATTACATTATTATATTAACTTTCTAAAACATTAAAAATTATGGGACTTCAGTATGTAGTGGCAAAGAGAATCTTTGGTTTTGACAAGGACAAAAATGTAAAGTATGTAGCTAAATCCGTAGGAGCGGGTGAATTGGATTTTGATAAGTTGTGTGCCAAAGTGAGCCGTATTCTTGGTATTCACAGAAAGACGGTGGACTTAGTGGCTGCAGGACTGGTGGACATCATGTCGGAAGAAATAGACGATGGAAAGACTGTTCGTTTAGGTGATTTCGGATTGTTCCGCCCTTCTTTTGTAGGGAAGAGTGCTGATACGGAGGCTGGCGTTTCGGCCAGTAACATTGTCCGTAAACGTATTCTGTTTTTTCCGGGGAAAGCTTTTAGTCAAATGTTGGGCAATATGAGCGTCACCAAGATGGTGGTTCCCGATACGGACTATACGGATGGAAGTAGCAATGGTGGAGGGGATAACTCCAATCCTTCGGGAGGCAATGACGGGGACCAAGGTGAAAATCCTTTGGGATAATTCCAGTGCACGATTAAAGTTGTAAAAATATGGAGGGCGAAGTTTTCGTAGCGATACTTCTCCTTCTATTTTGTTTGTAGGCAGGATATTGTTCAAGGGAAGTTGGTTTTCATGCAAACGTTTGCCGACAAATCATCTATCATTTTAGTTTAATTGCGTCAGAGTGTATTTCTTTCCTGCCTATATTTGCATCTGGAACATAATTTTATAAATATAGCATGAGAAACATGAAAGCAATCTGTACAAAATTAGCCTGCTTCCTGCTCGTTTTGTTGGTGAGCGGCGTAGCAATGGCAGAGAGTATTACCTCTCCCAACGGACAACTTCAATTGAATTTTTCGGTGAATGCGCAAGGCGAACCCGTTTACGAACTTTCTTACAAAGGAAAGCCGGTGATTAACCCTTCCAAATTAGGACTCGAACTGAAGAACGACCCCGGTCTGATGAATGGCTTCACGATGGCGGATGCAAAGACTTCCACTTTCGACGAGACTTGGGAACCGGTATGGGGTGAAGTAAAGCAAATCCGTAACCACTACAATGAGCTGGCTGTGACGCTCAACCAAAAAGCGCAGGATAGGAACATCATTATCCGCTTCCGTTTGTTCGACGATGGTATGGGCTTCCGCTATGAATTCCCTTTGCAGAAGAACCTGAACTATTTCGTGATTAAAGAGGAGCGTACTCAGTTTGCCATGACTGGCGACCACACTGCCTTCTGGATTCCGGGCGACTACGATACGCAGGAATATGACTACACAGAATCCAAACTTTCTGAAATCCGCGGACTGATGAAAGGGGCCATTACGCCTAACTCTTCGCAAACCCCGTTTTCGCCCACCGGTGTTCAGACTTCTTTGCAGATGAAGACTGCTGATGGTTTGTACATCAACTTGCACGAAGCTGCTTTGGTGGATTACTCTTGCATGCACTTGAATCTGGATGATAAGAATTTTGTTTTTGAATCTTGGCTTACTCCCGATGCAGTAGGCGATAAAGGTTATCTGCAAGCTCCCTGCACGTCACCGTGGCGTACGGTTATCGTAAGCGACGATGCTCGTGACATCCTTGCCTCTAAAATCACGCTGAACTTGAACGAACCTTGTGCTTACGAGGACGTTTCCTGGATTAAGCCCGTGAAATACGTAGGTGTATGGTGGGAAATGATTGCAGGTAAGAGCACCTGGGCATATACAGACGACCTTCCCTCCATCAAACTGGGTGAAGTGGACTACTCCAAAATGAAGCCCAACGGCCGTCACGGTGCCACTAACGAAAATGTAAAAAAGTACATCGACTTCGCAGCCGAGCACGGTCTGGACCAAGTATTGGTAGAAGGCTGGAATGAAGGCTGGGAAGACTGGTTTGGCAAATCCAAGGATTATGTATTCGATTTTGTGACCCCTTATCCCGATTTCGACGTGAAGATGCTGAATGAATATGCCAAGAGCAAAGGCGTGAAGCTGATGATGCATCATGAGACATCCGGTTCGGTGCGCAACTACGAACGTCACATGGACAAGGCCTATCAGTTTATGGTGGATAATGGCTACAATGCCGTGAAGAGCGGATATGTAGGTAATATGATTCCCCGTGGTGAACATCATTATGGGCAATGGCTGAACAACCACTACCTCTATGCCGTGAAGAAGGCAGCCGACTACAAAATTTGTGTAAATGCGCACGAAGCTGTACGCCCTACCGGTTTGTGCCGTACTTATCCTAACTTGATTGGCAACGAATCTGCACGAGGAACTGAATATGAGGCATTCGGCGGTAGCAAACCGTTCCATACCACATTGCTTCCATTCAACCGCTTGATTGGCGGTCCGATGGATTACACACCGGGTATCTTCGATACCAAACTTGACTTTATGGGCGATTTGCCCCACGGACAAGTGCAGACTACACTTGCCAAGCAACTCGCTCTGTATGTAACTTTATACAGCCCGTTGCAGATGGCTGCCGACTTGGTTGAGAACTACGAAAAGCACATGGATGCTTTCCAATTCATCAAGGATGTGGCAGTAGACTGGGACGACAGCAAGTACATTGAAGCAGAACCGGGTGATTACATTACCGTGGCCCGTAAGGCAAAAGGAACTGGCAACTGGTTTGTTGGAGGTATTACAGACGAGAATGCACGTACAGCCAACTTTACGCTCGACTTCCTTGAACCGGGCAAGCAATACGTAGCCACTCTCTATGCCGACGGTAAAGATGCTGATTACAAGGAGAACCCTACTTCTTATCAGATAAAGAAGGGTATCGTAACCAGCAAGACCAAAATGTCCGTGAAGGAAGCGCGTAGCGGTGGTTTTGCATTGAGCTTGATTGAAGCGACTCCGGCTGACAAGAAAGCTGTGAAGAAGTGGAGATAATTTAGGGTAGAAAGAGTTTTTATTAGGCATTAGTGAGGCCCCGCAGAAGTCCAATCTTTGCGGGGCTTTTTTTGTGTTAGGGTAAGCTCATTCTTATACCGTAAAAATAGCATCAAGACCCGAGTTTTTGGTAAGTCCGTTCTTTGGGGAAACCTTTATTTTTGCACTCAGATAACAGATTGCATAATCATTAAAAATCAGAGATATGAATACGGATAAGAAAATCAGTCGCCGGGAGGCTTTAAAGCGTATGGGATTTGCCGTGATGAGCAGTGCTATCGCATCTTCCGGCCTACTCTCGTTGGCATCCTGCGAAACAAAAAGGAGTAAGCGTATCATCTTTTATTTTACCGGAACGGGTAACAGTCTTTACATCGCCCGTCAGTTGGCTGGAGAGAACGCAGAATTGTTGAGTATCCCTCAGATGGTGAAACGGGGGAAGTATGAATTTGAGGCAGATGAAATCGGCATCGTTTATCCCATCTACGGTCATATGCCTCCCTATATGGTACGGCAGTTCATTCAGAAAGCAAAACTGAAGGCAGAATACAAGTTTGCTGTCCTCACCTATGGTGCAAGGAAGTGCGATGCGGTAGAGATTTGGGACCGTATATCCCGTAAAGCCGACAATGCGTTCGACTATATCAACACTATCATCATGGTGGATAACTGGCTACCCAACTTCGACATGAACGAGCAACTCAAGATAGACAAGCACATCCCCGAGAACTTGCAGAAGATAACGGCAGATATCAACAGTCGGCAGCATTGGCACGAACCGGTGACGGAGGAGGAACGGCAACAGCACCAAGGTTTTATGCAGCGGAGTGGACTCGACCCCGAGGTGGACTTCCTGATGAAAAGCGAGAAGTTCTTTACCGTGACTGATGCTTGTATTGACTGTGGCATCTGCACCTACGTTTGTCCGCGCGGCAATTATGAGCTGACGTCGAGAGGAGTGAAGACGTCCGGTGACTGCGAGTTCTGTTTTGCCTGCATACAGAATTGTCCGCAGAAGGCTATTCAGTTCATAAAGCAGGAAGATGGCTCTTTTCCTGACGGAACGGAGAAGAACCCCAATGCCCGCTATCGTAATGAGCATATTTCGCTAATAGATCTGAAACGGGCAAACAATCAAAAACTATAATCATTAACCTCTGTATTTTGTCGGATTTACACCCAGATGTTGTTGTACGTAACGGCTAAAATAAGCAGGAGAGGAAAAACCGAACATATCGGAAATACGGACGAACGTTAGTGATTTGTCGCGCAGCAAACGCGAGATGTCGAGTGTGGTATAACGGTTTATCCAGTAGTTTGCTGTATAACCGCTTACTTTCTTGGAAACTTCCGAAAGATATTTGGAGGTGACACATAGGCAGTCGGCATAATAGGTCACTTCACGATGCTCGCGGAAAGTTCCGTTCTCCAGCATGTTGAGGAAACGGCTCATGATGGAAGCATTTTGTACAGAGATATTGTCCTCGCCATATAGATGGGAGTGGAAATCGAAGAAGTCGAGTATCAACATCTGTGTGGAGGCGATAAGCATATCGCGATGGAAATGATGGTCTGTATTCCGGAGTCTGTATTCCACTTGTTCAAAATCCCGGAGACATAGCTCTTGCTGTTCGGTAGTCAGGGACATGATAGGATTGAGAAATAGGGAAAGTTGCCCTTTCATGCCGTAGTTGTTCTGTGGTGTACTCAGCACCACAAAGCCCGATGCGATATAGATGACCTTTACGCGAAAATCTTCTGAAGGTTGAATTTTCTCTACCAGTTTTCCTTTGCGGACAATCATCAGGTCGCCGGCACGTAGCTCGCGCTCCTCTCCATTGTACTTCAATCGGCAGATTCCTGACAGACAGAGGGCGTGTGCAAGATAGCCACTGTATGCGTCCGTCCCCAGACCTTGAAGAGTATCGGCTATTATAATATTTGCGGTTTCTCCCATTATACAGTTGTTTGGTTTCGATCACAAAAGTATATGTTTCCAATAATATAACTTCTATTGTGGGCAAGAAATATATTGCCTTTTTTATTCATTTCAAATCTGCCCGAATTTCGCAAATTCTTCATACCTTTGCATCCGTTAATTTTAGAAACCAATAACAAAACAGAACTTATGGGAGGTTTTTTCGGAACAGTCGCCAAGGCAACAAGCTGTGTGGCAGATTTGTTTTACGGCACAGATTATAATTCACATTTAGGGACAAAACGTGGTGGGTTGGCTACATACGATGCAGAAACGGAGCAGTTTACCCGTTCCATTCACAATCTGGAAAGCACTTATTTCCGCACGAAGTTTGAGGATGAACTGGATAAGTTCAAAGGAAATTCCGGAATAGGAATCATCAGTGACACAGACCCTCAACCCCTTATCCTTAACTCCCACCTCGGTCGCTTTGCCATTGTAACGGTAGCCAAAATAGTAAATCTGCAAGAACTGGAAACAAAACTGTTGGCCCAAAACATGCACTTCGCCGAACTCAGTTCGGGCAAAACCAATCAGACGGAACTTATCGCCCTCCTTATTATACAAGGAAAGACATTTGTCGAAGGAATTGAAAATGTGTATAAGCATATCAAAGGTTCCTGCTCCATGCTGTTATTGACGGAAGACGGCATCATTGCCGCTCGCGACCGCTGGGGACGTACTCCGATTGTGATTGGCAAGAAAGACGGAGCGTATGCCGCCACAAGTGAGTCGAGCAGCTTTCCGAATCTTGGTTATGAGATAGACCGTTATTTGGGACCCGGAGAGATTGTTCGCCTGCGTGCCGATGGTGTGGAACAGATGCGCAAGCCTGATGAGGGAATGCAGATTTGTTCCTTCCTATGGGTATATTACGGTTTCCCCACTTCCTGCTACGAAGGTAAGAATGTGGAGGAAGTGCGTTTTGCCTCCGGTTTCAAGATGGCACAGACAGATAAGTCAGAGGTGGATTGTGCCTGCGGTATTCCTGATTCGGGTGTAGGTATGGCGCTTGGGTATGCCGAAGGTAAAGGAGTTCCTTATCATCGTGCCATTTCCAAATATACTCCGACTTGGCCTCGTAGTTTTACTCCCAGCAAGCAGGAATTGCGTTCGCTGGTGGCAAAGATGAAGCTGATTCCCAATCGTGCCATGCTCGAGGGTAAGCGTCTGCTGTTCTGTGATGACTCTATTGTCCGGGGGACCCAGTTGCACGACAATGTGAAGGTGCTGTATGAGTATGGTGCCAAGGAGGTGCATATCCGGATTGCTTGTCCTCCATTGATATATAGCTGCCCGTTTGTAGGATTCACGGCTTCCAAAAGCGACATGGAACTGATTACCCGTCGTGTCATCAAGGAACTGGAGGGTGACGAGAATAAGAATCTCGATAAGTATGCCACTACCGGCTCACCCGAATACGAAAAGATGGTGGACGTTATCCGCGAGCGTTTCGGACTTTCATCCTTGAAGTTCAATACGTTGGAAACTCTGGTTGAGGCTATCGGATTGCCTAAGTGTAAGATATGTACGCATTGTTTTGATGGTAGCAGCCATTTTTGATTGACATTTTGTCCTTAAGAAATAAAAAAGAGGCGTGAATTGCTTGGCAGTTCACGCCCCTTTTTTTATCTTTACAGCACAAAATAGTGGTTAATGATTAGTGATTAATGATTAATGCCATTCGGATAATGCTTTTCGCCAATTACTAATCACTGACCATTAATCACTAACCATTAATCACTAATCATTATTCATCATGACTTTAGTAGAACGTTTTTTAAAGTACGTAAGCTTCGATACTCAGTCCAGTGAAGAGACTGAGATTACTCCGAGTACTCCGGGGCAAATGGTGTTTGCCCGGTATCTGAAAGAAGAATTGGAAACTTTGGGTCTGGAAGAAATCACGTTGGACGAAAATGGTTATCTGTTCGCCACTCTTCCTGCCAATACAGACAAGCCGTTGCCCGTCATCGGCTTTATTGCCCACATGGATACAAGCCCCGATATGAGTGGCAAGAATGTTTCTCCGCGTATCGTGCAGAATTATGACGGTAAGGACATTGTTCTTTGCGCCGAAGAGAATGTGGTTCTTTCTCCTGCCCAGTTCCCCGAACTGCTCGACCATCAAGGGGAAGATTTGATTGTGACCGACGGCAAGACCTTGCTTGGTGCCGATGATAAAGCCGGTATTGCCGAAATTGTATCGGCGGTGGTATATCTGAAGGAGCACCCCGAAATCAAGCACGGTAAAATCCGTATCGGCTTTAATCCGGATGAGGAAATCGGTCTGGGCGCCCATAAGTTCAATGTAGCGCAGTTCGGTTGCGAATGGGCCTATACCATGGATGGCGGAGAAGTGGGTGAACTTGAATTCGAGAACTTCAATGCGGCCTCTGCCAAGATAAGCTTCAAGGGACGGAATGTGCATCCGGGCTATGCCAAGAATAAGATGATTAACTCTATCCGCGTTGCCAAGCGTTTCATGTCCATGCTTCCGGCTGACGAGGCTCCGGAGCATACCGAAGGTTACGAAGGTTTCTATCATCTGATAGGCATTACCGGCGAGGTGGAGCAGACAACAGTCTCTTACATTATCCGTGACCACGACCGCACCCGCTTTGAAGAGCGCAAGAAGGAGATGGAACGTCTTGTGGCAAAAATCAATGAAGAATACGGTCCGGGTACCGCTACTCTGGAACTTCGCGACCAATACTATAATATGCGCGAGCAGATTGAACCGGTGATGCATATCATCGACACCGCTTTTGCCGCCATGAAGGCAGTAGGTGTAGAGCCTCGTGTAAAAGCCATTCGCGGAGGTACGGACGGCGCCCAGCTCTCTTTCAAGGGCCTGCCTTGTCCCAATATCTTTGCCGGTGGCTTGAACTTCCACGGCCGCTATGAGTTCGTGCCTATCCAGAACATGGAGAAAGCCATGAACGTCATCGTCAAGATTGCCGAGCTCGTAGCAAGCAAATAGATAATTCATAACTCATAACTCTAATAGTTCCATGAAAACCACTCCGTTTACCGAAAAACACATCTCGCTGGGTGCCAAGATGCACGAGTTTGCGGGATATAATATGCCTATCGAGTATTCCGGCATCATTGACGAGCATCTTACAGTATGTCAGGGTGTCGGTGTATTCGACGTCTCACACATGGGAGAATTTTGGGTGAAAGGTCCCCATGCTTTGGACTTTCTGCAGAAAGTGACTTCCAATAACGTAGCTGCCCTCACACCGGGGAAAGTACAGTATACCTGCTTCCCAAATGAAAATGGAGGCATTGTGGACGACCTTCTGGTCTATCATTATGAGCCGGAGAAATACCTGCTTGTCGTGAATGCGTCGAACATTGAGAAAGACTGGAACTGGTGTGTGTCTCATAACACGGAAGGCGCTGAATTGGAAAATGCTTCCGAGCACATGGCACAGCTTGCTGTGCAAGGACCGAAGGCTATTCAGGCTTTGCAGAAGCTGACTTCCATTAATCTTTCCGACCTTCCTTACTATACTTTTACCCACGGTGAGTTTGCCGGAGAAAAGGATGTCATTATCTCCAATACCGGATATACCGGCGCGGGTGGTTTTGAACTTTACTTCTATCCGGAGGCTGCCATGAAGATTTGGGATGCCGTGTTCGAGGCAGGCGCGGAGTTCGGCATTAAGCCAGTTGGTCTGGGTGCGCGCGATACGCTTCGTCTGGAAATGGGATTCTGTTTGTATGGCAATGATTTGGATGACACCACTTCGCCCATTGAAGCGGGTTTAGGATGGATTACCAAGTTTGTGGAGGGAAAGAACTTCACCAATCGCCCGATGCTGGAAAAACAGAAAGCGGAAGGCACTACCCGTAAGTTGGTGGGATTTGAGATGATAGACCGCGGTATCCCCCGTCATGGTTACGAGCTGTATAGTACAGACGGTATTGCCATCGGTGTGGTTACCTCCGGAACTATGTCGCCTACCCGTAAGATTGGTATCGGAATGGGGTATATCAGACCCGAATACAGCAAGGTCGGTACGGAAATCTGCATTGACATGCGGGGACGTAAGCTGAAAGCTGTGGTTGTGAAGCCGCCGTTCCGCAAACAGTAGTTTGAATAAATGACTGAGAATGAAGAATTTGGCTGCGCAATGATGCCGCATGACAAATTCTTCATTCTTTATTCTTAGTTATTCCTTTCTCTATATTCTGCTTATCCTGTCCAGCATTTGGTTTGCCCAACCTATCTCTTTATTGGTCCATTCCTTTTCGGTTCCTTCTATGCCCTGGCCTTCGTAGGCCGAAAGCAAGATGATGTATTCTTTCAGTATATCGGTGGCTTGGGCTTGTTTGTTCATGCGCATCAATAATAGTATTTTTTGTTTATATATGTCCAGATTGGGGCTTGTTCCTGCCATCTCCTGGGCTTTATCAAGCATGGCGAGGCAGCGGTTGTTCACTTCTTCCGTATTAGACAGTGCCATTTCCGCTTTTACCAGGATGATGTAGTCATTGTCCGTGGCTAGTGTAATGTAATATTGATATTTAGAAATATTTTTCTTATCTTTACGGTATA
>ERZ780083.955-NODE-955-length-10824-cov-3.338193_pt1 | contig 10824 bp, 10 predicted proteins | sample MGYA00511838_ERZ780083 | MGnify/ENA primary metagenome ERZ780083 (study PRJEB29588, sample SAMEA2152602) | human gut metagenome | biome: human gut; feature: human-associated habitat; material: faeces | place: Denmark | collected 2008/2010 ...
ACCTCCTTATGACTAGTATGTTGGCATTATACAATATTTATGACAAAAAAGCAATATTTTCCAAAAAATATTTTTGAAAATTTTTCTTAAATTATTAAAAAAAAATTAAGTATGTGGTATATACTAAGGAGAGAAAAGAGGGAGGAAAGTATGAGTGAAGAGAGAGAATGTATAGATAATGTTGAAAGTCTAGAAAGAGCTCTTGCAAGAGTACGTAAGGCACAAGAGATATTTGGCACATATAGCCAAGAACAAGTTGATAAAATATTTGCAGCAGCCGCAATTGCAGCAAACCAAGCACGTATTCCTTTAGCTGAAATGGCTGTGGGAGAAAAAAGAATGGGGATTTTTTTATTTGAGCGGCATTATTAAAAACCCTTATGCTGCTGAATATATCTATAATGCATATAGATATACAAAAACATGTGGAGTAATTGAAGAGAATAAGGCATATGGTATTAAAAAACTAGCAGAACCAATAGGTGTTATTGCTGCAGTTATACCAACAACTAACCCAACTTCAACAGTTATTTTTAAAACTTTAATAGCACTAAAAACAAGAAACGGAATTATTATAAGTCCACACCCTAGGGCAAAGAACTCAAGTATACAAGCAGCAAAAATAATATTAGATGCTGCAGTTAAAGCAGGTGCACCAGAAGGAATAATAGATTGGATAGATGCTCCATCTTTAGATTTAACAAATATGGTAATGAAAGAAGCAGATACAATCTTAGCAACAGGAGGACCAGGAATGGTTAAGGCTGCATATTCTAGTGGAAAGCCAGCCATAGGTGTTGGTGCAGGAAATGTACCAGCAATAATTGATGATTCTGCAGATATATTACTTGCAGTAAATTCAATAATTCATTCTAAAACATTTGATAATGGAATGATATGTGCATCGGAACAATCTGTAATAATTCTTAATTCAATTTATGATAAAGTAAAACAAGAATTTATTGATAGAGGTTGCTATGTTTTAAATAGTGAAGAAACAGAAAAAGTAAGAAAAACAATAATAATAAATGGAGCTTTAAACTCAAAAATAGTTGGTCAAAAAGCTCATAAAATAGCAGAATTAGCAGGAGTAGAAGTTCCTGAGAATACAAAAATATTAATAGGCGAAGTAGAAAGTGTAGATTTATCTGAAGAGTTTGCTCATGAAAAACTATCACCTGTACTTGCAATGTATAGAGCAAATTCATTTGATGAAGCAGTTGAAAAAGCTGAACAATTAATAGAAGATGGAGGACTTGGACATACAGCTTCTTTATATGTAAATACACACACAGGTACAGAAAAAATAGAAAAATTCTCACACAAGATGAAAACAGCAAGAATATTAATTAACACACCTTCATCACAAGGTGGAATAGGAGACTTATACAACTTTAAATTAACACCATCATTAACTTTAGGTTGTGGTTCATGGGGTGGAAATTCAGTTTCAGAAAATGTTGGTGTAAAACACTTATTAAATATTAAAACAATTGCTGAGAGGAGAGAGAATATGCTTTGGTTTAGAGCACCTGAAAAGGTTTATATTAAAAAAGGTTGTTTACCTGTTGCACTAGATGAGTTGAAAAATGTTATGGATAAGAAAAAGGTATTTATAGTAACAGATGAATTCTTATTCACACATGGTTATACAAAACCAATTACAAATAAACTAGAAGAACTAGGAATAACATATACAACTTTCTCTGATGTTCAACCAGATCCAACACTTGCAAGTGCAAAAGAAGGAGCAAAATTAATGGATAGCTTCAAACCTGATTGCATAATAGCAATAGGTGGAGGAAGTGCTATGGATGCAGGTAAAATTATGTGGGTATTATATGAACACCCAGAAATAGATTTTATGGACATGGCAATGAGATTTTCTGATATAAGAAAAAGAGTATATACTTTCCCTAAAATGGGAGAAAAGGCATATTTTATAGCAGTTCCAACATCAAGTGGTACAGGTTCAGAAGTTACACCTTTTGCTGTTATAACAGATGAAAAAACTGGAATAAAATATCCATTAGCCGATTATGAGTTAATGCCAAAAATGGCAATAGTAGATACAGATATGATGATGGACGCACCAAAAGGCTTAACATCAGCTTCTGGTATAGATGCTGTAACACACTGCTTAGAAGCATATGCTTCAATGATGGCTACAGAATACACAGACGGTTTGGCTTTACGTTCAATAAAAACAATATTTGAATATTTACCAACAGCATATGAAAATGGTCAAGATGTTGTTGCAAGAGAAAAAATGGCAAATGCTGCTACAATGGCAGGTATGGCTTTTGCAAATGCATTTTTAGGTGTATGCCACTCAATGGCACATAAACTTGGAGCATTCTTCCATATACCACATGGTATAGCAAATGCTTTAATGATTGACCTAGTATTAAGATTTAATGCTAGCGAAACACCTGTTAAAATGGGTACATTCCCACAATATAGCTATCCACATACATTAAGAAGGTATGCAGAAGTTGCAGAAAACTTAGGTTTAGGTGGAAATACAGATGAGGAAAAATTAGAAAACTTAATAAAAGCAATAGATGAATTAAAAGAAAAAATAGGCATCAAAAAAACAATTAGAGATTATGGAGTAGATGAGCAAGAATTTTTAAGCAAGCTAGATGAAATGAGCAAACAAGCATTTGATGACCAATGCACAGGTGCAAACCCAAGATATCCACTAATTGAAGAGATTAAACAAATGTATCTAGAAGCATATTACGGAGGTGAAAGATAATGGAAATATTAGCTGAAAGAAAAACAAAAACCGTATATAAAGACGAAAATAGAACAATCAAACTATTTGTTGATGAGTATCCTAAATCAAACATTTTAAACGAAGCTTTAAATCAAGCAAGAGTAGAAGAAACAGGACTTAACATTCCAAAACTTTTAGAGGTTAGTAAAATAGGCTCAAGATGGGCATTAATTTCTGAATATATTCAAGGAAAAAGTTTAGAAACATTAATGCAAGAAAACCCAGAAAAAATTGATGAATATATGGAATTATTCATCAATACACAGCTAGAAGTGTTATCTAAACAAGCACCACTTTTAAATAAACTTAAGGATAAAATGAAAAGAAAGATTGAAGAAACAGACTTAAGTGATGCTATTAAATTTGAACTTAATATGAGACTTGAAAGTACACCAAAACACAACAGAGTATGCCATGGAGACTTTAACCCAAGTAATGTAATAGTAACAGATGATGGAAAAGTATATGTTATAGATTGGGCTCACGTTACACAAGGAAACAGCTCTGCTGATGTTGCAAGAACGTATCTTTTATTCAACTTAAATGGTAAAAAAGAAGAAGCTGAAAAGTATTTAAATAGATTTTCAGAAAAATCTGGAATAGAGAAAAAATATATTCAAAAATGGATACCAATAGTTGCAGCAGCACATTTATCTAAAGCAAGTGAAGAAGAAAAAACATTTTTAATGAATTGGATAGATGTTGTAGATTATACCTAGGAAAGGAAACATACTATATATGAGGAAATTAAAAGAACTAATAACAAATTTTATTAATGGCTTTTGTATGGCTCTTGCTGATAGCGTGCCAGGAGTATCAGGAGGCACAGTTGCATTCATACTAGGCTTTTATGATAATTTTATAAATGCACTAGATGCTTTATTTAGAGGCAATTGGGAAGCAAAGAAAAAAGCATTTATATACTTAATAAAGATTGGTGTTGGCTGGGTAGTAGGCTTTTTACTTGCAGCAAGTGCCCTAGCAGATTTATTTAACACTAAAATATATGAAATGAGCTCACTTTTCTTAGGATTTATAATATTTGCAATACCTTTGGTTGTTAAGGAAGAAAAAGAAGTTTTAAAAGGTAAATACAAAAACATATTTTGGCTATTAATTGGTGTAATATTTGTTACAGCAATTACACTAGTTAGTACAAAAACAAGTTTTGATATCAACTTAGAAACATTAAATATTGGTACAGCAATTTATATTTTTGTTGTTGCAGCAGTTGCAATATCAGCCATGATTTTACCTGGTATTTCAGGCTCAACAATACTTTTAATATTTGGAATTTACATACCTATTATGAATAATATAAAAGCATTTATAGGACTTAACTTCTCTGTTGTACCAAGCCTTATGATTTTTGGCTTTGGTATGATATTTGGAGTAATGGCATTTGCACGTGTTGCAAGAAAATGCCTAGAGAAACATCGTTCACAAACAGTTTATGCAATAATAGGTTTAATGCTAGGTTCAATATATTCAATAATTGTTGGACCAACAAGTTTAAAAGAACCACAAGCAATAATGAACTTCTCAACATTTGATATTATTGCATTTATAATTGGAGGAGCAGTAATAATAGGACTAGAAGCATTAAAGAAAGTTTTAAATAAAAAGAATTAGCATTTGCTAGTTCTTTTTTGCAAATACGAAAAAATTTAGCAAAACACTTGCAAATATGATAATTTATGATATAATTATATGGTTAATTTTAGCAAACAGAAAGGATTGAATTTTAACAATGAAAGTAAAAGTAGAAAATATTAAAGACAAAGCAAATGAGGTAAAACTAGAGTTTACAGTTGAAGCTCAAAGATTTGAAGAAGCTATACAAGATGTATACAAGAAAAATGCAAAATATTTTAATATACCAGGTTTTAGAAAAGGAAAAGCACCTTTCAAAATGGTAGAAAAAGCTTATGGAATACAAATATTCTATGAAGATGCATTTAATGAAATTGCAGGAGAAGCTTATGTTAAAGGGCTAGAAGATAATAAAATTGAAGCTGTAAGCAAACCAGAAATAGATATAAAACAAATTGAAGCAGGAAAAGATTTAATATTCACAGCAGTTGTACAAACTAAGCCAGAAGTTACTTTAGGAGCCTACAAAGGTATAGAACTTAAAAAAGTAGAGTATAATGTAACTGATAAAGATGTAGAACATGAACTAGAACATATTGCTGAACACAATGCACGTTTAGTTGCTGTTGAAGACAGACCTGTTGAAAAAGGCGACACAGTTGTTATAGATTTCGAAGGTTTTGTTGATGGAAAAGCATTTGAAGGTGGAAAAGCAGAAAACCATGAATTAGAAATTGGTAGTGGCAAATTTATTCCAGGTTTCGAAGACCAAATAGTTGGAATGAAAATTGATGAGGATAGAGACATAAAAGTTACATTCCCAGAAGAATATCCAGCTAAAGAATTAGAAGGAAAAGAAGCAACATTTAAAATAAAATTACATGAAATCAAGAAAAAAGAATTACCAGAAATCAATGATGAATTTGCAAAAGATGCAAGCGAATTTGATACATTAGAAGATTGGAAAAAATCAATTAGAGAAAAACAAGAAAAAGCAAATGAATCAAAAGCAAAATTCGAAATGGAAGATGCAGCAATTGAAACAGTTTGTAAAAATGCAAAAGTAGATATTCCAAGTGGTATGATAGAAACACAACTAGATAATATGGAAAAAGATATATCATCTAGATTAAACTATCAAGGAATGAACTTAGATCAATATCTACAAATGATTGGTAAAACAAAAAAAGAATTTAGAGACGAAAACAAAGAACAAGCAGAAAAGCAAGTAAAAACAAGCCTAGTATTAGAAGCAATAATGAAAGATGCAAAAGTTGAAGTAACAGAAGAAGAAATAGATGCAAAGATTAAAGAAATGGCTGAAATGTATGGACAAAAAGAAGAAGAAGTTAAACAAAACCCAGAATTAAGAAAATATGTAGAAGAATCTTTAAAATCAGAAAAAACAATTCATTATATTGTAGATAATGCTAAAATAAAATAAGCATGTTTACAAGGGGCTAGCACCTTTGTGTTAGTCCCTATTTTACATAAAAAGAAAGGAATTGATAATTATGGAAAAAAACAGTTTAGTACCTTATGTAATTGAACAAACAAGTAGAGGAGAAAGATCATATGATATATTCTCAAGATTATTAAAAGATAGAATTATATTCTTAAGTGAAGATGTAAACTCAGCAACAGCAAGTTTAGTTGTTGCACAAATGTTATTTTTAGAATCTGAAGACCCAGATAAAGAAATATCATTTTATATTAACAGCCCAGGTGGTTCTATCACAGATGGAATGGCAATAGTAGACACAATGAACTATATTAAATGCCCTGTTTCAACAATCTGTGTTGGGCTAGCTGCAAGTATGGGATCTGTGCTTCTTGCATGTGGAACAAAAGGAAAAAGATTTGCAACACCAAATGCTGAAGTATTAATTCATCAACCATTAATTTCTGGTGGCTTAGCAGGTCAAACAACAGAAATTAAAATTCATGCAGACCACATGGTTAAAACAAGAGAAAAATTAAATAAATTATTAAGCGAAAAAACTGGTCAAAGTCTAGAACAAATTGAAAAAGATACAGAAAGAGACCACTATATGACAGCTGAAGAAGCTTTAGCATATGGTTTAATAGATGGCATTTTAGACTACAGAAAATAAAGCTTAAATGTTAGAAAGGAAATTATAAAATGGCAAATAAAAAAGAAATTAATGAGATTAGATGTTCTTTTTGTGGTAAAGCACAAGAAATGGTTAAAAAATTAATTGCTGGACCAAAGTCTGTGTATATTTGCGACGAATGTATTAATGTTTGCAACAACATAATAGAAAGCGAAGCTTATGACGAAGACTTAGGCTATGAAGAAGTTAAGACAGAAGAAATACCAACACCCGCAGAAATAAAAGCTGTACTTGATGAATATGTTATAGGTCAAGATGAAGCAAAGAAAACATTAGCTGTTGCTGTTTATAACCACTATAAAAGAATTAATTGTAAGGAAATTATAGATGATGTTGAAATTCAAAAAAGCAACATTTTGCTTTTAGGACCAACAGGTTGTGGAAAAACACTTTTAGCACAAACTTTGGCTAGAATTTTAAATGTACCTTTTGCAATTGCAGATGCAACAACACTTACAGAAGCTGGGTATGTAGGAGAAGATGTTGAAAACATACTTTTAAAACTTATCCAAAATGCAGAATTTGATATTGCAAAAGCACAAAAGGGAATTATATATATTGATGAAATAGATAAAATAACAAGAAAATCTGAAAACCCATCAATAACAAGAGATGTTAGTGGAGAAGGTGTACAGCAGGCTTTATTAAAAATTGTTGAAGGAACTGTTGCATCTGTACCACCACAAGGTGGAAGAAAACACCCACATCAAGAATTTATACAAATTGATACATCTAACATATTATTTATATGTGGAGGAGCTTTTGAAGGCTTAGACAAAATAATCAAAGACAGAACAGATAAAAAATCTATGGGCTTTGGAGCTCAAATTCAAAGCAAAAAGGACATTCACGATAAATACAAAATATTTGAGCAACTTTTACCACAAGACTTATTAAAGTTTGGTTTAATTCCAGAGTTTGTTGGAAGACTACCAATTATAGCAACTCTACAAGAATTAGATAGAGAAGCATTAATTAAAATTGTAACAGAACCTAAAAATGCTCTAGTTAAACAATACAAAAAGCTTCTTGAGCTAGATGGTGTTGAACTTGAATTTGAACCAGAAGCACTAAATGCAATTGTAGATAAAGCAATAGACAGAAATACTGGTGCAAGAGGTTTACGTTCAATTATAGAAGATATTATGAGAGACATTATGTTTGATATTCCAAGTAATTTAAGAATAGAAAAGTGTATAATTACTCGTGATACTGTAGAGAAAAAAGCACCACCAATTTTGGAATTATGCAAAGAAAATGAAGTCGACCCTAAGAGAGGAATAATTAGAAAAAGAAAATCAAAACCAGCAAGAAATACAGAAACAGCATAAATTATAAAAATAAAGGGGTAAAATATGGAAGAAGTAAAAGATAAAGTAGTTGCATTATTAAATAAAATAAATAGACCAGGAATGGCTGAATTGATGGACTTCTTAGAAAAATCTGATTATTATGAAGCACCTGCTAGCACAAAATATCATGGGGCATACAAAAAAGGACTAGTAGAACATAGCTATAAAGTTTATGAAATTTTAAAAGGTAAAATAGAATATCATAAACTAGAAGTTAGTGAAGATACTTTAGCAATAATAACATTATTACATGATTTGTGCAAAGTAAACTTCTACAAAGTTGATTATAGAAATGCAAAAAATGCAAAAGGAGAATGGGAAAAAGTTCCATATTACACAATTGAAGATACAATACCATATGGACATGGGGAAAAATCAGTAATGATGCTTACAGAATATATAAAACTTACAAGTGAAGAAAAGTATGCAATACGTTGGCATATGGGTTTTTCAGAGCCAAAAGAAGTGTATGGAACACTTGGCCAAGCCTTCAAAAAATATCCATTAGCATTATTACTACATGAAGCAGATATGGAAGCAACGTATTTCTACAACATATAGTAATATTCGACTTTTTATCACACTTTATACCCAAAATCATATAATATAATAGATATGCTTTAAGCATAAATATTATAGAAAAGGTGATGAAAAGATGGAACTCGAAGAAAAGAAACCATGTTGTGATATCAAAGTTGATGGCTTTATTGAAAAAGGTAAACAATTTGATTTAGAAATAAACTTACCAGAAGACAATAGAGATGTAATATATGGTATAATAAGAGACTGCTACAAAGAACCAGTTGAAGATGCTGTTGTTAAACTAATTGAAGTATGCCGTGATTATGGAAAAGAAGAAAGAAACCCAGTATCACACACATTCACAGATAAAGATGGAGAATTTGTATTTGGACCACTATGCCCAGATAAGAAATATGAAATACAAATATGGGTAGATAGAGTAAAACACTGCAAACAATGTATTGATTGCAAAAAACATGGAAAATGTTTAAAAGGTGTAAGACTAGAATGCAGAGACTTCAAGCCATGCCATGAGTGTAATGAAGGAAAACCATGTATGGGTAAATAAGACAATACGACCTAGAGAGTTGAGCCTCTCTGGGTTTTTCATTATTCTTATTTAGTACAAACAGTCCGCCAAATCTCGTCGGAGCTTTTGTATTTATTTAAAATCGAACCCACGTTTGCGACGCCTAAAGAAGTGTTTCGGGGGTCTTCGATTTTCTCTAAATACAAAACTCCTGCGTTTGGCTACTTACAGTAATAAATCTAGATAATAACTAATTTTTATCCTAATGTAACATCTAAAATCATCATTAAAACAAATCCAAACACTAAGCCTAGTGTAGATAAATTCTTGTGTTCTTTTACTGATTCTGGTAAAAGCTCTCTTGCTGCAACTATTAGCATTGCACCTGCTGCAAATGCTAGTAAAAATGGCATCATACTTCTAATATACATTACAAGTATTGCTCCAATAACTGCTGATATTGGCTCAACTAAAGCAGATGCCTGCCCTATCATGAAGCTTTTATATCTTGAAAAGCCTTCACTTCTAAGTGGCAAAGATACTGCCGCTCCTTCTGGGAAATTTTGTATTCCTATTCCTATTGCAAGCATTACAGCTCCAATTACAGTCATACCTGGAACTCCACTTGCAATTCCACCAAATGCAACACCTATTGCCATTCCTTCTGGTATATTATGAATTGTGATTGCAGAAATAAGCAAAATGCATCTTTTAAGTGAAGTATCACTTCTAAGCCCTTTCTTATTTTTTAACATTTTATCTAAGAATGTATCAGATAATAGTACAAATAGTCCACCTGCTATAAAACCTATAGTTGGTAGCACCCATACTATGTATCCGAAGTTCTTCTGATAATTCAAGAGCAGGAGCAATTAATGACCAAAATGATGCAGCTATCATTACACCTGCACTAAACCCAAGAATTGTATCTAATACTTTTTTATTTATTTCTTTAAAAAAGCATACAACTAATGCACCTAGTGCTGTTATTCCCCAAGTAAATATCGTTGCTATAAAGCTTTGAATTACAGGGTTTAAATCTTGAAACCATTCCAACCTTATTCACCTCATATTACATATTATGTTTTTTAATTTATGGTTGTTACAGTAAAGTTTTAAAATTCTACAAAAAGCAACAAAAAAACTCTCTACTTTATCCGTAGAGAGTTTTTTCGTTTTAATCTTATTCAAAACATTTTAATATTGTATCTAATTGTCCTTCTCCTGTTGTTGTAACTATTATAGTAATAATATAATCTCCTTCTGCTCTTATATAGTAAGATTGTCCAATTTCTACTCCTGATACACTTGCTGTTGATGTTAGTAATGTATATTCTTCTGATCCTACTTTAGCTGTTGCAGTTTCATTTACTTTGTATTGAATGCTACTAACTGCTTCTAGTTGTTGTTTTAAGCTTGTAGCATAAGATTCTGGAGTGATTTTCATTGTTGGTTTTTCTAGTAATACACTTACATTTGCTTTTGTTGTATCATCATTTGCAACCATTCCATAGATTACCATACTTTGTGCTAATTCAGCTAATTTTTTTTGATCATCATTTAAAAGTTCTACTCCAACATTCATTACTTGCGCAATTTGTTCATCTGAATATTTAGACCATCCACTTGGTAGATTGAATTTTATGTTAGCAAATTCATTTACATATTGATTGCCATTCCATTCTCCTCTTGAAATGTCTGTTGTTTTTGTTTCATTACCAGTTGTATTATTATCATCTGTAGTTGTTTGATTATTTTCAACTACTGCTGTATTGTTTTTGTTAGTTTCATTGATGCTTTCTGCTCTATTTTCCTCTTTTTTGTTATCTACATTGTTTTCTTCTTTTTTTCCACAAGCTGTCATAGATATTATAACTATTGAAAGCATTGCTATAACTAACATTGTTTTTA
>ERZ780083.963-NODE-963-length-10764-cov-3.464843_pt1 | contig 10764 bp, 17 predicted proteins | sample MGYA00511838_ERZ780083 | MGnify/ENA primary metagenome ERZ780083 (study PRJEB29588, sample SAMEA2152602) | human gut metagenome | biome: human gut; feature: human-associated habitat; material: faeces | place: Denmark | collected 2008/2010 ...
TTCCCGAAACACTCTACTGTACGGGTGTCCTTGCCGTCAGCACGGCAAGCCTTGTTAATCAAAGCTACAACCCGTTCCTTTATTTCAGATTTTAAAACGGCTGTGAACAATTAGAAAAAAGTCAGGTGAATATATATGCGTTTTGCTGATAACAGAAATAAAATCGGAAAATACATTCCTGCGGTTGTATTTCTGATTTTCATATACGGAATGGCTTTGTGGTTTATCTTTTCTCCGAAACCCGACTACAGCTCTTCCGAAAAAAGATACTTGCAGAAGTTTCCGGAGGTTACAGCCGAAAAATTGCTTTCGGGTGATTTCGGCAGTGAGTTTGAAACATTCTTTGCCGACAGGTTTCCGCAGAGAAACACATGGGTAGGTCTTAACGCATACACCGCCCTTGCGGAGGGTAACAACGGTGCAAGCGGTGTGTATAACTGCAAAAACGGTTACCTTATCAACAAGCCTGTTTCGACTGAGAACAACCTCGATAAGAATATCGGTGCGGTTGCGGATTTTGCAAAATCAATCGACACTCCGACAACGGTTATGCTTGTTCCGTCAACAGGATATATTGTTGATGATGTGCTTCCGACATTCCACGATAAATACAACGATGATGAGGATATAAGCAAGATTTCTTCAACGCTTTCAAAGGATAAAATCGGATTTGTCGATTTGCGTGAACGCTTTAAGAGCGAATACAAAAACGGCAGTCAGCTTTACTATAAAACCGACCACCATTGGACAACAAAGGGTGCTTACACGGGCTACCAAGAGCTTTGCAAGGCACTCGGCATTACTCCGATTGATGATTCAACCCTGAAAAAAGACAGCTACCCCGACTTTTACGGCACAACATATTCTTCAAGCGGTTTTTGGCTCACTCCGCCCGATAATATCGAAATTTGGAATAACCCTAAAAATTCCGACAGGAATATCTCCGTAAAAATTACCGAGGGCGCAAATATTAAAACTTCGGGTTCAATGTACTTTACCGACCATCTCAAAGAGGACGACAAGTACCCCGTGTTTATTGACGGCAATCACGCTCTCACGGAGATTACAAACACCAATGCAAAGAACGGCACAATTCTTCTCATCAAGGACAGCTTTTCGCACAGCCTTGCACCGTTCCTTGCAGAAAATTACAGCAAGGTAGTTCTGGTTGACCTGCGTTATTATAAGGAAAGCGTGTCAGACCTTGTGACAACCTATAACCCCGAACAGGTTGTTGTGCTTTACGGAATTGACAATCTTGCAACCGATACGGATATCGTATGGCTCAAGTAAGTTCTTTAATATTTAATTGAATTAAAAGCGGCTGTTGCTGATGAATTGACTTTCGTCAAGTGACAGCCGTTTTTCTGTAATTCTTTAATCCGTTATATCCCACATTCCCCATAAAACAATGCAAAAAAATAACCACCCATAAATCGGGTGGTGTCGGATACAATTTTATAAGCGCTACGCTCGAGCGTTTTATGTTTTTTGTAAATTAAACTATCCACACAAACTTAAAATTAAAATTCAACACCGATTCTGCCGGTGATGCCTCGATCGTAGGGATGTTTGATTTTCTTGAACTCGGTCACATAATCGCAAAGGTCAATCATTTTTTGTGACGGGTTATGACCTGTCATAATGATTTCCATGCTTGAGGGAGCGTTGGTGATGAACTCAACAACCTCGGATTCGGTGAGCATTTCAGCATTGATTGCGTCAATAATCTCATCAAATACAACCATGTCGTACTTTTCGGTCAGGGCAAGTGTGACACTGTGGTCAAAAATACCCTTGAAAATTTTTGCCGCCTGAGCCTTTTCCTTTTCGTTCATCTGAAATGTGAACTTGAGATCGGCGGGGCAGAGCGTGAGAGTCACATTCTCGGTGTGACTGAGAACATGGCGTTCACCCGAAAATTCCGTTTTTAAAAATTGCACAAACAGCACCTTGAGGTTACTGCCTGCCGCCCTGACGGCAATTCCTACAGCGGCTGTGGTTTTGCCCTTACCGTCACCAAAATACAAATGTTTCATTGTCTGTCATTCCTTTTCATAAAACTGCACAATTGACAAAATGGAATCCCTTATATACAATAGTATAGAAAAGACATTTTCGTCTGCCTAATTATAACATAAAATCGGCAAACGGGAGTATGTACAAATTAAACAAAATTAATTAAAAATATTTTAAAAACTTCTATACCGCTTATTTTGCCGAAAAGGTTGAAATAATGCGGTATTTCGTTTATAATAATGCTTGTGTGACTGCACAAGATATGCGATGAAGCGGGAGGTTGCTGCTGTGGGCAGGGAATTACCGCGGAGTATGTCCGATTTTAAAACCGGGCGAACTAATAAGCTTCTTTTTCCGGCCGAGAACCCAACCTCTGCCGTGAAATAAGGATGCTGTGTGCTTTTTTGTGCCGTCCGGAAAACATTGGTTTTTCGGATTTTAAAAAGAGAATGGTGGAAACACCCGGCAGGGTTGCAAAAAAGCTTGCCCTAAATATCAAGGAGGCAAAAAAATGGCTACCGCAAAAGGAAAGAAAATCAGAATCAGGCTCAAGGGCTACGATCATGACCTTGTTGACAAGGCTTCGGAAAAGATCGTTGAGACCGCAAAGCGCACAGGTGCTCAGGTTTCCGGTCCCGTTCCGCTTCCCACAGACAAGGAAGTAGTTACAATCCTCCGCGCTGTTCATAAGTATAAGGACAGCCGTGAGCAGTTTGAGCAGAGAACACACAAAAGGCTTATCGACATACTCAGACCTTCAAACAAAACCGTTGAAGCTCTGACGAGTCTCGAGCTTCCCGCAGGCGTAGACATCGAAATCAAGCTCTGATTTTGATTTTGCGCTTACAGGTCAAGTCGGCGAAAGTCGACCAATAACCAAAGGAGGAAAATAAAAATGCAAAAAGGTCTTATTGGTAAGAAGATCGGTATGACACAGATCTTCGACGATAACGGAAACGTTATCCCGGTAACAGTAGTTGAGGCCGGTCCCTGCACAGTAGTGCAGAAGAAAACCGTTGAAAACGACGGTTACGAAGCCGTTCAGGTAGGCTTCGGCGAGGTTAAAATCAGCCGTGTGAACAAGCCGCAGGCAGGTCACTTCAAGAAGGCTGACGTAGCACCGAAGAAGGTGCTCAAGGAGTTCAGACTCGCTGATACAAGCGCTCTGAACGTCGGCGACATCCTCAAGGCTGACGTATTCGCAGTCGGCGACAGAGTTGACGTTGTCGGCACAAGCAAAGGTAAGGGCACCGCTGGTGCCATCAAGAGATGGAACTTCTCACGCCTTAAAGAAACTCACGGTTCGGGTCCTGTTGCAAGACATGCCGGTTCACTCGGTGCTTGCTCCGATCCTTCAAGAGTATTCAAGGGCAAGAAGCTCGCCGGTCATCTCGGCGCGGAGAGAGTTACGGTTCAGAATCTTGACATCGTAAAGGTCGACGCAGAAAACAATCTTATAGCTGTCAAGGGCGCAATTCCCGGCCCGAAGGGCGGAATCGTCGTTCTCGCAGATACAGTTAAGAGTAAGTAAGAAAGGAGTGTTGAATAATGGCTAAATTAGCAGTACTTGATAAAACAGGCAAGAAAGTATCGGATATCGAGCTTAAAGACGAAATATTCGCTATCGAGCCCAACAAATCGGCTATGCATCTCGTAGTCGTCAATTATCTCGCAAATCAGCGTCAGGGCACTCAGTCAACACTTACTCGTTCTGAGGTCTCCGGCGGCGGCAAAAAGCCCTGGAAGCAGAAGGGCACCGGCCGCGCAAGACAGGGCTCAACGAGAGCTCCGCAGTGGACTCACGGCGGTATCGCACTCGGCCCGAAGCCGCGTGATTACGGCTTTGATGTAAATAAGAAGGTAAGAAGACTCGCTATGAAGTCTGCGCTTTCTTCAAAGGTGGCTGCCGACGAGATGATCGTTGTTGACGATTTCTCAATGGACGCTATCAAAACAAAAGAGATGGCTAATATCCTCTCGGCCGTAAAGGCAGGCAAAAAGACTCTTATCGTTCTCCCCGAAAAGAACGATGTTCTTTACAAGAGCGCCCGCAACATTGAGGGCACCAACGTTTCTCTTGTGAACACACTCAATGTATACGATATCCTCAACTGCAACACCATCGTTGTTCTTAAGGATGCCGTTGCTAAGATAGAGGAGGTTTACGCATAATGAAGCTTGCACAAGACATAATCCTCCGTCCGGTAATAACAGAGGAAACAATGACCGGTATCGCTGAAAAGAAATATGCTTTCCGTGTTGCCAAAACAGCAACAAAGCCCGAGATCAGAGAGGCTGTTGAAAAGCTCTTCGACGTAAAGGTTAAGGACGTCAACACCATGAACGTCAGAGGTCAGAAGAGAAGATACGGCAATAACGAAGGTTATACTTCTTCTTGGAAGAAAGCAATCGTTACACTTACCGAGGATTCAAAGACAATTGAGTTCTTCGATAATATGATGTAATTTTACCGGCAGTAATTAAATTTGATTTATCCATCCGGCAATGTATGGAGTCCGACATACTCCGCTAAGCCGGATCAAGGAGAGTGAAAAAATGTCTATAAAAGTCTATAAGCCGACAATTAACTCAAGAAGAAATATGTCGGTAACAGATTATTCCGAGCTTTCAAAGGTAGCTCCCGAGAGAAGCCTCTTAGAGCCTCTTTCAAAGAACGCCGGCAGAAACAGCTACGGAAGAATCACAGTCCGTCATCGCGGCGGCGGAAACCGCAGAAAGTATCGTATAATCGACTTCAAGCGCGATAAGTTCGATGTTTCTGCAACTGTTAAAACACTTGAGTACGATCCCAACCGTTCGTCTCATATCGCTCTTATCCAGTATGCCGACGGCGAGAAGAGATACATCCTCGCTCCGGTAGGCCTCAAGGTAGGCGACAAGGTTGAGGCAGGCGCAGACGCCGACATCAAAACCGGCAACGCACTTCCTCTTACAAATATCCCGACCGGTACCGTAGTTCACAACGTTGAGCTTTATCCCGGACGCGGCGGCCAGCTCGCACGTTCGGCAGGTAACTCCGCTCAGCTTATGGCTAAAGAGGGCGTATATGCGCTCCTTCGTTTACCCTCGGGCGAGCTCAGAAATGTTCCCGCAACCTGCATGGCAACAGTAGGCACAGTCGGCAACACCGACCACGAAAATGTCAAGCTCGGTAAGGCAGGACGTACCCGTCACCTCGGTATCCGCCCGACCGTCCGCGGCTCCGTCATGAACCCGAACGACCACCCGCACGGCGGTGGTGAAGGTAAGGCTCCGGTAGGACGTCCCGGTCCCTGCACACCGTGGGGCAAGCCCGCTCTCGGTTATAAGACCAGAGCTAAGAAGAATCGTTCGGATAAGCTTATAGTTAAGCGCCGTAACAGCAAGTAAGTCGAAAGGAGTGTAGATTATGAGCAGAAGTACTAAAAAAGGCCCTTACGTTGCACCGAAACTGCTTCGCAAGGTTGAAGAAATGAACAAGAACGGCGAAAAGATCGTTCTCAAAACATGGAGCCGCAGCTCGACTATATTCCCGGACTTCGTCGGACACACGTTTGCAGTTCACGACGGCCGCAAGCACGTTCCGGTTTATGTTACAGAGGATATGGTTGGTCACAAGCTTGGTGAATTTGCTCCGACAAGAACCTTCAGAGGTCACAGCGGATCAAAGACAACAAACTAATCAGCGAAAGGAGTGTATTAACTAATGGAAGCAACTGCTAAGGCAACTCACGTACGCATCGCTCCCCGTAAGGTGCAGATCGTACTTGATCTTATCAGAAATAAGCCTTGCGACGAAGCATTAGCTATTCTCAAGTACACACCGAAGGCTGCGTGTGAACCGCTTGAAAAGCTTTTGAAGTCTGCAATGGCTAATGCAGAAAACAAAGATATGGATACCTCATCGCTCTTCGTTTCGGAGTGCAAGGTAGACCAGGGTCCGACTCTTAAACGTATTCGTCCGAGAGCACAGGGCCGCGCATACAGAATAAACAAGAAAACCTCGCATATAACCCTTGTGGTTAAAGAAGCAGAGTAAGTAAGGAGGAGGTAATAAAATGGGCCAGAAAATAAATCCTACCGGCTTCCGTGTCGGCGTTATAAAGGATTGGGAGTCCCGCTGGTACGCCGGCAAAAAGGACTTCGGCAACACTCTTATTTCGGACTATGAGCTTCGTAACTACCTACTCAGCACTCTTGCTCCCGCAGGCGTTCCGAAGGTCGAAATCGAAAGAGATCCCAAGAGAGTCCGCATCAACATTCACTGCGCTAAGCCCGGTATGGTTATCGGTAAGGGCGGTGCTGAGATCGAGAAGCTCAAGGATGTATGCAAAGCAAAACTCGGTGAAGACAAAGACGTTTTCATCAATATCGTAGAAATCAAGCAGCCCGACCTTGATTCTCAGCTTGTAGCAGAGAATATCGCAGGTCAGCTTGAAAGACGAGTTTCTTTCCGCCGCGCTCTTAAACAGGCTATCGGCAGAACAATGAAGCTCGGCGCAAAGGGCATTAAGATTCAGGTAAGCGGCCGTCTCGGAGGTGCTGAAATCGCACGTACCGAGCAGTACCATGAGGGTACCATTCCGCTTCAGACCATGCGTGCCGACATTGATTACGGCTTCGCAGAGGCTAAAACGACTTACGGTCGTGTCGGCGTAAAGGTTTGGCTTTACAAAGGTGAAGTCCTTCACGACAACCGCAGGCCTCGCAAGGAAAAGGAAGGAGGCACTAAATAATGTTATTACCTAAGAGAGTTAAATACCGCAGAGTTCAAAGAGGACGTCTTACCGGTAAGGCTTTAAGAGGAAATAAAGTAACTTACGGTGACTTCGGCCTTGTAGCAACCGAGCCCGCATGGATAACCGCAAACCAGATAGAGGCAGCCCGTATCGCTATGACAAGATACATTAAGCGTGGCGGCCAGGTTTGGATAAAGATCTTCCCGGATAAGCCGATTACAGAAAAACCGGCTGAGACCCGAATGGGTTCCGGTAAAGGTTCTCCCGAATATTGGGTAGCAGTAGTTAAGCCCGGCAGAGTTCTTTTCGAAATCGCCGGTGTTCCCGAGGAAGCAGCTCGTGAGGCTATGCGTCTTGCAGCAAACAAGCTTCCGATTAAATGCAAATTTGTCGCAAAGGCAGATCAGTCAGAGGATGGTGAGCAGTAATGAAAGCAAAAGAAATAAAAGCACTCTCCCCCTCCGAGTTGGATGCTAAACTCACAGAGCTTAAGGATGAGCTTTTCAAATTACGCTTCCAGCAGGCCATCAACCAACTCGATAATCCAATGCGCATAAGTGCCGTTAAAAAAGACATCGCAAGAATCAAAACCGTTATGCGCGATGTTGAATTACACGGCGCTCAAGGCTAAGGAAAGGGAGGACTTTTAAAATGAGTGAAAGAAACCTCAGAAAAACTCAGGTTGGTATCGTAACAAGCAATAAGATGCAGAAGACCGTCGTTGTTTCAATCAAGGACAGAGTTAAGCATCCGCTTTACAATAAGATCATTAACCGTACAGTTAAAATCAAGGCTCATGACGAGAACAATGAGTGCGGAATAGGCGACAGAGTTCTTGTTATGGAAACACGTCCCCTCTCAAAGGATAAGAGATGGCGTGTAGTCGAGATCATCGAGAAAGCGAAATAATTTTCTAAGGAGGCTATAACTGTGATACAGCAACAGACTTACCTCAAAGTAGCCGACAACACCGGTGCGAAAGAAATTATGTGCATTCGCGTACTCGGTGGTTCAGGCAGAAGGTATGCAAATATCGGCGACGTTATTGTAGCTTCGGTCAAAAAGGCAGCACCCGGCGGCGTTGTTAAAAAGGGCGATGTTGTAAAAGCGGTCGTTGTAAGAACAGTAAGCGGCGTTCGCAGAGACGACGGAACTTATATCCGTTTCGATGAGAATGCAGCGGTATTGATAAAAGAAGACAAAACCCCGAGAGGCACTCGTATTTTCGGGCCGGTAGCAAGAGAGCTTCGTGATAAGGATTACATGAAGATCTTGTCACTTGCTCCCGAAGTGCTTTAATGGGAGGTGCAATGAGATGAATAAAGTTCACGTTAAAACAGGTGATACCGTCGTAGTCATCAACGGTAAAAACCGCGGCAGAAAAGGAAAGGTCATGCAGGTCTCTCCCGCCGAGGATAAGGTAATCGTTGAGGGCGTAAACGTAGTCACAAAGCACGTTAAGCCTAAAAAGATGGGCGAGCAGGGCGGTCTTGTTAAGGCCGAGAGCGCGCTTTACGCTTCAAAGGTTCAGCTCGTTTGCCCCAAGTGCGGCGCTGCTACAAGAGTAGGCCACACCAAGGTTGAAAACAAAAACGGCAAGACTGTTTCGATGCGCGTATGCAAAAAATGCGGCGCACAATTTGAATAAGGGAGGGACATAACAACATGGCAGCAAGACTTAAAGAAATTTCCGCTTCGGAAGTTGCTCCGGCGCTTCAGAAGAAGTTCGGCTACAAGAGCGTTATGCAGATCCCGAAATTTGACAAGATCGTTATCAACGTAGGCTGCGGCGAAGCTAAAGACAACTCAAAGGTTGTTGACGCTATAATGACAGACCTCGCTACCATCACCGGTCAGAAGCCGGTTGAGTGCAAGGCTAAAAAGTCAGTCGCAAACTTCAAGCTCCGTGAGGGCATGACGATTGGCGTTAAGGTTACGCTCAGAGGCGACAGAATGTTTGAGTTTATGGACAGACTCTTCAATCTCGCTCTTTCGAGAGTTCGTGACTTCAGAGGAATCAACGGCAACTCTTTCGACGGCAGAGGCAACTATGCTATGGGTATTAAAGAGCAGCTCATATTCCCCGAAATCGAGTACGATAAGATAGACGCAGTTCGCGGTATGGACATTTGCTTCGTAACGACTGCCGAAACCGACGAAGAAGCCAAAGAGCTGCTTACGCTCATGGGCGCTCCGTTCGCCAAATAAGGAGGGATAAACAGTGGCAAAGAAATCAATGAAGGTTAAGCAGGCTTCTCCTGCTAAGTATTCAACAAGACAGTACAACAGATGTAAAATCTGCGGTAGGCCGCATGCTTATCTCCGCAAGTACGGAGTATGCCGTATCTGCTTCCGTGAGTTAGCTCACAAGGGTCAGATACCCGGCGTCAAGAAGGCCAGCTGGTAATTACGAGCAATTGCAAAGGAGGTAAACAGTATGCAAATTACTGATTCCATCGGTGATATGCTTACAAGAATCCGCAACGCGAATTCTGCTAAGCATGAAACGGTGAGCGTTCCCGCATCTAACATGAAGAAGGCGATTGCTCAGATTCTTGTTGATGAGGGCTATATAAAGAGCTTTAAGGTTGTTGAAGACGGCAAGCAGGGCATCATTGAGATGGATCTCAAATACGGTCCCAACAAATCGTCTGTCATCACCGGTATTCGCAGAGTATCAAAGCCCGGTCTGCGTATATACACAAACTGTGAGGATATGCCTAAGGTCATGAAGGGCCTCGGCGTTGCTATCCTTTCAACTTCAAAGGGCGTTATGACTGACAGAGCAGCTCGCAAGGCCAATGTTGGCGGCGAGGTTCTCGCATTCATCTGGTAAGGAGGTTTCAGTATGTCAAGAATCGGCAAACATCCGATTGCCATTCCCGCTGGCGTTGACGTTACTATTGACGGCAGTACTGTTACCGTTAAGGGCCCCAAGGGTACTCTTACCAGAACCGTACACAGCAATATGAACGTCGCCATGGAAAACGGCGAAATCGTAGTTACTCGTCCCGACGAGTCAAACCTTAATAAATCACTTCACGGTCTTACCCGTACTCTTATCCACAATATGGTTGTCGGCGTTACCGACGGCTTCAAGAAGGAGCTTGAGATAAACGGTGTAGGTTACCGTGCAGCTAAGCAGGGAAGCGACCTTGTTATGAATATCGGTTATTCACATCAGGTAATCGTTCCCGAGGTTGACGGTATCACAATAGAGGTACCGGCACCCAATAAAATCGTAATTTCCGGTCCCGACAAGCAGCAGGTAGGTCAGTTCGCAGCCGAAGTTCGCGAAAAGCGTCCGCCGGAGCCTTATAAGGGCAAGGGTATTCGCTATCAGGGCGAATATGTCAGACGCAAAGAGGGCAAGGCCGGTAAGGGCGCAAAGAAATAAAAGGAGTGATTTGAAATGGTTAAAAAGCCAAGCAGCAATAAGGCAAGGCTTCACCGCCACGTTCGCGTTCGCGGTAAGATCAGCGGTGCTTCCGAGTGCCCGCGCCTTGATGTTTTCCGCTCCAACGCAAATATTTACGCCCAGATCATCGATGATGTTAAAGGTGTGACTTTGGTTGCCGCCTCTTCTAATGAAAAGGATTTCGGCTACGGCGGAAATAAAGAGGCAGCCTTTAAGGTTGGAGAATTGTTGGCAGAAAGAGCCGCAGCAAAAGGTATTAAAGACGTAGTCTTTGACCGCGGCGGTTACATTTATCACGGCCGCGTCAAAGAGCTGGCCGAAGGTGCCCGTAAGGGCGGCCTCAATTTTTAAGAGGGAGGAATAACTTTGGCTACGAATTTTGACGCTTCAACAATGGAGCTTCAGGAACGCATGGTTGCTCTTAACCGTGTATCCAAAACCGTCAAGGGCGGACGCATTATGAAATTTACCGCTCTGATGGTCGTAGGCGACGGCAACGGTCATGTCGGCTTCGGTCTGGGCAAAGCCCGCGAAGTTCCGGACGCTATCCGCAAGGGTATCGAGGACGCCAAGAAGAACATGATTGAG
>ERZ780083.969-NODE-969-length-10718-cov-3.144894_pt1 | contig 10718 bp, 6 predicted proteins | sample MGYA00511838_ERZ780083 | MGnify/ENA primary metagenome ERZ780083 (study PRJEB29588, sample SAMEA2152602) | human gut metagenome | biome: human gut; feature: human-associated habitat; material: faeces | place: Denmark | collected 2008/2010 ...
CTTTCCCTATAGGGTCCTCATCGCCAAATAATTCATGAGCCTTGCTTTGTGAAAGAAAGGCATTGTTGCCGTTTATCAAGTCATGCGGGTCTCCTTTCAGTACTTGCAGCCCTACTGTCTGCAAATAAAGTGTATCAGCAAACAAAACTTGCACATCGTCCAGATGCTTATTGTTTACGTACAGCCTTGGCTGCCAAAAATCAACAGCCCGGCTGGCACATTCCACCAAATCCGGAAACGTCTCCCAAATGTCGGTAGCAGCCGGACGAAAAGTACCATTGTCATATTCCTCAGACGGAACACCGTCCTTCACACTTTGCAGACGCAGCAACGCCACCCGTTCCGGCTCTTTGTAGAAGCTCTCGTAACTCAGTTCATAAGCAATCTGAGAAAAAAGAAGAATGCCCACCAACAAGCCCAAGGTCAGAGAGAAGAGTTTGACGAAATTTCCCCCGCGACCGCGCAGCAATGTTTGTATCGTATAATATAGTTGTCTCATAATATCATTTCAATTTACTCTTCTCGTCCATAATCAAATATAATTAAAGTTTATTCACTCTTGATACTGTCTACCGGATTCTCATTGGCAATCCGCCATGCCTTGAATACTACACAACCGATGATGAGCAATAGTACAATGCATGCAATAAGCAAGAATCCACAGATACTAAAATCCACTCCCTCCACAAACTGCTCTATCCAGACACCGCCTATATACCAGGCTCCCAGCCCTCCAAGAAAAACGGCCGGCAAGGATATCCAGAATATATCCTTCGAGAAAAGCCGGAGAATGGATGACGCTTCCGCACCATTCACTTTACGGATGGCAATTTCCTTGCTGCGGCGTTGTATCTCGTCATTGATGTAGCCAATCAACCCCATTAACGTAACAAAAAGGATGGTTATGGCAGCCAGTAAAGCTGCATTACGGAAATCCGTGACGGTACTGTTCTGGTCGTCAATGACCTTGTGAAACGAGGAAAATACAATGTCACGGGTAGGAAACAGCTTTTCCATGTCTTCATTCAAACGCTTGAGGTTATCGTCAAAAGGCTCTTTCAGACGTAATTGGATGTTTCCGGAAAATCGGTCAAGATAAGTTGCATACATAGGTTGCACCGCCACATAAGCGGCATTGGATGTGGCAAAGTCTTTCAGTACACCTACAATATTGCCCGCTATGCGATCGCCGTTGCGCACTTGCCTGCCTATCGGTTTATCTTCCCAATGCATCATTTTCAAAAATGTTTCATTGACCAATATCTGCCCAGGAGCATCCATATTCTTGCCTTCCGCAAATTCCAACTTCATAAACGGGGCATAGTCCTTGCCAAATTCCACCCAACGCATGCTCATCCACTGCCCGTTATCAGTCGTAACCCCTTCTCCACTCAATCCGTCTGTAAGAAGATTACCGCTACAAGCTCCATCTTCCACATAAGGCAAAGAAAGCATCACACTACGATTTGCATCGCTTTCCGCATCCGAGTCAAAGGATACGCCCGAAGCATAAGCCACCCGGTGGTAATCGAATCCACGTTCTTTATTGGTGATGTAATGGCTCTGCATAAGCACCAGCCCCAACAAACCGAAAATAAAGGAGGTACCGGCAAACTGCACAAACAAGAGCGGACGTTTCCAGCCTTTCTTGCCTTCAGTGTACCGGCGGAAAACCTGCGTCACCGGAATGCGGGCAAAAAGCTGCCCGGGCAACATGCCGCCTATCATAAACAAAATGACTATCACTGAAAGCGGTGCCCAAATGTTTTCCCAAGAGAAAAGACCAGCAAGACTAACGTCGAGCATGTCCTCCAACGGCTCACGGAAATTAAATAGAAGCAGCGCTACAAGCAGCAAGGAAGAAAGCATGATGACTCCGGTCTCCCATAAGAACATACCGAAAATAGTTCCCGTATTTGCCCCACTACATTTATGTACGCCTATAGCTTTGGCACGACGGTTCATGGCTGAGATGGAAATAAGCACATAATTCATCGCCACAATAAAAAGTATGGCGGTTCCCAGCGTCAACAGAATCCATACCATACGCATGGTACTGATACCAAATTCCATACGGTAGTCCTTTATCGGAACCAGACTGATAAACACATCATCGCTCTTGCGCACCTGCTCGGCAAGTTTCTCTATTCGGGTGTTCACATCGTCCAGTTGCACCCCCGAGCGCAGACGGACAAAGGACATATAGCTGTCTCCACCTCCCCATCCCCAGTATCCCCAATGATGCTTGAAGGAGGTAGCCAGAGACATCACGACACCACTTCCATAGAAACTGGAGTTTTCGGGGAAATCTTCAAAAATGCCCTTCACGGTCATTGACATCTGTTTGTTATAGACCACCGTCTGCCCGATGGGATTCTTATCGGCAAACATGCTGCCGGCCAGCTCCCTGCTGATGAAGACCACCTCCGGATTATTCAGCTCGCGAGGGTCTCCACTGACAACATCAATGCCCATAGTGGCAAAGAAACAAGAATCGGCCGTCATGGCATTGGTCTGGAAACGGCGTTCATTGGCAAACCAAGCCGAATTGCTCCACCATTGCTGGGTGACGGTAACACTCTCCACCTCGTCAGGCAGGTTTTCGGCAATGGTACCAGCCACCGGTCCAAGAGTTATATGCGAAGGATGATACTCGTTGTTGTAATACCATACTGTTTTGACAAGACACAAACGTTCATGGTCCTTGTAGCAGGTATCATAATTGAGCTCGAATGCCTGACGGGAAAAAATGAGGATACTGACTGCCAACCCCAGTCCCAAGGAAATAATCTTGATGAGGTTGGAGCCTTTTCCTCGTATCAGTGTCTGAAGAGTGTAATATAGTTGTCTCATGGAAGTTGTTTTAAAAGTCTGTTACAAATCCTGCGCTGCCACACTTGCCACCACACTACCGTCGAAAAGATGTATCGTGCGGTGTGCAAACGAGGCGTCGTGCTGGCTGTGGGTCACCATAATAATCGTAGTACCCTCTTTATTCAGTTCTGTCAACAGATTCATCACCTCAGCTCCGTTCTTGGAGTCCAAGTTACCGGTAGGCTCATCGGCGAGTATCAGCTTGGGATTGGTTACGACCGCACGGGCTATCGCCACACGCTGCTGCTGACCACCGGAAAGCTGTTGCGGGAAGTGTTTGGCACGGTGGCTGATGTTCATTCTTTTCAGTATATCCTCTACCATACGCTTACGTTCACCCGCCTTTACGCCAAGATACGTAAGGGGAAGTTCCACATTCTCGTAGACGTTCAGTTCGTCTATCAGGTTGAAGCTCTGGAACACGAATCCCAGTTTCCCCTTACGTACGCGTGTACGTTCCTTTTCTTTCAAGTCCGCCACTTCCTGGCCGAGTAGCTTGTAACTGCCCTCAGTAGGATTGTCCAGCAGTCCCAGAATATTCAGCAAGGTGGATTTGCCGCAACCGGACGGCCCCATAATGGCTACAAACTCTCCCTCCTTTACATCGAGGTTTACGTGATTCAATGCTACCGTCTCTACTTCCGAAGTACGGAATACTTTGCTGATGTTGTTAATCTCAATCATGATATTTAATGTTTTAATATTGTTTTATTCGCTCTTAATACTATTCACCGGATTCTCGTTCGCTATCCGCCAGGACTTCCAAAGTACGCAGGCTACGATAATCACCAAATTGGCCATCACTACCAGTACGTATACTGCCCAACTGATGTGAATACGCTCCGCAAACTGTTCCATCCACATTCCGTTGACATACCATGCTACCACCGTACCGATGACAACTGCCGGAGCCGCCACCACAAGTACATCCCTCGACAGCATTTCCAAGATGCCGGAAGCCTCTGCCCCGTTCACTTTACGGATGGCAATCTCCTTACTGCGGCGGCGTACCTCGTCGGTGGTATACCCAATCAGTCCCATCAGCATGATGAAGAACATGGTCACTGCCGCCATCAAAGTGGCATTACGGAATACACGGACAGAATTATAACTATTCTCTATTCTTTTCTCATAGCCGGTAAAGTCAATAGTCTGGTCACGGAAAGCTTCGGCTACATCGCGGTTCAGCTTCTGCAGATTTTCGGTAAAGGGTTCTTTCAAACGGACATGTACCGTTCCATAAAAATTCTTGTTTCCCCGGGCTATGAAAGGCATTTTCTCGGTTCTGAAACTCTCTATCTGGAAATCCTTCAACTGCCCTACGACCTTGAACGTATTCCCTTCGGTATATACCGTACGGCCCACGACGTCGTCTCCCCAACGCATCATCTCGGCAAAGGTTTCGTTCACCACGACTTCCTCTTTATCGCGCGCCATACGTCCCGTCTTCATAGTCATGCCCATCAAAGCAGGAAAATCCTCGCGCATGAAATAAGAAGAACGGCAAGAGAAAAGTGCCTGCCCGCTCTCACTATGAATCATCGAACCGCTATATCCGCTAATGGGCGTGCTGTTGGCACTGGAGACCGCTTCCACGTAGGGCAATCCCTTGAAGAATTGATAAGCCGCGTCACGCGTCGCTTCATTATCCCAGTAGGCATTGCCTATGGCTATCTGCTTGGGATTATACCCCATATCCTTTTTCAGTACATACTGATATTGCGACATCACCACACACATCAATCCACTGATGAATGCCACGCCTGCAAACTGGACAAACAGCAACGGACGCTTCCACCCCTTTTTCCCCTCGGTATAGCGGCGGAACACCTGCGACACGGGAATACGCGCAAAGAGCCGGCCCGGCAACACGCCTCCCACTATAAACAGCAGAAGCACTACCGACAACGGTACCCAGATACGCTCCGGAGCCAACAAGGTGGAGAGCTTTACAACGACCGTGTCTTCCACAAAATCGCGGAAGTTGAGCATTATCAACACCATCAGCAGCAATGCCGCCGCAATGATGATACCCGTTTCCAGCAAAAACATGCTGAAAACCGTGCTACCGCTCGCACCGCTGCATTTATGTACGCCTACCGACTTGGCGCGGTAGCTCAAAGAAGAAATGGAAATCAGCACATAGTTCAACGCCGCAATGAAAAGAATGGCAAAACCAAGAATGCTCATGATGACACGCATCCGCTGCACATCATCATAATTGCGGTATGTATCACGGATGGGCTGCACAAAAGCCGTGTAACCGTACTCTTTCTTATCTTCTGCCGGGCGATATTTGTCTATCATGGCATCAATACGCGCATTGACAACAGATTTGTCGGCACCGGGACGGAAACGGATAAACTCTACCCAACTGTCTCCCCCGCTCCACGAGTAGTTATTCCAGTTGCGGCTCCACAAGGTAGGCATCGAGATAACCGCTTCCGGATTGATTGTGGCGTTCTCAGGCAAATTGGCATAGATTCCCTTCACCGTCAGGTCAAACTGATGGTCATAATTAAGCGTTTTCCCTATGGGATTCTCCTCACCGAACACTTTCCTTGCAAAGCGTTCACTCAAGAAAATAATATCCTTCTGCACCAAGTCCTTTTCGGGATTCCCGTTCAGGACGTCGATACCCATGGTACGGAAGAACAGCGAATCGGCTGCAATCTTCCTGTCGTCAAGACGCACGCTTCCATTGTAAAGGGGAGCAGATACCATAGACGTGCTCAAACTTACCGCCGACTCCACCTCTTTGGGGAAGTTCTCCAAAATGGCCCCTGCCACGGGACCGCAATTCCACTCCTGAGGCTCAAACTTCTCCCCTTTCACCGAGAATATCGACCATACCTGATACAAGTTATCATAATCCTTGAAGCAAGTGTCAAAACTCTGTTCATATGCCACGCGGGAGAAAAGCAGAATACTCATCGTCAATCCCAATCCCAAAGAAATGACCTTGATGATATTCGAACCGCGTCCCCGCAGTAAAGTCTGAATTACATAATAGATTTGTTTCATTCCGTTTATCGTTTATTAGATTTATTTTCTTGCTTTTCATATTGCAGAAAGCGTGCCAAAGAATGCACAAACCTGATTATCAGCACACATCTCATAATTAAAGAAGAAAAAAGTGTCTAATTTTTAGACACTCCCGTCTAAAAATTAGACAGAGGCCGAATCTCTGTTCAGCCTCATAGAACAAAAAAAAGGGAAATTAGAAAAGAATCCATAAGAATGAAAACTTTACCTTTGTACACCGTTTTCTATAGATAAGAGTATAAACGTAAAATGAAGCACCTGCACATGAAATCCCCCAAACTCTTATATCCTTCATTCCTATGCCTGCTCATGGCCGGCTGCGACATGATAGATTATCACCCTTACGATGTACACATCAGCGGTGAAACCGATGTCAATGCCCACAACATTGCCCAAATAGAGCAGAACTGCCAGAACAAGACAACAATCCGGTTCGTAACAATGGGTGACTCCCAGCGCTGGTATGACGAGACCGACGACTTTGTAAGCCACCTCAACAAGCGGGACGACATAGATTTCGTCATTCATGGCGGAGACGTCAGTGACTTCGGTGTAACAAACGAGTTCCTTTGGCAACGGGACATTATGAACAAACTCAAGATACCCTATGTGGTACTTCTCGGCAACCACGACTGCCTGGGCACGGGCGAAGAGACTTATCGCGTAATATTCGGAGACCCCAATTTCTCCTTCATTGCAGGACGGGTAAAGTTTGTCTGCCTGAATACCAACGCCATCGAATTCGACTACTCCCGCCCCATTCCCGACTTTGAATTTCTTGCCGCACAGATAAGCGACCGTGAAGAGGAATTCGATAAAACCGTTGTGTCCATGCATATACGCCCGTTCTGCAACGAGTTCAACAATAATGTGGCACACGTATTCCAGCGTTACATCAAGGAATTTCCCGGACTGCAGTTCTGTACATCCGCACACGAACACCATCGCTTCGAGAAAGACCTCTTTGAAGATGGGATAATGTATTACATGAGCGACTGCATGAAGAACCGCAATTACTATATATTCACCATAACCCCCGACGGATATGAACGCGAAGTGGCATATTATTAATCACCTGGCATGCGCCGTCGTCTTCTTGTCGGTATGCTCTTTTTCTGCTTTTTCACAAGAGAGAGATACCATCTTCATCATAGAACACGATACCGTATGGATGGACCTGCAACCGGATGCCGTCATTGAAAGCCAGACCAGAGAGAACCGTTATGACCGTCGCGTACACCGCTACCGCAGGCATTGGGAGGCCTTGATTCCGACGCACACCAAAATTCAGTTTGCCGGCAATATGGGGTTGCTGTCATTCGGTACCGGATGGGATTACGGCAGAAGAAACCAATGGGAAACAGACGTATTCTTCGGAGTATTGCCCAAATATGACTCCAAACGTACCAAGCTGACATTCACCGTCAAGCAGAACTACCTTCCCTGGAGCCTGCAAATAAAACAGAGCCGTTTTTCTGTAGAACCGCTGGCTTGCGGTATGTATCTGAACACGGTATTCGGCGATGAATTCTGGGTCAATGAACCGGAACGCTACCCTAAAGGATATTATGGTTTCTCCTCTAAGGTACGCATCCATGCATTCTTAGGACAGCGCATCACTTACGACATCGACCCGCAACGACGGTTCACGGCCAAAGAAATCACTTTCTTCTATGAAATAAGTACATGTGACCTATATGTAGTCAGCGCCTTCACCAACAAGTATCTGAAACCCAAGGATTATCTGAGCTTGTCATTTGGCATCAAACTGCAACTGCTATAAATTTTTTCAGGACCGCCATGAGCTCTTACTGAAGTTGCTACAAACTAATTTCTGTTTTACTTAAATCTATTCGTCCCACAATCGTTATATTATCGTCCGACAGCTGTTGAATTATCGTCCAACAGTTATCGGACGATAATTCAACAGCTGTCGGACGATTAATTCTTAGTAAGCAAAAATATAGAATAAAGCATATAATACAGATAAATCATTAACTTTGCCTGCAGAAAACAGAAATAGTTTATGGCCAAAAAAAACGGAAACATCCTGATTGTCGATGATAACCGAGGCGTACTTACCGCCTTGCAGCTTTTGTTAAAGCCATATTTTGAAGGGATAATCACACTTCCCTCTCCCGTAACCCTGCCCAGCGTATTGCGAGAAAGGTCATGGCAAGTGGTTCTTCTTGACATGAACTTCACCTCGGGCATCAATACCGGCAACGAGGGACTATACTGGCTCCATAAAATAAAGAAGCAATGTCCCACCCTGCCCGTAGTGCTGTTTACCGCCTATGCCGACATTGACCTTGCCGTACGGGGAATCAAGGAAGGAGCCACAGACTTCGTCGTGAAACCCTGGAACAACCAGAAACTGGTGGAAACCTTACTGAATGCCGTATCAGCTTCTGAAACAAAATCTCCGGCCAACGGCCCAAATGCCGGACGTACGGCAGAAAGCAGCCACCTGTTTGCAGATACCCGCAACATGTATTGGGGAAACAGCCCCGCCATGCAGCAGCTCCGCCTTTTGGTGGAAAAAGTGGCCTCTACCGATGCCAATATCCTTATTACGGGCGAGAACGGTACCGGTAAAGAGATGCTGGCACGCGAAATTCACTCCCTTTCACCGCGCAACCGGCAGGAGATGGTAAGTGTGGATATGGGTGCAGTCACCGAAAGCCTTTTCGAGAGCGAACTGTTCGGCCACATGAAAGGCTCTTTCACCGATGCCCATGCCGACCGTGCCGGCAAGTTCGAAGCAGCCAGCCGCAGCACCCTCTTTCTCGATGAAATAGGCAATCTCCCCTACCATCTGCAAGCCAAACTGCTGACCGCCATCCAACGACGCAGCATTGTCCGTGTAGGCAGCAACACTCCCATTCCCGTAGACATACGGCTGATTTGCGCTACAAACCGCAATCTGCCCGAGATGGTGGCAAAAGGCGAATTCCGCGAGGACCTGCTATACCGCATCAACACGATACATCTTGAGATACCCTCGTTGCGCGAGCGGCCCGAAGACATCATCCCCCTTGCAGAACTTTTCATCGCCCGCTTCTGCAAGCAATATGACAAAGCATTATTACGGCTTTCCGATGCTGCCTGTACCAAATTGAAAACACATCCCTGGTATGGAAATATCCGTGAACTGGAGCATGCCATAGAGAAAGCAGTCATTATTTGCGACGGCAACGAACTGCCGGCAGAACTGTTCCAGTTGCCTAAGCGTCCCGAAACCTCACGCACCGGAAGCGATACCGGTACAGAAGCAGCCACCCTTGAAGAAATGGAACGGAAAATGATACAAAAAGCTCTGGATACCTGTAACGGCAATCTATCCGCTGTTGCCGCGCAACTCGGTATCACCCGGCAGACTCTCTATAACAAAATGAAAAAGTTCGGATTATGAAACATTACTACCGATACATCACCGACCGCTACCTTTTCCGCATCATCATCTCTCTCCTGTTGGCAGGAGCTGTCACGGTATCCATTATTTATAAAGACCTTTTATGGATAGTCATCTCTTCCTTGCTGCTGCTGACGAGTCTGCGCTGGCAATGGAAACTGTATCGCCGGCATACACAGGAGGTCCTGTTTCTGCTCGATGCCATTGAAAACAACGATGCATCCATCCATTTCTCCGAACACGAAGACATTCCGGACAACCGTATTGTAAACCAGGCCCTGAATCACGTTGCTTCTATATTATATAATGTAAAGAGCGAAACGGCACAACAGGAAAAATATTACGAACTCATTCTCGACTGCATCAATACCGGTATCCTGGTACTGAACGATGCAGGTGCTGTTTACCAGAAAAATAATGAAGCCCTCCGCCTGTTAGGGTTGGAAGTCTTCACCCATGTTAGCCAACTAAGCCGTATCGATGCAAACCTTATGGGACTTTTCACCCATTGCCGTCCAGGAGATAAGTTACAAACCCGCCTATCCAACGAACGCGGTACGGTCAATCTCTCCATCCGCGTCTCCGACATAACCATCCGTCAGGAGCATTTCCGTATCCTTGCCCTAAATGATATCAATAACGAACTGGACGAAAAGGAAATCGACTCCTGGATACGCCTGATCCGTGTACTGACACATGAAATTATGAATTCCGTCACTCCCATCACTTCACTGAGCGATACATTGCTGACACTGATACAAGGAAGCGAAGAATTAAAAGCGAAAAGTGAATCCATTTCTTCCGACAAAGAAACTGCTGACGAAATCCGCAATGGCCTGCACACCATCAGCACCACGGGCAAAGGACTTCTCTCTTTTGTAGAAAATTACCGCCGTTTCACCCGTATCCCCAAACCGGAACCTTCCTTGTTCTACGTCAAAGGTTTTATCAACCGCATGGTGGAACTGGCACGGCATCAATATCCTGATTCCCATATCACTTTCCACTCCCACATCACTCCAGATGATCTTATTCTTTATGCAGATGAGAACCTTATCTCACAGGTACTCATCAACTTATTGAAAAATGCCATTCAGGCCATCGAAGCAGCAGAAATTCCGGAAGGCATTATCACCTTACACGCTTATTGCAATGAAAATGAAGCCGTACTCATCGAAGTATCCAATAACGGTCCTGCCATTCTTTCTGAAGTAGCAGAACACATTTTCATACCTTTCTTCACCACAAAAGAAGGCTCCTGCCCCATAACGTATCTCGATATCGAAAGAGAAATCCGTCCCGAAGATGTTTTCACCCAGTAGACCATATTCTTTGGCTTGCCGGATTGCAATCTTCAACCTCTCTACGGCCAACGGATATTCGG
>ERZ780083.970-NODE-970-length-10704-cov-2.673772_pt1 | contig 10704 bp, 7 predicted proteins | sample MGYA00511838_ERZ780083 | MGnify/ENA primary metagenome ERZ780083 (study PRJEB29588, sample SAMEA2152602) | human gut metagenome | biome: human gut; feature: human-associated habitat; material: faeces | place: Denmark | collected 2008/2010 ...
GAACTTATCGCAGAGCAGGTAAAGAAATTCAGCGCGGAATAATCTCCGCGCGGCAAGGCATAAAAGAAAGGGCTGTATCCGCCACCGGATACAGCCCTTGTTCTTTTCTATTTATCTGTTAGTTAGCAGATTTCACTAATACCACACGGTTCAGAATTGGCTGACCAAATTTGTCTACACCACCACCAGCTTCAATATTCAAGCGGTCGGCAGCAATACCGTAATTCTTAACCAGTGCATCTTTAACAGCTTGTGCACGTTTCAAGCTCAATTCTTTGTTGAATGCCGGAGTACCGGTTGCAGAGTCTGCATAACCATTCACGGTGTAAGTTACATTCGGGAACTGCTTCATCTGTTCTGCCAGATAAGACAAATTCATGATTTCACGCGGAGACAGTTCAGCAGAACCGATTGTGAAGAATACAGTACGCGGTGCGATATCCGGATCCGGAACGATTACTTCTGTTTCTGTAACTTCGGCTACCGGTTGGTTTTGAGCCTGTATCAAAGCATTCTTCAACTGTGCATTCTGCGCACCCATTGCGGCCAACTTATCTTGCATAGCAGCCAACTCGATTTGAGAAATCAACTGCGGCATCGGACGACGGAAACCACGGGCAGGGAAACGGTAAGTCAAACCGACTGTAGCACTCAGTACGCCATCATATCCATGATCGCCACCAACTTCACCATCGAATTTATCTTCAACGCCCATTGCACTTAATTCCAGATTAATATCGAATGCATTCGAAATACGGAATTTATTGATGATACCTGCATTCACAGACAATGCCTCGCGATGAGGTTTTGAATAGTTGTGGGTAAAACCGGCACCGACATAAGGAATAATTTCATAAACACGATGCTGATTGTAACCACCGAAAAGCGCATTCAGATTGAACATCACATCAGCATGGAGGTTCATATAATCAAAACGCTGTTTATAATAACCGTCTTTCATCTGAGTGCCTTTTACATAATCTGCTCCTGCATCATATGTGAAACCTCTTGCTTGAAGACCGCTATATTGCAAACGCAATCCTAAACCAGGGGTAAACCATTTACCGACGGAAACATTCAGTGTCGGACTAATACGTTTGCCAAAACTTCCGGCTGAATCGTTATCACCAAATGTAGCTTCGGCACCACCGCCAATAGAGAAGAACCAATTGCTCCAGAAAGGATTCGTTATCACCTGATACTTATCCTGTACCTGGATTACTTCATACTCTACAACTTCACTTGTACTGTTCTGCGCCCAGGCGGCAGAAGTCAGACCGGCCAAAGCCAGCAACATTAGAATCTTTTTCATATACCTAAATAGTTAAGTGGTTAATTTAAATTCATTATTATAACTGACTAAATAACACCATCCCCACTAAAAGGTTTTTGAAAGAGATTATTTTTTGTTATTACCTTTAATCTTTATCGCGAGAATAATTTCTCAATATCCTCTTCTTTTATAGTTGACAATACGGTACGTCCATCCGGTGTATAGTTTGGAGTAGGGCAAGCAAACAGGCTATCTACCAAATTAGCCATTTCTTCATTGCTCAGCACTTGTCCATAAACGATTGCCGCAGCCTTTGCCAGCGTCAAAGCTAATATGGTTTGCACTTCTTCTTTTACATCATTTCCTTTTTCCATGGCAGTATGTACCATATTGCGCACCAGCTCCACAGGATTCAGCCCTTCAATGCCAGACGGAATACCATTGATAGCATAACTGCCACCGCCCAACGGGGTTAATTCAAATCCAACTGCCGAGAAGTCTTCCATAATGCTTTCCAACACAGCAGCTTCCGAAGCCGGCAACTGTACGATTTCCGGAAACAGGACGCCCTGAGATACTCCCTGCTTCTGACTGATCTGATTCATATAACGTTCAAACAATACCCGGATATGTGCCCTGTGTTGGTCTATCAACATCAAGCCGGACTTCACCGAAGTCAGAATAAAACGTCCCTTGAATTGGAAATGCTGCGCTCCCTTTTCCACTGTCGGCTCATTAGCATACAACGGTGCAGATAAGGAAGAAGAAGCCTGCGTTTCCGGTATATATGGTGTACGTTCTTCGGACATATCAGTCGATACCGGCGCAGAAGCCCAATCTGTTTCATCCACAAAGGGTTCTTCTTCCATCGGAGCATTCATTTTGCTGGCTTTTTCCAGCCCATCGTACAATCCTTCCCAGTCTACTTTCGGACGAGAATAGTTGCCACCGCTATAAGAAGAGGCAGAAGAAGTTTTAAACGGATTGAAGTCTGAATTATAATGCACTTTCGGCGGTTCTATCGGGCGTGTCTGATCAAATGCCGGAATATCAGGCATACCTTCGGTATCAAAATCGATAGATGGTACAGCATTAAATTTGCCCAATGATTCTTTAACAGACGCAGAAAGTATCTGCCAAATCGCTTGTTCATTTTCAAATTTGATTTCTGTCTTTGTGGGATGTATATTCACATCTATATTTGCCGGATCTACCTCAAAATAAATAAAGTAAGAGATCTGCTCACCAGCCGGAATCAGCTGTTCATAAGCATCCATCACTGCTTTATGGAAATATGGATGACGCATATAACGGCCATTCACAAAGAAGTATTGATGAGCACCTTTTTTTCGTGCCGTCTCCGGCTTGGCTACAAAACCCGATACCTTCACCATAGTGGTATCCACATCCACCGATAGCAAATACTGGTTCAGCTTTTTGCCAAACACAGCAAGAATACGTTGCCGAAGCGGCATAACCGGCAAATTAAACAGTTCGGTATCATTGCTATATAGATAGAATGCCACTTCGGGATGTACCAAAGCGATGCGTTCAAATTCTGTAAGGATATTGCTAAGTTCCGTAGAATTCGCTTTCAGGAATTTACGACGGGCAGGAATATTAAAGAATAAGTTTTTAATGGAGAAGTTACTCCCTTTAGGGCAGGATACCGCTTCCTGACTTTCTACTTTAGAACCGGCTATCACAATCCGTGTACCCAGCTCTTCATTTGCCGTACGGGTTTTCAATTCTACTTCTGCTACCGCAGCCACAGAAGCCAATGCCTCGCCACGAAATCCCATCGTACGTAAAGCAAACAAATCGGCTGCTTCTTTTATCTTAGAAGTGGCATGGCGTTCAAAGGCAAGGCGTGCATCCGTTTCGGACATACCTTTTCCATCATCAATCACCTGAATGCAGGTTTTTCCTGCATCCGTCACTAATACGTGTATTTCTTGTGCTTCGGCATCAATCGCATTTTCTACCAATTCCTTTATCACAGATGCCGGACGCTGAATCACCTCTCCGGCAGCAATCTGATTGGCAACCGAATCGGGCAGCAAATGAATAATGTCGCTCATTATAATTACAAATTATGAATTATGAATTACAAATAACGAATAACAACAGATTACATGATGCCACATTGTAATTCGTAATTAAATTAAATGATTCCGGTACTTATTGCATACCACAAGTATATCAGCAAGGCAATAATAACCAATATCACCCCCAGATGCACCGGTCTGCGTCCGCTTTCCTTACGACGTTTCAGATGGGTAGTGCCTTCAATGAACTTCCCCCGGATATCTTCGGGCGAAAATTCCTTTTCCGGCAACATGCCTAACTCGCGTTTGGCATCTTCCTCCATTTTGGCCAGTTTCTCTTTCCGTTCATCTACATAAATGTATGAATGATGAAATCCCCGCGGCTTACGCATTGCAAACATTCCCATAGCATTATTTTTTAGTTCGTTTTATATGCATATCTCTTGGCGAAGTTAAAGGTTTCCGGTCACTTTTCTGCAATGTTTCACCCGCTTTTTTACCCCGCCACTCAAAGATGTCATCCTTGTTCAAGGGACGAATATAATCAAACCACACAAATGAAGGAAGTTTCATCTTGTCGGCCGGTATTTGGTCCATAGGATACGATATGCCGTTGGACTTGCCTATCAATGCAGCTTCTTCCATTTTACGGTCTTTGAGATAAATACGCAGGAAACTGCCTTCGGCATAGTTCATGCCAATCATTGTACTGTCTTTCTCTTCCGGATAGAACACAATCAGGACATTACCGTTCACATCTACCCGGCGCATATCTCCGTCCTGGAAAAAAGCTTTCATCTCCTTGCCTGTCACTTGGTTATAATGGATAGAATCTTTCTGTTCCACAGCCAGCGCCTGATTAATGATGTGCGCCCAGTCGATGGTGCTGTCGTTCATGTAGACCTTTACCTCCTCACCGAGCAACTGCTGCGCACCGTGCCACAAAACAGGGTCGGTATACATCGTCAAACAGGAATCCTTGGAATTATAAACCAAAGAATCGCACACTGCCTGCACATCTGTGCGGTAAGCACGCACCTTGTGATAAACACGCATTTCACGATAGGCAGAGTCTGTATTCATATGGTAAGTTACCAAACGCAGTGTATCACCATGCATAAAAAGACTGTCACCCTGAGAATAGTCTATAGCAACGGCACGTTGGGTAGCAATGGCATTACCGGTTAGCTCATTATAAAAACAGTAATTGCCGGTAAGCATATTCTTATTCACCGTATCATTCATCTGTACGTTATCGAAAGCTTCACCATAACCCAGCTTGCGGTCATAAAAAAGACTGTCTCCGGTAAGTTTCCTGCCTTCATTAGTCAAAATGGAACGGTCTAACAGCTCTGCTTGCTCGGATACGGTATTGTATTCTCCACGCTCCGAATAGATATGGTTCTTATCACTGACTATATCGGAAGGTCCCAGAATCGTAGCGATTTTGGACTCCGTACTGTACTTTAACGTATCGGAAGTCAGGACAAACTTCGGATTTACCAATTTCACTTCATGGTTGAACACTGCCAGTTTGGTTGCCGGGCTGTATTCTCCCCATTCGGAAGTCAGGACATTTTCTTCATCGGTCAGCGTACCGCCGTCAAAGTAATATCCTAAATTATACAGACGGTCATAGTTCAAGCTATCCGTAGTAAGTTCCGTATTGCGGTTAATCATACGGACATTCTCACGCAGCATGGCAAGCTGGGACATACCGTCATAATACAAATAATCACCGTATATGAACAAAGTGTCTCCCTGCTCCATACGAACATTACCGAATGCTTCCACAGAGTTAATTTTCTCGTAAATCAGAGCACTGTCACAAAACATGTACATACTATCGTGCTTCATCCTGACCGAGCCAATCAGCACCTGCACATCAGGGCGCAACTGCTGATCCGCCTGCGCCTCATCGGCATAAAGCAAATCCACACGTTTCTTTTTCTTGTCAGGCTCACTTTTCCTGTCCTGCGCGCTCAACAAACAAACGCCGAACAAACATACCAAACCAAATATCAGTCTTTTATCCATCCCGGATACTTGAATGTACAGTTTCTCCAATTTTCGTTGATGCGAACGTAAGTGTGTTTCTGCTTTTCACGAATCCACTTATCCAGCATTTCATCACGACGTTTTTCCAAAACGATTTCTTTCAGATTCTGATAGTCTTCTGAAATTGTAGCTTTGTGGCCGTTGATGCGGCTTTTCAGTTTCACGATCACACATTCTTCTTTACCGGTCTTTTGCGGAATCATAGTAAATGCTGTGGAGATTTCTCCTACTTTCATATTATCTACCACTTTGGCAATCTCGGGCGGAAGTTCCTGCATCTCAAACTTGGAAGTATTATTGTTAGGATTAGGCAACAAACCATGGTTGTTGCGTGTATCTTTATCCTGCGAAAGTACAGAAGCAGCTTCCTCAAAAGAGAACTTACCATTACGGATATCATCTGCAATAGAATCCAGACGGGCAGTACCTGCCATCAACGCTTCTTCCGGTACATGAGGCTTCAGCAAAATATGACGCACCTTGATTCGGTCACCACGTTTTTCCATCAACTGGATAATGTGGAAACCATACTCAGATTCTACAATCTTAGAGACCTTATTGGGGTCTTGCAAATTAAAAGCCACATTGGCAAATGCGGGGTCCAAATATCCACGTCCTGTAAATGGCATTTCACCACCATTGATAGCCGTACCGCGGTCGTCAGAATACAAACGTGCTAACATTGAAAAGCTTTCCCCCTTATTCACACGCTCCGTATATTCACGCAGTCTTCTTTTTACATCTTCAATCTCTTCCAAAGGGATCTTCGGTTGCTGTGTGATGATTTGCACCTCTACCTGGGTAGGGATATAAGGGATACTATCCTGTGGCAGATCTTTGAAGTAACGACGTACTTCTGCCGGAGTAATCTTAATCTCTCCCACCAGTTTCTGCTGCATCTTCTGCACCTTCAGACCTTCGCGTGCATTTTCACGTAAAGTCTCACGAATCTGACTGGATGTCTTATTGAAGTATTCTTCCATTTTTTCACGCGAACCGATATTGGCGATATACATATTCGTCATATAGTCCACACGCTGGATAACTTCACTTTCAGGTACTTCGATACTATCGAGAGCAGCCTGATGCAAAAACAGCTTCTGCACAGCTATTTCTTCCGGAATCACGCAGTAAGGATCGCCGTCAAACTTGCGTCCTTCGTAAGCAGCACTCATACGTGCTTCTTCCACTTCAGACTTCAATATAGCCTCGTCGCCCACTACCCAAACTACCTCGTCAATCACGTTGTCTTGTCCATAAACGGCAGAACCGGTCATCAGCGCCAAGGCACATAAAACGACAAACTTAAAGTTCATAAAATTCTTCATTCTGTGTATCTAAACTAATTATATTTAATCTTATCTCTTTTCACTGCCTGCTGATACAAGTCATCTTTCACAGCTCTCATAAATTCTACTTGTTTCAGATTCAACACCATATCTTTTACTTTAGGACGGGCAAACTCATATGGTTCCTGTTGGCCCACCGTGCGGAAATCGCTCACATTCAGAAAATAATGAAACGCCGTATCTTTCAGTTCGATATGACGGTTCTTATTCACATAATCCTCTACCTCCGGAACTTTCAGCGGTATCAGATCTAACACATCCGCCATCGGTACCCATTTGTCATAAAAGTATTCATACTTTACAGCATTCTGCAAACTATACTTCTCCAAATGCTCCACTGCATCTTGCGTAGGAGTCTTATACCAACGACGTACTTTGTTTAGTTCCGGTGCAGTGAGAGGTACTTTAATGAACAACCCTTGCATAAGCGGGCGTTCCAATCTGAATAGTTCTTTATTCTTTTCATAATAATCCGTCAACTCCCCTTCTGATATCTCATTCGAGAGCCTTTGATGAATCAACGCTTGTTGATAAGTGTGCATTATCAATGCCTTGCGATAGTTCTCCACTAATTTTTCTATTTCCCCATTATCAGGAATATTACTTTGAGCTTTCTCGTACAGCAAGATATCTTCCACCCAGTTGCGAATATAATGTTCAGCAAACAGCAAGCTATCATCTTTCGACAATCTTGCCGGAAGTGCAGATTGCAAATCTTCCTGGTAAAGGAAATTGCCGTCCAGCTCCACCAATGGCGTCTTACCTTTATGGTCGTGCTGCTCGCTACAAGCCACACAGAAAAGGATGGATAGGATTCCCAGAAAGATTATTCGCATTACCGATTGATATTTACTTTATTTCAAGCTACGAAGATAGCGGTTTAATCGGTTGCATCAGTGCTTATTAACGGTTTTTAAAACCTCTTGGTTTATTTCAACCTTAGAAGCTGCCCGTAATCGTGCTACCCAACGCTCCTCCAGGTAATTTTGATAATCACCGACAAGCAGTCCACGCACCTCTTGATAACTCTCAGGACCCTTTATTTTCTCACCCAGAAAAGTGGTAAAAGGAAATGACGGTATAGGTTCAGCCTTCTCTTTTTTGAATATTTCATCATCTACATAGATATTGTCTCCAAGGGCAAATAATCCTTGTTCGGCCTGTACTTGCTGTTTTTTTGCATTAAATGTCAACCGGATGGCATCCTGCCACTCTTCTTCCGGCAAAGATTTTAAAAGCTTACGAACTTGTTTCCCTATTCGTTTTGTTGCAGAATGTATCACAATCCCTTTATAATGAGGATTTTTCCAATGGTAATCAGAACGATGTTTATCAAAGTAAGCAGCCATTCCCACCTCATCCGAAGGCACGCGTTCCCATATTTCCCGATTACTGATTTCAAACAACAACATACCATCACGATACTCTTGCATAAGCATACGAAACTCCGGATACTTCTGTTCCAAACGACTGTATTCATAGTCGAGTACAGACTTCATGATAAACCCTTTCAACTGACGTTGTATCCCCTGAGGATGGGCAATAGCAAAATTTGCAAACATTTGCCCCGTATATTCTCTGCCACCAAGAGTAAAAAGTTTCTTTTCAGTCTGCCCTTTTGCCAACAATTCATCCATTCCCACTTTATCCGGTGTGTATTGATACTCTTTTTTCAACTTCTCCACCAAAGATTCTGTTCCCTTATCCATTCCATGACGACGGGTCTGGCGACGGATAATTTCATCTTTCACATCCTCGAAAGGCAAAATATCTTTCCGTTCAAGCACCTTGACAATATGAATACCCTGCGGAGTGAAGAAAGGACGGGATATTTCACCCGGTTTCATTTTAAAGACCGTATCTTCAAATTCAGCCGGCATCTGTAGCCAACTTACCCAGAAAGACTTCTTTTCGTCAGAAAAGTTACGTACGCAAGCATCAAAATCCGCTTGTCCGTTCTGCAATGCAGTATAAAGAGAATCCATGCGGGTTTCAGTAGTACGGAGCAAATGACTGGTAGCTGTCTGAGGCAGGGATTTAAAGATATGACTAACCCGTACTTGTCCCGCACGCTGATTGGCTTTCATCTTGTCATATATTTGCCGAGCGGCAAGTTCTGATACAGTTTCATCTGTTAAATAAGTCTTTGCCAACTGACGACGATAACCTTCCAGTTCTTCACGGAAAGCACGGGTAGTATCCAATCCCATAGCCTCAGCTGCGGCAACCTTCAACTTAAAGTTTACAAACAAATCAACATATTCGTTCAATGTTTTCTGCTCTATACCAGAAAGAGCATTATTCTTATTATAGATATATTCAAACTCCGAACGGAGAATATCTTTCCCGTTAATACGCATCAGCATAGGATCTTGCTGAGCAAAAACTGTCAATCCCAGACATAGGAAAATTATTGTCAATCCACTTCTTATCATAACTATCTTCTTTTGAAAAAGAACAATGTAATAACGGGAAAACATCTTTTATATTGTTTGTCTTCAACGGCTTTCTTTAAACACATCATCTGTCTGCCTCAAACAGACGGTCTGTCTACCTCAAACAGACCATCTGCTTATGCCGAACAGACCATGTATTTTCAGAAACTAAAATACCCGGAAAGAAACTGCTCCTTTCCGGGTATTCTTATCTAACTTGCCTATACTTTTATTCGGGACGACTGTAATTCGGAGCCTCGCTTGTAATCGATACATCGTGCGGATGACTTTCGAGTACACCTGCATTGGTAATACGGGTAAACTTAGCATCGTGCAACTGCTCAATATTGCCTGCACCACAGTAACCCATACCAGCACGCAGACCACCAACCAACTGGAAGATTACTTCATACAAAGTTCCTTTATAAGGTACACGAGCAGCAATACCTTCGGGCACCAACTTCTTCACGTCATTAGTTCCGCTCTGGAAATAACGGTCCTTTGAACCATTTTCCATTGCTTCCAACGAGCCCATACCACGGTACGACTTGAATTTACGTCCATTGAAGATAATCGTATCACCCGGAGATTCTTCCGTTCCGGCAACCAGCGAACCGATCATTACACTATAACCTCCGGCAGCCAAGGCCTTCACAACATCTCCTGAGTAACGCAACCCACCGTCAGCAATCAAAGGAATACCTGTTCCCTTCAATGCCTTGGCAACATCATATACAGCAGACAACTGAGGAACACCCACACCTGCTACAACGCGAGTAGTACAGATAGAACCCGGACCGATACCAACTTTAACGCCATCAGCACCAGCTTCTACCAATGCCTTTGCAGCCTCTCCGGTAGCAATGTTACCTACTACAATATCAATATTCGGGAAACGCTTCTTTGCTTCTTTCAATTTCTCTATCACATAGATGGAATGTCCGTGAGCAGTATCGATAACAATAGCATCGGCACCGGCATCCACCAAAGCTTGCATACGGTCGAGGGTATCAGCAGTAACTCCTACTCCGGCAGCTACACGCAAACGACCTTTAGAGTCTTTGCAGGCCATCGGTTTATCTTTAGCTTTCGTAATATCTTTATAAGTAATCAGTCCTACCAGCTTACCTTCTTTATCCACAACCGGCAATTTCTCAATTCTGTGTTCCTGCAAAATCTGAGAAACAGCTTCCATATCAGTAGTCGGATTCGTAGTAATGATATTTTCTTTTGTCATCACTTCATCGATATGCTTATTCATATCTCTTACGAAGCGAAGGTCACGGTTAGTAACAATTCCTACCAAATATCTTTCATCATCTACTACTGGAATACCACCGATTCTATATTCTGCCATCAATGCCAATGCATCTCCTACAGTAGAACCTCTCTTAATGGTTACCGGATCATAAATCATACCATTTTCAGCGCGCTTCACAATGGCAACCTGACGTGCCTGTTCCTCAATGGACATATTCTTATGAATAACGCCGATACCACCTTCACGTGCAATGGCAATAGCCATTTTCGCCTCAGTAACC
>ERZ780083.971-NODE-971-length-10687-cov-3.258089_pt1 | contig 10687 bp, 10 predicted proteins | sample MGYA00511838_ERZ780083 | MGnify/ENA primary metagenome ERZ780083 (study PRJEB29588, sample SAMEA2152602) | human gut metagenome | biome: human gut; feature: human-associated habitat; material: faeces | place: Denmark | collected 2008/2010 ...
CAGGGGTTCGATTCCCCTCAGCTCCACCAGTTAGGACAAGGGTTTGCAAAAGCAAACCCTTTTTGTTTTTCTGAATTCTCCTGCCCGTGATAAAGCCTTTTCTTCTGCCGTCCTGAATTGTGGATAACATTCCGGGAGTAATGACTTTAATACTCATTCGCCGTCACCTCCGATGATGCGACACTCGTATGTGCCGTTTTGAACCTTTGCCGATATATCGTCGAAGGTTTCTTTGTCAATCGGGACAAATCTTATATAATCTCCGGCTGAATAAAGTATCGGCTCGTCTCTTTCCGGGTCGTACGGCTTTACGGGTGTCGTACCGATAAGTCTCCAGCCTCCGGGGGAGGAGAGAGGGTAAATGCCCGTTTGCTCGCCGCCTATTCCGACAGCACCTGCATGAATCTTAGTCCTCGGATTTTGCAGCCTCGGAGTTTTGATTCTGTCATCAAGGCCTCCGAGATACGCAAATCCGGGCAAAAAGCCCAGCATATAAATCAAATAATCGGTTCCCGAGTGTATCTTTACAACCTCGTCCTCGGTAAGCTTGTTGATTTCTGCAACGTCTTTTAAGTCCTCGCCGTATTCGCCGCCGTACAGCACCGGTATTTCTATAATTCTCTTCTTGCCCTCCGAGGACGCTTCAAGGTCGCCGCAAAGCTTCGTTATCTTTGCCTTAAGCTTTTCTCCGCCCGTAATGCACGGGTCATAGATTATAAGAAGCGACCGAAACGTCGGAACAGTCTCGACAATACCGAGAATGTTTTTTTTATGGAGTGCTTTGTCAAGCGCGTGAACGCAGGCGTTTATTTCGGCGCTTATTTCATTGCCGAATTCGACGGTTATTGCGCTGTCGCCGGAAGAGAGAAATTTAGGAGCATTCATACAAATACCTCTTAAAATTATTTTCTGTCGTCAAAAAATCCGAGCTCTATTGTTTTATCAAACCAGGTCTTGCATTTTTCGGTGAGTGTGGGAGCGTATCTTATACACTCACGCATCATATTGACCATCATCATATTTGTAGTGAGGTCAAAACCGTCTATCGACGGTATCTGCCAACCGTACATATCAACCATGCCGCTTCTCGCCGCAGTCTTTAAGACGTCTTTTTCAAGCTCTGCGTCGTGCATGATGTTTATATCGCCTTTAAGATAGGCTATTGCAGCAATCATACCGTAGCAGCCCCAGTCCGAAACGGTTGCGGTTATAATGTTGTCTGCGGCGACAACGCTTGCGATTCCTCCGTTACAGCCGCATACGCAGTTTGATTTTTCAGAGGTGTAGGGGACATATTTTTTAATGTGGTCAAGAACTGTGCCCATACCCAATTCGTTTCCGAGGTCGCCTATTGCAATATTCAAAACCCCGGCCTTTTGAAGCTTTGTAAAGAGTATGTCACCCTTTGCCTCAAGAGCCGTAGTGTTTTTGCCTACCGCGTTGTGATATTCGCCGACGCCGTTTGCACCGGGGAACTCATTTGCTATTACGGCCTTTGGCATCCCCTTTGAAATAATCTCGTCGGCAAGAGCTTCCGCTTTATCTTTGTCCTTTGTGAATGGGATGAATGCCATGGAAACGGGGTGAGCATTCATCTCTTCGATAGTATCGTAAAGGTGAAGACCTATCACCCTTGACATATTTCTGACGGCTTCCACATTTTCGTCTTGGCAGATTATAACGGGTTTTACATCAAATGCGAGCGACAGTGCTCTTGCAAGAAGCATCGAGCTTACTATGCCGTCAGTCTCGGCATGATGATGGTCAAGCAAAACGAAGCCGGTCATTATATATACAATATCGTCTTTTTTAAGTGTCGCGCACAGCTTTTTGGCAGCGTTCATTGTAGTGGGCATACCGGTATACTCGCGCGAGGCCTTGTAGAGAATGCGGCAAACACCGTATCCGCGCGGATCGAGATTTGCGAGATTATCAAGATTTTCGCCTATATTAAGGTCTGTAAGTGCTTTTTGATCCATAATTATTCTCCCTCTTTAAAAAGAATACAAGGCTGTTTCGATTTAAGCGAAACAGCCGTATTGCAGATGTGTATTATCGGTTTTATTCACCGCATTCGTCATGAAGACGTTTGAGGTATGCGTCCTGAAGAGTTTTGATGATTTCGGGAGCTTTGCCGCCGACGGGCTCACCGTCAAGCTCGCATGCAGGCATACAAAGAGCGCCCGAGGACGAAACAATTATTTCGTCGGCGTTTTTAAGCTCTTCGAGAGTATAGTCGCGTTCTTCTACCGGTATGCCTTTTTCGTGGCAAATCTCTATAAGGTGCTTTCTGGTGATACCGGGCAAAACGAGGCAGTCAAGCTGATGAGTAATGAACTTGCCGTCTTTTATTATTGATACGTTTGAGTGAGCGCACTCCGTTACGAGATCTCCGCGGTGGAATACAGTTTCGTCGCAACCCTTTTCAAGAGCTCTTTGCGAAGCCAAAACGCTCGGGATAAGGTTAAGAGTTTTAACATTGCAGTAATAAAATCTCTTGTCCTCCATGGTAGCGAGCTTGTAGCGAAGAGATAAATCCTTCATCGGGCAGGGCCTTGTGTATATAAGGAGATTAGAGGGCGAGTCGGGGAAAACGTGATTGCGTATTCCGGTTCCTCTTGTGGCTTCCCAATAAACAAACTGATTGGGGTCATCCACCTTGTTCACGCACTCATAGAGTGTCTTTTTAAGCTCTTCACGCGGCATCGGAGCAGGTATTTCGAGCAGCCTGCAGCTGTTGTAAAACCTGTCGAGGTGATCCTCAAGCGCAAAGATGGTGCGGTTTACCGAATATGTAGCGTCGTAAACTCCGTCGCCGAAGTACATGGCGCGGTCGTTCATCGGGACCGTCATCTTTTCAATAAGATCGAATTTGCCGTTGTAATAACCGATATTTTCCATTTTTGTCAGCTCCCCAAAATAATGTTATAAAAGCAAAAGAAGTCAAGCCCAATTGAGTTTTGCCCGCCATCGCACAGAATTCAAAAAGACTTAACTTACAATAAGACATTATAATACGTCATTTTTTACCTGTCAATAAAAATTAAACAAATCGTAAAATAATGTCGAAATTGACTAAAATTATCGTATATGTACTATTTCTCCCGAGGTTATGGTTTTTGTTTCACCGTCCGACAGAATTACAAGGCCGCCGTCCGGGGCTATGTCGAGAACCTTTGCGTCATATTCGCTGTCGGGCGTTATAACCCTGACGATTTGACCTAAAGATGCCGAGTACATTTTCAGCCTGTTTATTATTTCACCGGTGTTTTCGGCGTTGAGGGCGTCGCGGCGTATGATGTAGCGGTCAAGGTTGTTTACTATGTCAACCGCTATTTCGTTGTGGTCAAGCTCACCCTCGTATTTATCGCCTATGCTTGCGGCAGTATACATTATTTCCTCCGGGAATTCCTGCTTTTCGATATTAAGACCTATTCCGACTACGGCGTATTTCGGCTTGCCGTTTTTATTTACTATTTCACACAGTATACCGCATATTTTTTTGCCGTCGAGTAAAATATCGTTCGGCCATTTTATTTTGCAGTCAAAATCAAAAAAGTTAAAGAGCGTATCGCGCACGGCAAGCCCCGCAAGACTTGACAGCAGGTCGAAATTGGGCTCTTTTCCGCTTATCTCGTAAACGATTGAAATGTATACGCCGGTACCCTTGGGTGAGCAAAATGTTCTGCCGGAGCGGCCTTTGCCGGCGGTTTGACAGTCGGATACAACGAAAGCTCCGAGGCCCTTGCCGTCGCCTCACCGCTTTTTTGCGACCTCGTTTGTGGATTCGGTTTCGGCAAAATAATGCAGCCTGCGCTTTGAGCGATATTGTCTTAAGTGATATATAAGGCTTCTTTCGTTAAGTAAAAGATTGTTCATTTATTATCAGTCCGTTTCGGTTTATTAATGATATATATTGCTGCCGCACTCGGTGCAATACTGATATTTTACATAATAGTATTTGTAAGGTCAAGTGTATTTGGAAAAAACCGACAAATCCGCGTTAAATGAATGCCGCTAATCCGTTTGCCGAAAAAATGTCGGATTTTTGTGATGAATTTATATATTATCCATTGACTTTTTTTGCGATTTATTGTAAATTATATTATGTTATGCAACAAATATGTATGAGTGAAGTTTAGCTTTTAAAACCACTCGGAAGGGGAAACTCATTATGTCTAAAAAAGAAAAAATACCTTCAACTCCCGAAATGAGAGCCCAAAAGCTTGCTCGCAGTGCCGAAAAGAGAAAGATTTTCGGTAAGACTTTTGAAAAGGCTTTCGGAATTATGCTTGCGCTTTTGCTTGTTTACTCGGTATGCAGCATAGCTTTTAAACCTGCTACCGCTACGGTTGCACCAAGTGCCGGCACTCAGACCTCATCAGGTTCTTCGTCGGGCAGTTCTTCGTCGGGCAGCTCTTCATCGGGCAGCAGCTCTTCAGGCAGTGCTTCAAGCAGTGCTTCTTCCGATAATACCGCTTCTGCTTCTTCGGACAACTCTTCGGCTGCTCAGGGCAATGCCGCAGCTCCCACAGAGCTTTCCGCATCAAGCTCGGTAGAAGATGTTGTTAATTACTTCAATAAGGCCATCAATAATGTTAAGCCGAACGCTAAAGAGGTAACTCTTACAAAAGAGACAAACTCCCAGGCAGGCAGCATTTCAGGTGATCTTCCCAAGAGTCTTACAAGTTTAGCTGATTCCCTTATAGCTGCAAATATGGGCGACAAGGATGTTTCTACAGTTTCTCCGGCAACCTCGGTTGAAGATAAAAACGCTATGTTCCCCGTAGAGAACGAGAGCTGGTCAAGTAAGCTTACAGCTGACGACGTCGAGAGCAAGGAAGTAGTTGATAACGGCAGCTCTTATGTTATAACTCTTTACATCAAGGCAGATGAGCCGTCGACGGACACCGCTCACGGCAACGGCCACAACGGCAAAGTATTCTCTGTTGTTATGCCGTCAATAGTTACCGATAATGCAGGCGGTGCGGCAAAGATTATCAAGGATGTAAAAACAGGTCACAGCGACGGTTATGTTAAGATTACCGTTGATAAGGCGTCGGGCAATGTTACTGAGGCTACATACTATTTCGTATGGACTCTTTCTCTTACCGCATTGTCAGCGAATGTTTCAATTCCCTTCGGACTTGAAAAGAATTTCACAATTGCTTGGTAATTAAGCTAAACAAACAAATCTTAAGGCACCTCATTTGAGGTGCCTTTTATTTTTGCTGTTGTACCGATAGTAAAAACCGATTTCTTGCGGATAAAGCTATCGGTATCTTTTCAGCATTGCAAAATGTAAACGGCAGCAATAACAGCAGTTGCAAAAAACAACAGTAAAAAAAGAGGTCCACCGAAAACAGCGTACCTCATTTTGTCTTTGTACTTTTAAGCCTCAGTTTTTAAGACTCTGAAGCGGAGCCGGTATTCTTCCGCCGCGGTTAATGAACTTGGCGGGGGAAGAGGTGTTTACCTTCATTATGGGCGAACTGCCGAAGAGACCGCCGAATTCAACCTCATCGTCGTCGCTTCTGCCGATTGCGGGGATAACTCTTACGGCTGTGGTGTTTGAATTAACCATACCGATAGCCGCCTCATCGGCGATTATTGCGGATATTACCTCGGCAGGTGTATCGCCCGGTACGGCTATCATATCAAGTCCTACGGAGCATACTGCGGTCATTGCCTCAAGCTTTTCTATTTTGAGCGTTCCGCTCCTTGCGGCGTCTATCATTCCCGCGTCCTCGGAAACGGGTATAAATGCGCCGGAAAGTCCTCCGACGTGTGAGGACGCCATAACGCCGCCTTTTTTTACTGCGTCATTCAAAAGAGCAAGGCAGGCTGTTGTACCGCAGGCACCGCACTGCTCAAGACCCATTTCTTCAAGAATGTGCGCAACCGAATCTCCGACCGCCGGTGTGGGGGCAAGAGACAAGTCTACAATGCCGAACGGGACACCGAGCTTTTCTGCGGCTCTTGATGCTACAAGCTGACCGACTCTCGTTATTTTGAATGCGGTCTTTTTAACAATGTCGGCAACGTCCGTAATATTTCCGTCGGGTATTTTTGAGAGAGCAGAGCGAACAACTCCGGGTCCGGATACGCCTACGTTGATAACGCTGTCGGGCTCTCCCGCACCGTGAAAAGCACCTGCCATAAACGGGTTGTCATCGGGAGCGTTGCAAAACACAACGAGCTTTGACGGTCCTACAAGACCCTTATCCTTAGTAAGAACAGCCGATTCGCGGACTATTTTTCCCATAAGGGCAACAGCATCCATATTTATACCGGCTTTTGTGGAACCTATGTTAACGCTTGAGCAGAGTCTTTCGGTTACGGCAAGAGCCTCGGGTATGCTTCTTATAAGCTCCTCGTCTCCCTTTGCAAACCCCTTTTGCACAAGTGCCGAATATCCGCCTAAAAAGTTTACTCCGACTGCCTTTGCGGCCTTGTCAAGAGTCTTGGCGTATTTTATGGGGTCGCCTCCGGCAGACGCGTATATCATTGACACGGGAGTTACTGATATTCGCTTGTTGATTATCGGAACACCGTATTCCTTTTCTATCTCTTCACCTGTTTTGACGAGGTTTTCGGCCTTGCGGCATATCTTGTCGTAAATTCTGCCGCACGCCTTGTCAGCGTCCGAGTCCGCACAGTCAAGAAGAGATATTCCCATAGTGATGGTTCGTATGTCGAGATTTTCCTCCCGAATCATATTGATAGTTTCAAGTATATCCTGTGTGTTTATCATAGAATTCTTCCCTTACTTGGAATATTTATAAATTATATGTGATGCATCGTATTAAAAATGTCCTCGTGAACGGCATTCATTGAAAGTCCGGTCTTTTCACCGAGAGAGGAGATTTCATCCGCAAAAGAGGTAAAGGGTATATCGCATTTGTCAACGTCAACGAGCATTATCATACAAAACATATCCTGTAAAATCGATTGTGTGACCTCAATTATGTTGACGGAATGCTTCGCGCAGAGCATAGATACTTCGGCGAGTATGCCCACGGTGTCCTTACCGACAACGGTTATAATAGAACGCATAAAACGTACCTCCAAAAAAATTCTTAGGATATTTTATCACACTTTTGATCTGTTTAACATATCAAATGACAATTTTTTTCAAAAAACAGTATATTCTTTTTTTAAAATATGCTATTATATCCTAAGAATAATTCCACTTGAGGCGATTTGATGTATAAAAGAACAGTTGATTTGCACGTCCATACCGATAATTCCCCCGACGGTAACCATTCCGCAATGTTTATCTGCGAAAAAGCAGAACTTACGAAACTTCGCGCTTTGGCTTTCTGTGACCATTGCGAAATAGACAGCTTTTATCAGGACAAGTATGATAAACGTATACGCTCGGCGTATTACGAGGTGGCAATGGCACAGTCGGCATTCCGCGGGAAGGTGCTTGTGCTTGAGGGCATAGAGCTCGGCCAGCCTCACTATGACCCGGAGCTTGCCGAAAAGGTGCTTGCCATGCGAGAGTATGACCAGGTCATAGGTTCTGTGCATAATCTTCGCAATACACAGGACTTTTATTATATGGACAGCTTTACCGAGGAGAGTGCAAACGATTATTTTAATCGCTATCTCGATGAAATTCTCGGCCTTTTGGAGTGGGGTGATTTTGATATACTCGCTCATCTGACATATCCTCTCAGATATTTCTATTCAAAATCCGGCATCATGATTGATATGTCAAGATACAGCAAAAAAGTAGACGAAATATTAAAGCTGACTGCCGAAAAGGGTAAGGCACTTGAGGTGAATTCGGCGGGACTTCGCCAACCCATTAAAAAGCTTGCACCCGAAGCAGATGTTGTAAAGCGTTTTAAAGAGCTCGGAGGAAAATATGTAACCTTCGGCTCTGACGCGCATTTTGCAGAAGACCTTGCGGCCGGACTTACCGAAGCATATGACGCTATGAAAGCCGCCGGCTTTAATGAGATGACGCTATTTCAGCAGCGCACGCCTCTTCTGATGCCCATTGAATAATAATTTGAATCGAAACGGAATTTATTTATGATTGTTAAAGCAGCCGCAAAAATAAATCTGATGCTTGATGTTGTCGGAAAGCTTCCGAACGGCTACCACAGCTTATTTATGATAATGCAGTCGGTAAGCTGTTATGATACCGTGCGTGTTGACAGAACAGGCGAAAACGGCATTAAGATAATATCCTCCGACGAACGTGTACCGAAGGACGAAAAAAACATTGCTTATAAAGCCGCCGAGGCCTTTTTTGATTACGCCGGTATTTCCGATAGGGGTATAGAGATTGAAATCGGTAAAAAAATTCCTATGGCGGCAGGTCTCGCCGGCGGAAGTGCCGACGGTGCAGGAGTGCTGTATATATTGAACAGGCTGTATAAAACAGGCTTTGACGAATTTACTCTTTGCTCGATAGGCGAAAAAGTCGGAGCGGACGTACCGTTTTCTCTGACGGGCGGAACAAGCCTTTGCGTGGACACAGGCGGTGTTATAGCTCCGCTTCCCGCAATTTCCGACTGCTTTATTGTTCTGTGTAAGCCCGATATGGGCGTTTCTACCGTGAATGCATACAAACAGATAGACGAGGCGCAGCGTATACGTCATGCAGACCGCACCGCCATGCTGTATGCAATGAAAAACCGCGATACCGCACTTATGTACGAAAAAATGAACAATGTTTTCGAGCAGGTGATAGAGGTACCGAAACGCCCGTATATCAAACAGACCATGAAGCGCTGCGGTGCTAAGGCTGCGCTTATGAGCGGAAGCGGACCTACTGTATTCGGCATATTCACATCGGAAGACGAAGCCCGGCTTTGCTTTAATAAGCTTAAAATGCAATTCAGCGAAACATACCTTACAAGACCCGTAAAAAGGGGTATAGAGGAAGTATAAAAATGAGCAGCAGATATTCTTATGTACTGATTGCGGCAGCGTTTTTGACGGCGGCGGTTTTGATATTATCTCTTGCGTTAAAAGATAACAGCGTGGTATTTTACGGCGGCTGACAGAATTGGGGCTTCGGCTGCCTCCCGAGTAACCGTATACGAAGCGAAAAAATATAAGAAAAAACAGCTAACGGCAATGATTGTTACATTTAATCATTGCCGTTATTTTTTATTGCCCCATGCAGTTTTTGTCGAATATATTTTAAATCTGCAAAAATCCAACCTTTTTCATTGCTTTTTTGAGAGTGCGTTCCGCGGTGTAGGAGGCTTTTTCCGCGCCCTCCTTCATGCATTCCGCGAGATAAGCCTTGTCGCTTATAAGACGGTTGTATTCATCTCTCAGAGGACGGAGCTCGTCGCACACGGGTTCACCGACTGCGGTTTTAAAGTCACCGTAGCCCTTGCCGTCAAATTCCTTTTCGATTTCCTCATCCGATTTTCCGGTGCAGCACGAGTAAATTCCCATAAGGTTGTTTACGCCGTCTTTGCCGTCTTTTCTGTATACGCGTGCTTCGCTGTCGGTGACGGCGCTTTTGATTTTCTTCATAATTGTATTGTCGTCGTCAAGCACGGAAATAAACGCCTTTGGATTGGTGTCTGATTTGCTCATTTTTTTATTCGGTTCCTGAAGCGACATTATTTTGGCGCCGCTCTTACCTATAAACGGTTCGGGAAGCTTAAAGGTGTTTCCGTAAAGGCCGTTAAATCTGTCGGCAATATTTCTTGTTATTTCAAGATGCTGTTTTTGGTCAATGCCTATCGGAACAAAGTCGGTCTGATATAAAAGTATATCCGCCGCCATAAGCACGGGATATGCGAAAAGACCGACATTTACATTGTCGGGGTGTTTTTCGCTCTTGTCCTTAAATTGTGTCATTCTTGAAGCCTCTCCGAATTGGGTATAGCAGTCAAGAATCCACGCAAGCTGTGCATGAGCGGGAACGTGGCTCTGAACAAACACCGTGTTTTTGTGTGGGTCAAGACCGAGTGCCAATAAAAGAGCGTACATCTCCGTGGTTCTTCTGCGAAGATCCGCGGGATTCGGTCTTACCGTTATCGAGTGCAAATCGGCAACGCCGAAAAAGCAATCATATCCGTCGGACATATTTTTCCAATTTTTCAAAGCGCCGAGATAATTGCCGAGGGTCGGCGTGCCCGTCGGTTGTATTAAGCTGAGTACGGTTTGTTTCTTTTCCTGATTGTTTTCCATTTTTATTACTCCGTTACTGTTTTATACAATAATACCGTAATTTTAACTTTACGGTTAGACTGCTTATAGTTTAAATTGAATTTGCTCTTTTGTCAATGTCAATGCAGGGTCTTATCGGATGTTTTTGCCTGTGAGACACTTATTTTCGATGCTCCGGCTTTGTTATCGGTGCATTCGGCATTTCACATAATACAGAATGCCGCCGAAACAGAGCTTCGACGGCACTTTTTACAGTTTGCTTATTTCGTCCATTATGTAGTCGAGAACCTTCACGGGCTCAATGCCGAGTACAACGGCAAATTCCTCATATATCAGAGCTTCCGCTTCCTTTAAAAAAGCCTCGTCCGATTGGTGGAGCCGCTTACCGCTCTCTTCGCGTTCGGTTTTGTGCAGGCGGATGGTTTTAATCACATTGATTATTTTGCCTCTGTCTCCCGAAGCTAAAGCACTCTTAAAAAAATCCTTTCTCTCGGCGTCGTTTTCAATCCACTCCGATGTGTCCTCTGCGGCATTC
>ERZ780083.972-NODE-972-length-10670-cov-3.104757_pt1 | contig 10670 bp, 8 predicted proteins | sample MGYA00511838_ERZ780083 | MGnify/ENA primary metagenome ERZ780083 (study PRJEB29588, sample SAMEA2152602) | human gut metagenome | biome: human gut; feature: human-associated habitat; material: faeces | place: Denmark | collected 2008/2010 ...
TTTGTCTAATAATCCGTGTTCATCTGCCTTATCTGTGTCATCTGTGTGCTATATTATCTTTTTTAATCCCCTCGCTTCCCCTTTAACTATTTTTGTCCTCACTTTTCTCTTTTATTTCCGCATATTGCGTATCTTTACGGCGATAACTACAGAAAACACGTCGCCATGAAAAAATACCTCAAGACCGATGAATGGAACATCATCGAAGACCAATTCCACCCCGACCGTCAACGGATGTCGGAAAGTATATTCAGCCTCGGAAACGGACGTTTCGGGCAACGAGGGTATTTTGAGGAGCCTTACAGCAGTGACAGTTACCGTGGTTCATTTGTGGCCGGCATCACTTTCCTGGACAAAACCCGCGTAGGATGGTGGAAGAACGGATTTCCACCATATTACACCCGTATACCCAAGGCTGCCGACTGGAGCCGCATCAACCTGCGCCTCATCGATGAGGAACTCGATTTGGCAGGCTGGGATGTCGACAGCTTCAACCGCCGCCTGGATATGAAGGAAGGTATCTCCTACCGGGACATGGAGGTGACGTCTCCTCGTGGAAACCAGCTCCGCATCCATGTAGAGCATATCACAAATATGGCAAGACCCAACCTCTGTCTCATCAAGTACAGCGTGTCTTCCATCAACTATACCGGCAGAATCTCACTCGTGCCCATCCTTGACGGGAATATAGTAGACGATGCCGATCTGCCAAACCTGAAAATATGGAACATACTGCGTTCCGGTTCTACCAGCAGCTGTGCCTATCTCTGGACACAGACCCGCCGGGAAGATGCACAAGTGTGCTACGCCATGACTTACCAATTCTTCAAAAACAACAAGGAAACCACTGCCAACCCCATACGGATAGAAAAGGAAAAGCAGACCGGTTTCAGCGTAGGTGCCGACGTGAAACCCGGAGACAACGTGACACTCATCAAATACACCGCCATCGCTTCTTCTCTCTACCACGAACGGAGTGAATTGGTGGAACACTCCGTGGCCGAGGCCCGCGATGCCAAGAGCATAGGCTGGAATACGCTGGTAGAAGAGCATCGAAGGGCCTGGCAGGAAATCTGGGACGAAACGGATGTCGTCATCGAAGGGGACCCGGAAGCGCAACAAGGTATCCGGTACAACATATTCCAACTGTATCAGACTTACCGGGGAGATGATCCGCGCCTAAACATCGGCCCCAAAGGATTCACCGGAGAAAAATATGGCGGAAATACTTATTGGAACACGGAACTGTGTTGTGTACCGTTTTTTCTGCTCTCCACTCCCAAAGAGATTGCAAAGAACTTGCTGGCATATCGGTACAACCAGCTTCCCAAAGCCATCGAAAACGCCCGTAAACTGGGTTTCAAGGACGGTGCAGCGTTGTTTCCGCAGGTAACCAACAATGGAGAGGAATGCCACAGTGAATGGGAAATAACCTTCGAGGAAATCCACCGTAACAATATCATTGTCTATGCCATCGTTCAGCATGCAGCGCTGACGGGCAATATGGACTATATCGCTAAATATGGCCTGGAAGTAATGATTGCCGTCAGCCGTTTCTGGAGACAACGGGTATCCTTCTCCTAACCCAAACAGAAATATGTCATACTGGGGGTTACCGGCCCGGATGAATACGAAAACAATGTGGACAACAACTGGTACACTAACTATTCCTGTATACAGTGCCTCAAGATGACCCTCCGTTTTCTGGAAATGGTGGCACAGCAATATCCGGATGAATATGCCCACATACGCCGCATCACCAATCTCGACCAAGTGAAGGAAAGTGCCCGGTGGAGAGACATCATCGAACACATGTATCTGCCGGAAGACAAGGAACGGGGTATTTTTATCCAAAATGACGGCTATATGGATAAAGTACTGGAAAGTACAGATAACATTCCTGCCGAAGAACGCCCCATCAACCAACATTGGTCATGGGACCGCATTCTGCGCTCTTGCTACATCAAGCAGAGCGACGTGTTGCTCGGACTTTACCTCTATTATTTCTATTTCGACACGGAAACCGTCCGCCGCAATTTCGAGTTCTATGAGCCGATGACCGTACACGAATCCTCCCTTTCTCCCCACATCCATTCCATCCTGGCTGCACGCATCGGCAAAGTGGAAAAAGCTTACCAGCTTTTCCTGCATGCCACGCGGCTTGACCTGGACGACTACAACAACGAAGCGGACCAAGGTCTGCACATAACCAGTATGCCCGGCAGCTGGCTGGCCATTGTACGCGGATTTGCAGGTATGCAGGTGCTGAAGGAGACGTTGTGTTTCTCCCCTGTCATACCGCAAAAATGGGACAGCTATTCATTCAAGGTGAATTATCTGAAAAACACACTTCACATACGGGTAGGAAAAGAAATCGAAATCTCGCTTACAGCAGGCAGCAAAGTGGACATACAAGTCTACGGACACCCATATACGCTGGAACGGGGGACGGAATTGAAAATTAATATGCCAATGTGCCAATGACCTGCGGCGTGATAGCGCAGCATAAACATTGCGCAGCCAATTGGCACATTAGCATATTAGCACATTCTTATAATTTTCATCAATCCCCCCGTCAGCTTCCTCAGCTGTTCCGGCTCTATAATGAACGGAGGCATCAGGTATACCAATCTTCCGAACGGGCGTACCCAGATTCCCTCCTCAACGAAGCGTTTTTGCATCCACGCCATGTCTACGGGTTCTTTTGTCTCAATCACCCCGATGGCTCCCAGCACACGTACATCCGTCACTTGCGGTAATCGGCGTGCCGGTTCAAGCTCTTCTTGCAGTTGCCGGCTGATGCGAGTCACCTTGCCTTGCCAGTCGTATTCGGGCGAGGTCAGCAGCTTCACCGAAGCGCACGCTACGGCGCATGCCAGTGGGTTTCCCATAAAGGTGGGTCCGTGCATAAACACCTCCGGCGTATGGTTGGAGATGGTATCCGCCACTTCATTCGTCGTCAGTACGGCGGACAGCGTCATGTATCCGCCCGTTATGGCCTTTCCTATGCACATGATGTCCGGTTCGACACCCGCATGCTCCCAGGCAAAGAGTTTTCCCGTCCGTCCGAAGCCCGTGGCTATCTCATCGAATATCAGCAGCAGGCCATGTTCCTTGCATATCTGTGCCGCTTCGCGCAGGTACTGGGGGTGGTAGAACCACATGCCGCCAGCGCCCTGCACCACAGGTTCGAGGATAAGCGCTGCCAGTTCCTCGTGATGCTCCTCTACCAGTTTCCGCAGTTCCACCGTATCCCGTTCATCCCATTCGCCGTGGAAGCGCGAGCGCGGCTGCGGCACGAAATAGCGCATCGGCAATGATGCCCCGAACAGCGAATGCATGCCCGTCACCGGGTCGCAGACAGACATGGCATTCCATGTATCCCCGTGATAGCCCGAACGGATAGTCACAAAATTGTTCTTCTTCGCCTTTCCCTTGCCATACCAGTACTGCACGGCCATTTTCAAGGCCACCTCTACTGCCACCGAGCCCGAGTCGGCATAGAATATCTTCTGCATGGACGGCGGGACAAGCGGTAGCAGCAACTGGCCCAGTTCAATGGCAGGGTCGTGTGTCAGCCCTCCGAACATCACATGCGACATCTTGCCCAGCTGTTTCTCTGCCGCCCGGTTCAGTGTAGGGTGGTTGTACCCGTGGACGGCGCACCACCACGACGACATTCCCTCTACGAGTGTTTCTCCGCTTTCCAGGGTGATGGTGGCGCCTTCGGCATGCTTCACCTTATACACCGGTAGCGGGTTGGTGGTGGAGGTATAGGGGTGCCATAGGTGCTCTCTGTCGAACTGCGAGCCGCAGAACCGGTATCCGGCATCTTCTATCAGTACCTTGTCTTCTGACACTTTCGAGCCGAGCGTTGTCAGCAGGTCGCCCACGATGGCGGAGTTGATGCCGATGTGTAGCGCTTGCTTTACGGCCTCCTTGCTCAGTTGCGAGCGTCCTCCGGCAAAGCGGAGGAAAGCCGTCGGGTTGATGAAGCGGAAGAGGGCGATGGTGGTCAGTATTTCCTCCTCGCTGAGTGGTGCCTGCCGTTCCAGCGGTGTGCCGGGGATGGGGCTCAGGAGGTTGATGGGGATGGACTGTACTTCCAGCTCGCGCAGTGTGAAGGCGAATTCGATGCGTTGCTCCATGCTCTCGCCCATGCCGATGATGCCGCCGCTGCAGATGTCCATGCCTACATTGCGGGCGGCTTGCAGGGTGCGCAGCTTCTCTTCCTGCGTGTGCGTGCTGCACAGTTGGGGAAAGTAGGAGGGGGCTGTCTCCAGGTTGCAGTGATAGCGGGTGATGCCTGCGTCGTGCAGTGCCCGCATTTCGTCTTCGTTGAGCAGTCCCAGTGATGCGCACAACTGGATGGACGAGTGCCGGCGCATGTGCCGGGCGGCTTTGCACAGTTTCTCCATGTTTCTGGAGGAGGGCTTCCGTCCACTGGTCACCAGCGAGAAACGTGCCACGCCCTGGGCTTCATTATGCCGGGCATGCCGCAGGCATTCTTCTTTGTCCACCAGGTCGTACACGTCTGCCTGGGTTTTGTAGTGCGACGACTGTGCACACCACTTGCAGTTTTCCGGGCATCGTCCGGACTTGGCATTAATGATGGAGCACATGTCAAACTCCTCCGAGGCCAGGCCCCGGGTTATCTCGTGGGCAGCTTCGTATAGCGCTTCCTTGTCGGGTTGCACAGCCAGCCATTCGGCTTCTTCCTTACTGATGTGGCTGCCGCGCAGCACTTGTTCCTTTAATTTCTGTAGGGTCATATCTTTCTTGGGTTATGTTCATGGATAAAGACAGAGGTACGGATTGCCGGGGCGGTGCAGCTCGTCATTCTGCTGCATGGCTTCCGGTAATCCGTACCTCTTGTTCTCTTTTGTTTCAGGCTATATGTGTCTTGTCCGCCCGTATTCCCGCAGGGGCGGATGAATTGTGTTTCAAAAAGAATGTGCCGGTTCGTTCCCGGCTCCGTGAGGATACTTGTCAGGACGCTGCTGCTACCCAGAGGAATGCCGGTGTCGGTTTCCCTTCCTTCCGTTTCCACGCACTCTCTTCCCCGCATCCGGCATGTCCGGCGGTTCCCGCAGTCTTCTGTTTGGACAGAGAGCTGTCTGCCACGCTTTTGCGCAGGCAACCGATGGTGACACACCGTCCTATGCTGGCAAATGCAGCGTAGGCTTTTCTGCTCCAGCGGCGGAAGCGGATGGTAGGTGCGGCGGGTGATGTATTCCTCATGTTTTTTTCAGCCTGATGCGGTTTTGTTTCCTTTTAGCGGATGCAAATGTAGAAAAAATAATTTCATAACGGTAATGGTCATGCATGAAAAAGCCGCGCAAATGCAACTATTGCGCGGCTCTTCTTTAAGCAATGTCGTAGGATTTCACTCTTTGGACGACTGGTAGTAGAGATACCAGTCATTATTGGTGGCACCATTGGACTCTACCCATTTGGCGAAATCGGGATACTCCAGGTCGATGCGTACGGTTTCCTTTGCCGGAGTGAACCGGATGGGGCCTTCCGTGCCGGTTGTGGCCGGCAGCATGATGGCGAATGGATATTTGCCGTCCTTGTTGATGTAGTAGGCATCGTCTTCGGCTCCGATTTGCTCTGCGTTGGCTTTACCGGTCGCTTTCTTCTTGGGCAGATGCACTTCTGTCCGGTTGTCGGCTCCGGCTGTATACTGGGCAATGATGAACGGGTTCAAGTCGCTCTCCAGATTCTTCTTAGGCAATGTGTTGTCTGCAAATGTACGGGTTACGGTAAATTCGTTGCCCTGCACAGACTTTGCATCGGGGAATAGGATGACAGAAGAGGTCTCTGTTTCATCGACTGCTCCGGCAGGCAGTTCTATGCTGCCTCGCTGGCTGGCCACATATTGCACGGCAAATGCGTTGGAGTATGTGGCGGCACCACTTTGCTGTACGGGTACAAAGGTGTCTTCCACCTTCAGCACATAATTGTTGCTGTTGAATGAAATGGCCCGTTTGTGTTCGATAATCACGTCGTTCAAGTCATAGTCACCGCCATTGGGCCAGATGTCTTCGTAGGCATACGTGCGGTAGGTTGTTTCGGAGCTCGTCACCGTAGGCTCTTCCGGGTCTATGACCGGACGGTCCGGGTCTTGAATGGCTTCATTGGGGTTGGCATCGATACAGAACAGTATGTCTTCGTAGCTGGTATCATCGCCATCTTCTACTCCGTAGACTACCGTGCCGTTGCTGGTGGAGAGGGAGATAAAGCGAGCTTGTTGGCCTGCATATATCTTGTTCCATTCTTTATTGGAATATATATAATTTATAGAGTAGTCGATACCTTTATTGGGGGTATATCCATTGGGGATGATGAAATATCCTATGGTATATCCTGCCGGGAATTTGGTGGAGACATTACCGTTTTCGTCCTGATACAGAAGTTGTATTTTTGTATTCTTCTGTATGGGAGCGTCATATCGGGAATATTTGTTACCACTTCCAGACCATCCGGTATACGGGTCGTCTCCTGCAATGGATGCATTGGGAATGATAATGAATTTGTCTACCTTGTCAGGGCTGTTGGGAATTTCATTGGTCTTGTAGTAATAATAGCCGATGGAAGTCAGGTAACCGGCACGTTCGGTCAGGAAGGTCAGATACAGTTCTGCATCGGTAATCGTTACGTGTTGTCCCTGGTTGTTGATATATGCTTGGGCAATGGTGGTGTTCACATGCTTTGTATCGCTCACCAAAGCTCTGTTGTCCAGATTGCTGGGTTTGCTGTCATAACCTTTCCACAGTGTGTGTTGTAACTGCTTTAAAGTTCCGTCATTGAAATTTCCCGTAGTTACAATGTCATTATTATCAATAATCTCACCGTGAGATTGTCCCCATCCAACGATGGAGTATACCCGTTCCTTCCTATCCTTTAGGTCGATAGTCAGGTTGGATTTTGCACGTGTCATGGCAGTTGAGCGGGTGTTGGCATTATTTTCGGTCATATCTACCACCACTTTGCCATTTTCCACATCTGCTTCCACATACATGGGGGCTCCCCAACTTTGTGAGATGATATATACCTTTTCTGTCGCTTTGGGCAGTTCTACGTTGCCGGTGAAGCGTCCGTCTGCATCTGCAAAGATTTTAAAAACCGCTTCGCCGTTGATGGAGTAGAGGTTGTTTGTCTGATAGGTGATGGGGTCTTCTGTAAACACCTCTATTAATGCGCCTCCTGCGATTTTTCCATAATTCACGTCAAAAGCTACCTGGGCTGTTGTTGCAAAGTCAAAGTATTCGCTCTCCGGCTTTAGTTCTGTTTTTCCACGTTCGGGATTGTATAGGTCTTTTTCGGTACATCCCGTGAATATGCTGCAGGCAATTGCTGAAATGAGGGTTGCAGCACTAACTTTCGTCATAAGTCTAACTTTCATATTTTTATTGTTGTAGATTGCTTGCTTGTTTGTCTTATGAACGCTGTCTATATCACAACCGCCACCTACTTCACAGACGAGTTGTAGATACTACATTTTCTCGAGCGCTTTTTTCATGTTGCAAATATAAACATAGTATTTATAATCTACAACTTTTGGGGTTTAAAAACACTTTTGGTGGGTTAAAAAGTTGTATAAAGTGAATTGATACTAATTGGATGAATCGAATGGTGCGGGCATAAAAAAAAGGCTATCTATCCCAGACAGCCAATCTTTTGTTAACCTTAAATCTAATACTATGAAAAACACATTGCAAAGGTACGTGTTTTCTGATAATCTCCAAATTTGCAGTAGATAATATCATGTTTTATAACAAGACTTAATGGTCATTAAGAACTTTATCTGCAATATTCATCGTACATTTGCTCCTGATATATCATCCGTTTGCCCTTTATGCATTATGTATTCGGTGCAGACGGATGATGTGTTTTCGTGAACTTATATACAGACAAACAACTATAAAACAGACGTTTATAATGAAATCAATCCAGAACAAAGGAATAAACCTCACCGCAGAAGACCTCAAAAACCGAATCGCTGACAGAAAAGAACGATATACCAAGCAGCAGGCACGACGCGAGAAATTGGAACAAACCATGGAGAACACTCGCAATGACATCGAGCAACTGGAGTATACCCTTGCACAGATGGAACGTGCCGCCAAGCGCTCCCGCAATGCTGCCGTACAGCCTTCCCGTTTTGTCCCCCGCGAGCGTATCGCTAGCTTCTTTGCCCGTGTTTCCCGTTTTTTCGACCACCTTCAGCACCGCTTGCACCGTAGCTTGAACTATACTTGGTTCTGCCTTGTGCTATGCTCCCGATATACTTTTCAGAGCCGCCTGAAAAGCGTGGAACGCTGCTGTCTTACACCGGCCACGGTGCTGGGGTACTTCAAGAGGGAGAGGGAGATGTAACCAGTGACTTCGCTCTTATGGTAGAAGCAGCCTTAGGGATTAGTGCGGAACTTCTCGTTAATAGGCAGGCGAGATATAATATGGCTGTCTCTCTTAAAGAAAAATCGCTGACCGATAAGTTGCATGAAATACACAAAATGTGTGCTTTACTATTATAGTATGAAAGTGTTGCTTTTATCAATAAGACAGTGAGGGTGTGTCATCAACCGTTTTGACACATTCATTTTTCTTGAGCAAGTTTTCTTATTGCCACTCGAACTTTCCCAGTTTTCCCTCCCATTCTAACTTTGCAACATGTTTTATTAATAAATATATGCAAAATGATAAAAGAACAAAGTTTTGAATGGCTGCTCGAGGGATGCCATCGCATTGCAGATGTGGCAGTGGCCTATTACCCAAACTACGCGTATGCCTGCTCGGCCGTAAAGGCCCTGCGCCGTTCCATTGCGGAACACGCTTGCCTGCTGAAGGATCTGACGGACCAGGGCTATACCGCCAGGACTGCCCACCTCACCCCCGTACAGATAGGCATCCTCCTGAGCTACTGGGGGATGCCCGACCACGTGAAGGATATGACCGTGAAAAATCCGTATCTTCTGGTCTCTAAAAAATATGCGAAATAGAGAATGTATTTCTAATACATTCTGATTATTTTAGTATATTATCATATAGGGTGGTGGAGGATGAGGTGAACCCCTCTCTCGCCACCTTATGTATTTCATTAATTTTTAGCCGATTCTAACTGCTTATTTGTATCCCCCTGGCTGGTCCCTTACCTTTGTCGCATTATCGAATTAAGAATAGACAAAAATGGAAAAAGAAATGAGACCCATGACAACGGAGATGCTGAAGAAAGGCTATCTCCTCTTCCCCAAAGCCTTGTTTGAGGAACAAATGAATATGAAAACCGGAGAGAAAGCCGCCGATGCCTTCGAAGCCTTTGTCTTTGTGCTGACACACGTCAACTACAGCACGGTGACCTGCAACGTCAGGGGACACCTTTTCGACTGTGTACGTGGCGAGTCCGTACTTTCCCTGGCCCGCTGGATGGAGATATTGGGGTGGCCCCGCAACCGTACGCGCTACTTCTTCAACAAGATGTTCGACGCCGGCATCGTGGAGCGGGTGGCCAACCCCTACGTGATGCACATCCGTATCCCCGATTATGATTTCCTTACTGGCAATGCCCGTCCTAAAGCAGCCCCGCGGAAGAAGAAGGCAGCGCCGGTGGCTGGGGTGGGAGAGGACTTCTGCATCTTCTGGGAAAAGTTTCATGACATCACCGAGCATCCCAAGGTAAACATCGGCCGGGCCCGTCGCGAATGGAAAAAATTGACGGCAGGCGAGAAACAGCGGGCACTGGACAACATCGACGAATATTACGACCATCTGAACAACCAAAAATATTGTAAACAAGCCGCCACCTATCTGGCGGACAAATCTTTTGAAAATGAATATGATGACTGAAACTACTTTTTCCCACGACAGTGACCTCGAAGAAGCTGTCATCGGTGCCTGCATGATAGAGCGCGCTGCCATGCCTCTGGTGGCGGACAAACTTCGTCCTGAGATGTTCTACGAGGAGAAGAATCTGGAAATTTTTGCCGCCCTGCAATCGATGTATCGCAGCGCGAAGTCCATAGACACCATCACGCTGAAGAACGAACTGGCAGCCCGTGGCAAACTCGATGCCGTGGGCGGGCCTTACGAACTGTTACGCATCAGCTCGAAGGTCAGCTCCAGCCGGTTGGTTCCTGGAGCATCTGCCGTGGTAGTCACGAAGACACCGGTGGCTCCGTTTTCAAATTCCATATAAGCCGTCACATCATCCTCGACCTCGATATCATGCCATTTTCCTTCGTGGCAGAAGGCTCTCACCTTCACAGGCATGCCGCACAGCCATTGCAGCAGATCCAGCTGGTGCGGACACTGGTTCAACAGCACGCCGCCACCTTCTCCGTCCCAGGTTGCCTTCCAGCCCGCCGCATCATAATAGCTCTGATTACGATACCAGTCGGTGATGATCCAGTTGACACGTCGCAGCTGCCCAAGTTCGCCGCTCTGGATCATTTCGTGAAGTTTTCTGTATACACAGTTGGTTCTCTGATTTAACATGATGGCAAAGGATCTGTCAGACCTTTCCGCTGCCTCATTCATCTCCCGTACCTGTTTCGTGTAGACTCCTGCCGGTTTTTCGCTGATCGCATGCAGTCCATGCTCCAATGCATAGATGACGAATTCCGGATGCAGATAATGTGGTGTTGCCACCAGAACGGCATCACAGCTTC
>ERZ780083.977-NODE-977-length-10635-cov-3.445558_pt1 | contig 10635 bp, 10 predicted proteins | sample MGYA00511838_ERZ780083 | MGnify/ENA primary metagenome ERZ780083 (study PRJEB29588, sample SAMEA2152602) | human gut metagenome | biome: human gut; feature: human-associated habitat; material: faeces | place: Denmark | collected 2008/2010 ...
GGTACTCCCGGCAATGCGACTTTCGTGTATAACATCGTAAACGGGCGCTACTCGCCTTGTGAAGAGGGAGCGGGTGATAAGCCCGGCCCCATAAATACGCAGTTTGACAATAAGGCGTGGATTTAAGGTTCTCCCAACGCTTCTACGATGAGCCGTACCTGCTTCGGGGTGTACCTCCTTGCACTGCGGCTCATCCCTGTTTCCAAAAGTTTCTGTTCCAGTCCGGGCGCTTTCCGAATCCAAATGTTGAATTCCTTGACGGCGCTTGCCTGTTGTACGTTGTGGATATAGAGACAGGCGAGTTCGCCTTTTCCGTAACTACGGATGGGGAATACCTCTTCCGTAGAGAGGCTTGCATCAGATTTTGTCATAATTAAAGTTTAGGTTTATGAGTTTTAAATATGACGTAAAGTTACTGATTTTTCGTGAATAATACAACTCTTTAAGAGGGGAATATTATGATTTGTAGATACTTATGCCTACCCGGTCGATATGCTCTCTTAGAGCTTCGTTTGTGATGTGTTCGTAAATCACCACGTCTACGAAGTAAGGTAATAATGACTCTTCAAAGGCGGTGAGCAGAGCGGATAATGTGTCTTTAGAAACCGGTCCTTTAACAGCAAGGTCGATGTCAGAACCGGGTTTAAAGTTTCCTTTAGCCCGCGAACCAAAAAGAATGGATTCCTGCACTTCGGCAAATTGTGAAAGAATATCTGTGATCCACTTTCCGTTTGTTGCACTTATGCCATATTTATTCCAGTGAGTTTCATTCATCGGCTCTGACTTTGAAATTAGTGTAGAATTCTTGCAGGATAAAGAAGTAGCGTTCGTAGATATCTCTGAGAACACGTACAATGATTTATTAATGCTTTATTGTTCCCATTGCTTCCCCAACCGGACTGAACCGGAATTCCTTTCATCACCCTGTCGTACCTTTGTTTCACCGAATCGGAAAAGGAAGATCGCCGCGGGATTTTCTCTCTTTTCGCTTCAGACGACAGGAACTTATTTTTTATAACTTAAACCTTTTTAATTTTATGGCAGTAATTGTAGAGCGCACCTTGCGCCACAGGAAAGTCGGGGATGTCTCGTCTCCTAAACTGAATTACCTGAAGCGTAAAGCTCGCACCTCCAGGCTGTATGACATCAAGCGCCTTTCCCAGGAAATCGAAGAAATGGGCGGCATGTCTGCCGAGGACGTGGAGCATGTAATGAAAGCTATTGTGCGTAACCTGAAACGTAAGTTGACGGACGGGGACAGTGTGAAACTGGATGGCTTCGGAGTATTTTATACCACCTTTCATAGTGTGGGCACTGAGAAAGCCGAGGATTGTGTGGTGAAGAATATCGATAAGGTGAATATTCGCTTCCTTACGGATAGCAGTCTGAGACTGGTGAACGAGGCGAATGCCACCACTCGAAGTGCGCCCAATAATATTACCTTCCAGCTTTATAGCCCGAAAGACGAAGATGTCAGTTCTTCCGGTGGCAACTCCGGCGGTGGTGATTCCGGCGGCGACGGCGGGATTGAAGATGATCCGCTGGGATAGGGTCTAAATCCGGAGGCTTTGGAAATTAAAAATTAAAGGCTGCGCCGCCTGCTTATCATTTATCACTAATCGCTAATCACTAAAAAACTCTCTTATGAAGAAAAGGACTTGGGACAAGATTTTGAAAATTGTAATTGCTGTAGCTTCTGCTCTATTGGGTGCGCTGAGTGCGCATGCGATGACAGTATAATCTTTTATCTATGAGAAAAATTGATTTAATCGTGATTCATTGCAGCGCCACCCGCGCTGACCGTTGTTATACGGAATATGATTTAACCACAGACCACCTGCGCCGGGGCTTCTCCGGCGCAGGTTATCATTATTATATAAGGAAGAACGGGGATATCAAAAGTCTTCGTCCGGTAAAAACGCCCGGTGCACATGCGAAAGGTTACAATGCTCACTCAATAGGTGTATGCTATGAAGGCGGGTTGGATACGAACGGCCGCGCTTCCGATACGAGAACCGATTTCCAGAAACATTCCCTCCGTGTATTGGTCATGTTGCTATTGCGGGATTATCCCGGTAGTAGGTTAGTGGGACATCGTGATCTTAGCCCCGACCTGAACCATAACGGTGAAATAGAACCGGAAGAATGGATCAAGGCCTGTCCCTGTTTTAATGCTGAAACGGATTGGGATAAAGTCTAAAAAAAAATAGCTTTATTATAATTTAGGCACGGATAACACGGATTTCACGGTTGCTTTGTACAAGCATAGCACTAACCGTGAAATCTATGTAATCCGTGCCTAATCTTTAACTTATGATTTTGCTAGACTACGCGTTATCAAAGGTTGTTTCAAACCGACGCAATATGCTGTCTAATTTTCCAACGAGGTAAAAAGGTAGATTTATCAATTTGAATTCTTTTCCGTCTGCCGTCTTTACCTCATCCACAGCATAAGGCTGCGACCATATTCTGACTGCAACAGTCTGATTAGAGTGATTCATAAAAGAATGTAAGGAACGCAAGTGGGCGTTATGCCCTGATTTGACTTCAATGGGATAAACCATAGAATCCTGCACCCACACATAATCGACTTCTGCATTAGAACCACTTTTATTACGCACCCAGAAACAACGTTTCTGACTGACTTTATCTGTCAGTGTCAACAGTTCTTGCGCTACAATCTGCTCCGCTATCATACCACGCCAAGCATCCATTATATCTTTTGCTCCCAAAACCTCTTTCTGTACTTGTGCCGCATAATTCACCAATCCTGTATCTAACCAGACCAGTTTGGGCATACGCTTTATTTCAGGAGTGGCCGGAACTTCCGTTGCCGTAGTCGGATAAACTAATTCCAGCAACATCGCCTTTTCCAATAAACGAAAAGCCTCTCCCACTTCCCGAGCATTATAAGACGAACCAGCAAATCCTCCTAAAGTTATAATTTGTCCAGCTTTATGCCATCCTTCTTTTAATATAAAGCGAATCACTTCCGGAAGTTGTTTTCCCAAAGCATATTTTTCCACATCATCCCGGTAGCCTTGCAAAAGAGTTTCATAAGTGGACTCCAAGGATAAAATATCCCTGCGCTCCGCATAGAGTTGCACAACTTCCGGCATACCTCCAATCAACGTATAGATATTAAACAATAACATCAAACGATCATGGAAAGCGAGAGTGATTTCAGGCTTATCTAAAACGGATAATAAAGGTTCTTCTCCAACAGCACCCAGAAACTCGCGAAATGAACAAGGACGCAATGCCATATATTGCACCCTTCCCACCGGAAATGAAACACGTACATCTATCAGGTTTTCTAATAATGAACCGGCAGCAATTACATAAATATCAGGTAATTCTTCATAGAAATAGCGTAATAACGCTACTGCCTTTGCTGAATTTTGAATTTCATCAATAAAAAGTAATATAGTTCCTTCATTCCTTATCTTTCCACAATGTGCAAAAAATAAAGGCATCAAATCTTTTAGAGATACATTCAACTCAAACAAGGATGCTGCCTCCCGTTTCTCCAAATTCAAATACAGGTAATTGTCAAACTGCTTTCCAAATTCGTTGACTACCGTTGTTTTACCGACTTGCCTTGCTCCACGCAATATCAAAGGCTTTCTATGCGTATCGTCTTTCCATCTTTCCAGATGAAATAAGATATCTCTTTTAAACATAAACCACAAATTTATTGATTTTCAGCAACAAAGTTATAAAGAATTTCCAAAGATGGGGCAAAATACCATTGATTTTGTTTCAAAGATGGGGCAAAAGTCTATCGTTCATGTTTCAAAAATGGGGCAAAGCCACCTAATACTGTCGTAAATATGGGGCAAAAAGAACGTATTTACAATCAGCTAATCTACAAATTAGACGACTTACCATGTACTAACTCCAATCGTACATCGTAAATCGTCTAATCGTAAATGAACTTAATCGTAAATTATTTTTCTACTTCACGTCGAATGCAGCATCAATCAACGCTTTCAAGTTCAGATAATGACTTCTGTATATTCCACTGGAAGCATTTGCCGCATTGGTCAGGTCTCTTCTAAGATCAGTCAACTGTCCGCGTGCAATAGTCGGTGCTTCAGAAGGGAAATCGAAAGCTACGAGCGAATAACCACCCAGACTTCCGAGCGAACCGGAACTGTTCTTCGGTTTATCAAGCATTCCAATCAACGCATTGACATAAGTCTTTTGCAAACTACGTTGGGAAGCATCCGGTTTCTTTCCTCCTTGCATATCGCTCCAGATACTCTTCTTCAAATCACGGAACAAATCGTTGGCTGTGTATGCCTTCGCTCCGTTGACCAGTTCGTTGTCCGTCATCTTATCAAGTGTGCGGCTGCTAAGCAGTTGTTTCAATGTACTGCTCTGTACACGGTAGATCGAATTGAAAGTATTGATACCAGTTCTTTCGGACAGTTTATCATCCATCAGCCAGGTCGGTGTGGTAAACAGTTCCTTGTTCAGGAAGTCGACCGCTTTCTTCTGAATATCCTTCGGAACATATTCCACCGCTTTCATGTCTGTCTGTTCCACAGAAATCGGATTGTGGTAGATACCGGCCACATTGGTAGCCACATGGCCCATGTACAAGTCGAATTGTCCCACCACATTCTGATACAAACGGACAGCTTTCATATAACCCTCATTCGGTTCATAAGTCCAGTTCATGATTTCAGGCATCACACGTTTCAGGTTTTTGATTCCATACGAGCTTGCCAGCATGGCATCATCTCCCAAATCTTCACTCTGGTTGCGGGGATCGTTTCTGTCGAGTTCCGTTCCGAACGTATAGCGTTTGTCCTCCCGCAGCTTCTCAATGATCCACTTATTCAAATGAGGTATTTCGGCTTCCGCCGTTTCATATTCAGGCATCCAACGATAGCCCCATTCAATCGCCCATTTATCATACATACCGATACGGGGGAATATTCCCGAACGTGAAACGTTGTCTTCCGGCTGTGCCACATAGTTGAAACGTGCATAGTCCATGATAGAGGAGGAAGTGGTATTCATACGATCCGTAAATGTTTTGGAACGCAGGGAATCTGTCGGAAAAGTCCAGGAAGCAATCATATTGTGGCGCAAGCCCAACGAGTGCCCCACCTCGTGGCATGCCACAAAGCGCATGGCATCGCCCATCAGCTCATCCGGCAGCCTTACTCCTCTTGCTTCGGGACGTACGACACCGGTTTGCACTGTAATCCATTCCTGGAGCATGCCCAGCACATTATGCCACCACATGATGTCCGCTTCCAATATCTCGCCCGAACGGGGGTCGAGGATAGAGGGGCCCATGGCATTGGCTTTGGTGGAGGCGGCGTAGGTCAGCACGGAGTAGTTCACGTCATCCTTATCCACATTCATGCTGTCCGTCAGTTCCTTGGCTATGATAGCATTCTTGAATCCGGCACGTTCAAAAGCAGCCTGCCAATCCTCGATTCCCTGCTTGATATATTTCCGCCAACGACGGGGAGTGGAGTTCTCGATGTAGAACACAATCGGCTTGGCCGGTTCCACCAATTCACCGCGAAGGTAACGCTCCCGGTCTTCCGGTTTCGGTTCCAGACGCCAGCGGGTGATGAAGGGTTTCTTGTCTACACGCTGCTGACCGTCACTGTAATTCAACAACGGATTGGTAAAGTAACCTACGCGCGGACTATCCAGACGTCCCATCATAGGTTTCTCCGGCAACAGCAACAGAGAGGAACTGACTTCGACCGTAACAAACACAGTCGTTGTTCCCTCGGTCACCTTAGTTGTCAACTCGGAAGTGGCTACCACATTGTTCTCAAAAGCTTTGATAGATAAAATGCGGGAGAGATTCTTGATGACCGAAGTTCCCAGGTTGATATTCGTAAAGACATTATTGATACTCGTCTCTGTACCATCATAAATATCGTTGACCTTGACCACTATCATGGTAGAGTCATTATTGAATGCCTCAATCTTGAAACCGGCTATCAGCGGAGAAATATAATTATCCAGTACGGACTGCCGTATGGCATCCTCGTCCGGTGCCAACGGAAGAGGACGGCTCTGACGTACCAACAGCTTGTTGGCAGCCTTGTCCAATTCAAAACGCACCATCTGATTTTCGTAATTCGTACCACGGTTCACACCCGCCTCATTCAGTTCGGAAGGCACACGTTGTAATTTATTTACTACCAGCATATCACGTCCCAACAGCCTTGCCGGCACTTCAAAGTAATAATCGCTCTTCTTCTGGTAAACATTGAACATTCCCTTGCGGGCAATAGCATCGGAACCAGTCAATTTTTCGTAGTCGCTCTTGGATTGAACGCTGTCCTTGGTTTCACTCTTCTTTTTCTTACGGAACCATCCCATAGCTTCGGGAGAAGCAAAATCAGATGTACCGGCATGCAACAATACGGCAGGCTCACACATGAGTACTCCCGCAACTGCCACGACTGGCAGGATTGTCTTCAATTTCATCAATTCAAACTCTAACTTTAATGCAACAATTACTCCGTTAACTCTCTCTCTTTGACGTATGTTAATAAATACCAACCGCCAGTTTGTTCTACCTCCATAGAACAGTAAACGGGGCGCAAAGATACGAAAAGTATATTTTAAAAGTCACTAAACAACGCTCATTTATGTTTTTTCCATAAACAATATGAAGACTTTTACATATATATCATTTTTTCTCCCATCCTCTATCATTTCTTCTTCACATAAAATTTTGTACCACTGATACCAAATTATCTTCCCCAAGTGGAGGCAAAACAATGATAATATTGTATCTTTGCACCGTTTTTAACTTAGAAAATAAATAAGATAACAACGATATGATAGCTAAAATCAATCAGCTTCTGCAGGAAGTAGAGGCGCTGAAAGCCGCTAACGCCGAGGAATTAGAGGCACTCCGCATCAAGTACCTCAGTAAAAAAGGAGCCATCAATGACTTGATGGCAGATTTCCGCAATGTAGCCGCCGAACAGAAAAAAGAGGTGGGTATGCGCTTGAACGAACTGAAAAACAAAGCACAAGAAAAGATTGCCGCTTTGAAAGAACAGTTCGAAAGCCAAGATACCGGCTGTGACGATATTGACTTGACCCGTTCAGCCTACCCGATAGAATTAGGAACCCGCCATCCGCTCTCCATCGTGAGAAACGAAATCATCGATATATTTGCCCGTATGGGATTCAATATCGCCGATGGACCGGAAATGGAAGACGACTGGCACGTATTCTCCTCCATGAATTTTGCCGAAGACCATCCGGCACGCGACATGCAGGATACATTCTTCATCGAAAATGATACAGAAAACGTATCGCACAGCATCATTCTTCGCACACACACATCCAGCGTGCAAAGCCGTGTTATGGAGACTACACAGCCTCCTATCCGCGTGCTTTGTCCGGGACGTGTATACCGTAATGAAGCCATCAGCTACCGTGCACACGCATTCTTCCATCAGGTAGAAGCCTTATACGTAGACCGCAATGTGTCTTTCACTGACTTGAAGCAGGCCTTATTGCTCTTTGCTCAAGAGATGTTCGGCAGTGACACCAAGATTCGTCTGCGTCCTTCCTACTTCCCCTTCACCGAGCCGAGTGCCGAAATGGACATCAGCTGTAACATCTGCGGCGGCAAGGGTTGTCCTTTCTGCAAACATACGGGTTGGGTAGAAATTCTGGGATGCGGTATGGTAGATCCGAATGTATTGGAGCTGAACGGAATAGACAGTAAAGTGTATAGCGGGTATGCCCTGGGTATGGGTATAGAACGCATCACCAACTTGAAATACCAGGTGAAAGACCTTCGTATGTTCTCTGAAAATGACACACGCTTCCTGAAAGAATTCGAGAGCGCTTACTAAATATAGTGAATAACGGCTAGTGATTAGTGATTAATAAGTTGCGCATTTTCAGCATATCATTAATCACTCATCGCTAACCACTCATCGCTAACCACTATTTTTCGCTATGGCAAAAGACAAACTTGTAACTTCCGGCTATTGCCTTATCCTGGCTGCCAATTTCCTTTTGTATTTTGCCTTTTATCTGATACTACCGGTTCTTCCATTCTACCTGACTGAGGTATTCCATACCGGAAATGCAGCAGTAGGTGTCATCTTGTCATGCTACACCATTGCCTCGCTCTGCATACGCCCGTTTTCGGGATACCTGCTCGACACGCTAGCCCGCAAGCCTCTTTATCTGGTGGCATACTTCATCTTTATCACCATTTTCGCAGGTTACATGTTAGCGGGAGTCCTATCTTTATTCATCATGTTGCGGGTTGTCCACGGCCTTGCATTTGGAATGGTGACCGTAGCGGGAAATACAATTGTGATTGACATTACCCCTTCGTCCCGTCGCGGCGAAGCCGTAGGATATTATGGACTGATGAACAATACAGCCATGAGCTTCGGCCCGATGATTGGTCTTTTCATGCATGACATATATTCCTTTGAAACGATTTTTGCCTGCTCGCTCATATCAGGAACTATCGGTTTTGTTGCCGCATGCCTCGTCAAGACCCCACCCAAACAACCAGTCAAACGAGAACCTATCTCATTGGACCGCTTTGTGCTGCTGAAAGGTATCCCGGCAGGAATCGCACTGCTATTGCTCTCCATACCATATGGCATGACAAGCACTTATGTAGCCATGTATGCCAAAGAAATAGGAATTACCTTGAATTCCGGATTGTTTTTTACTTTTATGGCCGTCGGCATGGCAGTGTCCCGTATGTTCTCCGGCAAACAAGTGGATAAAGGACGTATCACCCAAGTCATAACTTTAGGACTATATCTGGTATGTAGCTGTTTCTTCATATTGTCCGCTTGCGGACTACTGATGAAGACCGTCCCGGAACTGACAAACATATTGTTTTTTATGGTTGCCCTCCTATTGGGAGTAGGCTTCGGGACGATGTTCCCCGCCTTCAATACGCTGTTCGTAAACCTGGCCCCCAACAACCAGCGCGGAACAGCCACCTCTACCTACCTGACTTCATGGGATGTAGGCATTGGTATAGGTCTGACAGCAGGAGGTTATATCGCACAGATTACCTCATTCGATATGGCATATTTTTTCGGAGCCTGCCTCACGGTTATCTCCATCTTCTATTTCAATCTGAAAGTATCTCCTCACTATCATAAAAACAAATTAAGATGAGAAAGAAAGAGCGTTATGAAAAAATCCTTGCTTGGTTTAGGGAGAACGTTCCCGTAGCCGAAACAGAGTTGCATTATGACAATCCGTTCGAGCTGTTGATAGCAGTTATTCTCTCTGCACAATGTACGGACAAACGCGTCAATATGATTACCCCCGCCCTTTACCGGGACTTCCCTACTCCCGAAGCACTCGCCGCTACTACTCCCGACGTGGTATACGAGTATATCCGCAGCGTCTCCTATCCCAACAACAAAGCTAAACATCTTGTAGGCATGGCACAGATGTTGGTGAAAGAATTCAACAGTGAGGTACCCGATACCCTTGAAGAACTGGTAAAACTGCCCGGCGTAGGCCGCAAAACAGCCAATGTCATCCAATCCGTTGTTTTCAATAAAGCGGCTATGGCAGTAGACACACACGTGTTCCGCGTCAGCCATCGCCTGGGTCTCGTATCAGATAAATGTACAACTCCGTTCAGTGTCGAAAAAGAATTGGTAAAACATATACCGGAAACAGACATCCCCATAGCTCACCACTGGCTTATCCTGCACGGTCGCTATGTATGCCAGGCACGTACTCCACAATGTGATACCTGCGGTTTGCAATTAATGTGCAAATATTACTGCCAGAAATATAAAGTTAGCAAAGAGAGCGGCAAAGACAAAGAATAAACAACGGTTTCATAGCAAAAAAAAGAAATAAATGCTAACTTTGCGCTCACTAAAAAGAAATTAGTAACACTTTTAAATAAAATAGAGTATTATGACAATTGATCAATTTAACTTTGCCGGAAAAAAGGCATTCGTTCGTGTGGACTTCAACGTACCCTTGGACGAAAACTTCAACATTACAGATGATACCCGTATGCGTGCCGCTCTTCCTACATTGAAGAAGATTTTGGCCGATGGCGGTAGTGTAATTATCGGTTCTCACCTCGGTCGTCCGAAAGGCCCGGCTGACAAGTTCTCCTTGAAGCACATTCTGAAGCATCTCGAAGAGTTGTTGGGTGTTGAGGTGCAATTTGCTAACGACTGTATGGGCGAAGAAGCTGCCGTAAAGGCTGCTGCTCTGCAACCGGGTGAAGTGTTGTTGCTCGAGAACCTCCGTTTCTACGCTGAAGAGGAAGGCAAACCCCGCGGTTTGGCTGAAGATGCTACAGACGAAGAAAAGAAGGCTGCCAAAGCTGCTGTTAAGGAAAGCCAGAAAGAATTCACCAAGAAATTGGCTTCTTATGCAGATTGCTATGTAAACGACGCTTTCGGTACCGCTCACCGTGCACACGCTTCTACTGCATTGATCGCTAAATATTTCGACAAGGACAACAAAATGTTCGGTTACCTGATGGAAAAAGAAGTAAAGGCTGTTGATAAAGTTTTGAACGATATCCAACGTCCGTTTACTGCCATCATGGGTGGTTCCAAAGTTTCTTCCAAGATTGAAATCATTGAAAACATGCTGAACAAGGTAGAC
>ERZ780083.983-NODE-983-length-10592-cov-3.986144_pt1 | contig 10592 bp, 8 predicted proteins | sample MGYA00511838_ERZ780083 | MGnify/ENA primary metagenome ERZ780083 (study PRJEB29588, sample SAMEA2152602) | human gut metagenome | biome: human gut; feature: human-associated habitat; material: faeces | place: Denmark | collected 2008/2010 ...
AAAAGCCAATAATCGCGCTACCAGGACGATGATCGCGTGAAGCATATTCGTCAGTCCCGTAGATGCGCCCTGCATCAGACCTGCCACATAGACATCCGCACCTAACAGTCCGGTCATGGTCTTCAGGGTAACGGCAAAGGTCAAGATCAGCATGGCAGGTACCATAGCGATAAAGCCCTGAGTCAGACAATTCATGGCCTCCTTAAAGGATACCAGTCTTCTACACATATAATATACGATAGCAAACAGCAACGCGATCAGAGATCCCCAGGGAAGTCCTACAGAAGCATCGGTAGCACTGAAGGCATCGATGAATCCCACACCTTCGAAAAATCCGCCGACATAGATCATACCAACGACACAGCAGATGATCAGTACGATCACAGGGATCAACAGATCATATACTTTTCCTCTCTCAGAACCCTTCGGTGCATTGTCCGCATTGGTCACGCGTTCTCCCTCAGTGAACAGGTCACCCTTTTCTATGGCATTACGCTCATGCTTAGCCATAGGACCGTAATCGAATCCCATCAGTGCCATTCCGACGACAAATACAATGGTTAACAGCGAATAATAGTTATAGGGGATCGCTCTTACGAACAGTTCGATACCGGAATACACACCCTCGTCCACCATGCCTGATACTGCTGCTGCCCAGGAAGAGATCGGTGCGATCATACAGATGGGTGCTGCCGTGGCATCAATGATATATGCAAGCTTTGCACGGGAGATCTTGTGTCCATCTGTGACCGGCATCATAACGGATCCTACGGTCAGACAGTTGAAATAGTCATCCACGAAGATCAGAACACCTAATAAAAAGGTGGCAAGCAGTGCTCCCGCTCTGGTCTTTACATGCTTTTTCGCCCATTCACCGAAGGCCGCAGAGCCTCCTGCCTTATTCATCAATGCCACCATGGTTCCCAACAGGATCAGGAACATGAAGATACCGATGTTCCATGCATCCGCAACGGAATTGATGAATCCTTCGTTGATCACTGTGTCCAGCGTCGCGATTGGTGAAAATCCGGTATAGATCAGCGCTCCCGTGACGATACCGATAAACAGTGATGAATATACTTCCTTTGTGATCAGTGCCAGTACAATTGCTACCACCGGCGGTAGTAATGCCCAAATTGTTCCGTACATAATTTTGCCCTCTCTCGTAGTTTTTTCGCAGTTTCTGCAATTATTTCACTATCTCTAACTTTATGGCAAACCTTTTGTCCTGTCAATAAAATTTTGCAAATTAACGCATTAACACGATAGCTTATTTATCATTTTTACTCTTTTTCGCTTTAAATCGCTAAATTTTCTTGCATCTGCGGGGATTCTGTTCTATAATAGGCAAAGAAATTTAGCAGAAAGGACGTGCCCCGCGCACGATGGAATACTATGAGTTTCGAATTCATCAAAAAACTTCCCACTCCTGCGGAAATACGTAAGGAGCTGCCTCTTCCGGCAGAATTAGTCAAGATCAAAGAAGAAAGAGACGCCGAGATCCGAGATGTCCTCACCGGTAAGAGTAATAAATTTCTGGTGATCATCGGACCCTGCTCTGCTGACAATGAGGATTCCGTTTGCGATTATGTAAACCGCCTTGCAAGAGTTAACGAACAGGTGAAGGATAAGCTGATCCTGATCCCCAGAATCTACACCAACAAACCCCGCACTACCGGTGAAGGCTACAAAGGTATCACTAGCCAGCCCGATCCCGAGAAGAAGCCTGATTTTCTGGCAGGACTGATGGCCATGCGTAAAATGCACATCCGTGCGATCCAGGAGACAGGGCTGACTGCGGCAGATGAAATGTTATACCCTGAGAACTGGGGTTATGTATCCGACATCCTCTCCTATGTGGCAATCGGCGCCCGTTCCGTAGAGGATCAGCAGCATCGTCTGACCGTCAGCGGTTTTGATGTAGCGGCAGGTATGAAGAATCCAACCAGCGGAGATTTCTCTGTAATGCTGAATTCCGTATATGCAGCACAGCATCCCCATTCCTTTATTTATACCGGTTGGGAAGTAAATACCCATGGAAATGATCTGGCTCACACCGTGTTGCGTGGTGCTACCAACAAGCATGGTGCCAACATTCCCAACTACCACTATGAAGATCTGATCCGTCTGTGGGATATGTATGAAAAAATGGATCTGAAGAATCCTGCCTGCGTGATCGATGCGAACCATTCCAACTCCAACAAGCAGTTCAAAGAACAGATCCGAATCACCAAAGAAGTCATGCACAGCCGCAAGCTGAGTTCCGATCTCCATCAGCTGGTCAAGGGCGTTATGATCGAGAGTTATATCGAAGAAGGTAACCAGAAGGTGGGTGCCGGCTGTTACGGTAAGTCCATCACAGATCCCTGCCTGGGTTGGGACGATACAGAGCGTCTGATCTACGATATCGCAGAGTACGAATAAGACGAACCCTTTTTTAAAAAAATTGCAGGAAGCCTTTGAATAACACAGGATTCACAAACGCTTCCAACACACATCCGAGAACCAGTACTCCCAAAATGAGCACCGGTTTTCCCAGTTTACCGGGCAGGGACTTTTTTCCCTGCCCGGTTATGTTATGATAAAAATAAATACTTCTGTAAATATCCTCGCACCACTGAAGCAGCATCACCATTGCAGGTACATAACACAGATAGTGAGGAAAAATTCCCACAATACATAATAAAATCCCCTTGATTCCATAACGGCAGGTCGCAGTACCTAAGAATAATCCAAGGGAAAAGCCATATTTTACCGTCATCCCGCCGCAGAATAACAATCCCAGGTACGTCGTGGCCATGAGAACCAGTGCAATGAAATCTTTGCCTCTTTTACACAGGACGTACCAGAAGAGAACCTTGTTGTCCACGGCCATGTATTTCATATGATACAAAGTATCCTCATCCAGCATTCCCATATTCTTCAGGAAAGTGCCTTTTCCCCAATATACGATCAGAAACCCCACTGCGAATCCGATCACAAACAGAAAACGAAGCGGTAGCTTTCCCACCGGTACGATAGACTTATCCCATTTCATGAAAATTCCCATCTCTACGCCACGCAATGTTATGTTAATATATGCGGACAACACAGGGAATCATTCCTGAACCGTAACAACTAAAAAACAATCCGCCACACAGATTCTATCCATGGAGCGGATTGCCTACCTCAACGTACTGACTATTTACTTAAGTATTTCGATGCATATGTCAGAATGCCGCAAATCGTCTTGGCATCCTGAATCTTACAGTCATAGATCATTTGTTTTAATTCCTCTACGGAATATGCCTCTACATTGATAAATTCATCTTCATCCAGATGCTGGCTCCCTCTGTCTTTCAGGTCTAACGCCAGATAGATGTCGATTTTCTCATTACAGAAAGCTACTGTGGTATAGATGGAAGTCAGCAGTTCCAAATGATCGGTATGATAGCCGGTCTCTTCCTGCAATTCCCGCATGGCTGCCTGATCCGTAGGTTCTTCTCTGCCATTCAGTCCGCCGGCCGGAATCTCCAGAGTCTCCCGCTCCAGCGCATTACGATACTGCCGCACCATGAGAAGTTTACCGTCTTCTCTTACTGCAACCACAGCTGCTGCGCCTTTATGATCGATCAGATCCCATTTTGCAATGTTACCGTTGGGAATCTGCATGGTGTCCTGATAATAATCAATGATCGCACCTTTTGCAACCAGTTCCCGTTTGATACGCCTGAATTCTTCCATGACCCGTTATTCCTTCTTTTATTTATCCTCGAATCTGTTATTTGTTCTCCAGTAATTTGTCCACACTTACCATCTTGACACACAGTACGAACAGATCCGTTGCCATTGCCATCTCTTCCGGTGTCGGGAAGGAAGGTGCGATACGGATATTGGAATCTTTGGGATCCTTCTTATAAGGGAAAGTAGCGCCTGCCCCCGTCAGAGTCACACCTGCTTCCTTACATTTTGCCGCAATAGCCTTGGCACAACCATCCATCGCATCAAAGGAGATAAAATATCCACCGTTGGGTTTTGTCCAACTGCCGATACCAAGTCCACCCAGTTCCTCATCCAAAACCTTCAATACTGCCTCAAATTTTGGACGCATGATTGCCGCATGCTTCTTCATATGTTCACGAATACCGTTAATATCCTTAAAATAGCGTACATGACGTAACTGATTGATCTTATCGTATCCAATCGTCTGAATTGTCATGGACTTTCTCATATCATCCAGATTGGCCTTAGAAGATGCGATAGCCGCAATACCGGAACCTGCAAAGCTTACCTTAGAGGTAGAGCAGAACTCGAATACCATATCCGGATGTCCTGCCTTCTCACATTCGGAGAGAATCTCTAACAGCTGATCCTGTCTGTCATCATATAAATGATGAATTGCATAAGCATTATCCCAAAAAATACGGAAATCCGGTGCCGCCGGCGTAAGCGCTGCGAAGCGTCTTACGGTCTCATCGGAATAAGTATATCCCTGAGGATTGGAGTACTTCGGTACGCACCAAATGCCTTTGATGGCGGGATCTTCGCTGACCAGCTTCTCTACCAGGTCCATATCCGGTCCTTCGGGAGTCATGGGTACATTGATCATTTCAATTCCGAAATGCTCTGTAATTCCAAAATGTCTGTCATATCCGGGAACAGGGCACAAAAACTTTACATGATCCAGTTTACACCAGGGGGTATTTCCCAAAATGCCATGGGTCATGGCACGGGATACCGTATCATACATGATGGTCAGACTGGCATTACCGCAGACGATCACATTCTCCGGCTTCACTTCCAAAATGTCAGCGATCAGTTTCTTTGCCTCAGGAATACCGTCCAGGCCACCATAATTTCGAACATCCATTCCATCCTCAGCCTTCATAGCGCTCTGAGAATTTACAACATCGAGATAATCCATTGTCATATCCAGCTGGTTAACTGCCGGTTTTCCTCTGGACATATCCAGTTTCAGGCCTTTGCCTTTTGCATCTTCATATGCAGCGTTCAGCTCTGCTTTCAATGTTAAAAGTTCTTCCTTGGATAATTCCTGATATGCTTTCATTTCGTACCATACCTTTCTCGTTTTTTCCCATAGGGAATACGCTTTCTTCTGTGGACGTTGGATAATCGTATACAATCATACACTCCGAATATCATACTATAAGATGACATATAACACAATAGGTAACTTTCACTTTTTTACACCCGTTTATCCATAAACTTTCATTAAAACAGCCGTTGTATGTCTCCATACAACGGCTACCTCTTACATCTTATGAAATTGTCATTTCTGACTGGTCAGTTATTTGGCGTAATCAATTACGCGGCTCTCACGGATCACATTCACCTTGATCTGTCCGGGATATTCCAATTCAGCTTCAATCTGCTTGGAAATATCTCTTGCCAACAGTACCATATCGGCATCTGAAATCTGTTCGGGCACTACCATAACACGAACTTCACGACCTGCCTGAATAGCAAAAGATTTATCTACACCTTTGAAATTGTTTGTGATATCTTCTAACTGTCTTAATCTGCTAGTATAGGTTTCCAGTGTTTCCCTTCTAGCTCCCGGTCTTGCAGCGGATATTGTATCAGCAGCTTGTACAATACATGCAATCAGGGAAGTAGGCTCTACATCGCCATGGTGAGATTCCACTGCGTTGATAACAGTAGCATTCTCTTTGTATTTCCGACACAATTCAGCACCCAGCTGAATATGAGAACCTTCCATTTCGTGGTCGACTGCTTTACCGATATCATGCAGCAGTCCAGCTCTCTTGGCAAGTCTCACATCCAATCCCAGTTCTGCAGCCAGCAGTCCGGACAGCTGTGCTACTTCAATAGAATGCTTTAATGCATTCTGACCATAGCTGGTACGGAATTTCATCTTACCGAGTAATCTTACCAGTTCGGGATGAATGCCATGTACGCCAACCTCGAGAGTTGCGGCTTCTCCCTCTTCCTTGATCATTACTTCGACTTCTTTCTGCGCCTTCTCTACCATCTCTTCGATTCTGGCCGGATGAATACGTCCGTCCACAATCAGCTTCTCCAGCGCGATTCTCGCTACCTCACGACGAATCGGATCAAATCCGGACAAAATTACTGCTTCCGGTGTATCATCAATGATCAGGTCTACACCTGTCATGGTCTCAAGTGTGCGGATATTACGTCCCTCACGTCCGATGATACGTCCCTTCATCTCATCATTCGGTAACTGTACAACGGAAATTGTAGTCTCAGAGACATGATCTGCTGCGCATCTCTGTATTGCGTTAACCACATATTCCTTTGCTTTCTTGTCTGCTTCTTCTTTGGCCCGACTCTCCATTTCCTTGATCATCACGGCCGATTCATGTTTCACTTCATCTTCAACAATTTTCAATAAGTAGTCTTTTGCTTGTTCAGAGGTTAATCCGGAAATTCGTTCCAGTTCCTGCACACGCTGCTCATTCAGCTTGGAGACTTCTTCCTTCATTCTGCCTAGGGTTTCTTCTCTGGCTGCCAAACTTGCCTCGCGCTTCTCGATGGCATCTGCTTTCTTATCGATGTTCTCTTCCTTCTGCTGAACTCTGCGCTCATACCGCTGAGCTTCCGCTCTGCGCTCCTTGATCTCTTTGTCCAGTTCATTCTTGGTACGAATGGACTCTTCTTTGACTTCCAGGAGTGATTCACGCTTTTTGTTCTCTGCAGTCTTCAGGGCTTCATCAATAATCTCTCTTGCCTTCTCCTCTGCGTTGCCGATGGTTCCCTCCGCATTCTTCTTCAGACGGGTGGTGGTAACCTTTGCTGTGATCAGCACTGCAGCTATAATGGCAATAACAGAAGCCACTAATACTATTACAATATTAGTGTCCACTACAGGAGCACCTCCTTATGAAATTTTCATTGTACATTTTGCTCTGATAATACAAATTATCGTTCAAAATAGAATGCAATTTATGTACATTCTAACAAGCAATTCACAACAGTATTAGTGTAAACTGAAAATACTCCTCTGTCAAGTACAAGTCGCAATTACTCCAAAAATAGTTCCTATATTAATACAATCTTTGTGCATTATTTCTTGCTTTTCCTGCACTATACAGTATCCTAAAAATCGTCACTGTGCATGCCTCCGATTGCCTTGCGAATGGCTTCTTGTGAGAATCCCTTTCTTGCCAGAAATGCGTATATTTTCTGTCGTTCTTTCCAGTCTGTTTCTTCCGCTGCATCATAATGTTTCTTACGAAGCAATTCCCGGATCATACTCTGTTCATCCTGTTTCCCGCCATTCTCCCTCCAGTTCTGCCAGGCTTCTTCTATCGTGGCAGAGGAAATCCCCTTGCCCTGGAGATCCTGTTCAATGCGTCTTCTGCTGCGGCTGTTCTCATGATAGGTGATATAATCCACCGCATAACGAAGATCATCTATATAATGAAAGCCTGCCACATATTCTATTGCCTGCTCTATGATCTCCGGCGGATAATATCCCTGCTGTAATTTTGTCCGTAATTGTGAGGTCGTATATTCCCGCCCCTGAAGCAAATTCATAGCCCTCAGTTTTGCACGTTTAGGCAGTACCTCCTGCATAATGGTCCGGTAATCCTCCGTTCGGAGTTCTTCACCCTCTTTTATATGGTAGAGACGCAATTCGCCTTTGTATAAAACAAAGGCGAATTCCTGATCAATATATACCTTACTTCTCGATTTGGAAAGTTCCGTAACCTGTGTTACCAGCATGGATCTACTCTTCCTTCTCCGCTGTAGCAGATACATCTGCCTTCAGTCCGTAATGCTCTCTGACCTTCTCTGCAATCTCATCACAGACAGCCGGATTATCTTTCAAATACTGTTTTGCATTCTCTCTTCCCTGTCCGATCTTATTGCCCTCGTAGGCATACCATGCACCGGACTTGGCAACTACATCACAGCTGGCCGCCAGATCCAGGATATCTCCTACCATAGAAATACCTTCTCCGAACATAATATCAAACTCTGCTTCCTTAAAAGGAGGCGCAATCTTATTTTTCACTACTTTGACACGGGTACGGTTACCGATGACCTCACCGCCCTGCTTCAATGCCTCAATTCTCCTGACATCCAGTCGTACGGAAGAATAAAACTTCAATGCCCGTCCACCGGTGGTGGTCTCAGGGTTACCGAACATGACACCTACCTTCTCACGAAGCTGGTTGATAAAAATAACAGTACAGTTGGATTTGCTGATCACAGCAGTCAGCTTACGCAGTGCCTGGGACATCAGTCGTGCCTGCAGACCCACATGGCTGTCTCCCATATCCCCATCGATCTCCGCCTTCGGTACCAGTGCAGCTACGGAGTCCACTACAATGATATCAATAGCTCCGGAACGCACCATGGTCTCGGTGATCTCCAGTGCCTGCTCTCCGTTATCCGGCTGGGAAATGTACAGATTATCAATATCCACTCCGATATTCTTCGCATAGACGGGATCCAGGGCATGCTCTGCATCGATAAATCCGGCAATGCCTCCCCTCTTCTGTACTTCAGCGATCATATGTAAAGTAACGGTCGTCTTACCACTGGATTCCGGTCCATAGATTTCAATGATTCTTCCCTTAGGAATACCACCCAGTCCCAATGCTATATCCAAACTTAAAGAACCGGTAGGAATGGTCTCCACGTTCATCTGTGCCGTGGGATCTCCCAGCTTCATTACCGCGCCCTTTCCATACTGCTTCTCGATCTGGCTCAGTGCCGCATCCAATGCTTTAAGCTTATCATCTTTTTCCATGTTTATCTCCTTTTTGTTCAAGGAACAAATGTTCTGCTTTTTATTTAGAATAAAACATTTGTTCGTGTTTGTCAATGTCTATTTTTATTATATCTATTTTATGTCCAATAAAACTCCCTTCAAGAGCACCCCCCTATTTGCTAATTTGTCCCGATAATCGTCTGAAATTTTGGCGAATGCCTGAATTGCCGATAATCAGAGATAGAAAGACATGTCCGCGAATTGTTCCGCAACAAGATATAAAATGAATGTACCACACATCCCCACTTCCCGCAAGGATGCATGATACATTTTTTATGTTTTCAGCACTATTTACAATTTTGTACCCTTACGTTTTGAGGGTATCTCACAAATTATTTTTTTGTTACTTTTTACCAAATGTCACTTTACTGAAGTATTTCAAAATGCAGCTGCGCATGAGGATCAATGCTGCAGAGGTAGTCGCTTCTCTGATCTGGCTGCGGGTTCCGGAGAAATGATATTCTTTTACCGTAAGTTCTCCCTTAACACAGCATCCGATATACACCAGTCCTACCGGCTTCTCTTCGGTTCCTCCGTCCGGTCCGGCGATTCCCGTCACTGACACTGCTCCATCCGATTTCATTAACAGTGCGGCTCCTTTTGCCATCTCTGAGGCAGTCTTGCTGCTGACGGCACCGTATTTGTCCAGCGTGCTCTTACGCACTCCCAGGAATTTTCGCTTAGCCTTATTGGAATAAGTTACCAATCCCGCTTTATAACATTCCGACACACCGGGCACATTGATAATTCTCGCCGCGATCATGCCTCCGGTACAGGACTCTGCAGTAGTCACGGTCAGATCATTGGCAAGCAACAGATCCGCCACTGCCATCTCCAGAGTGGTCTCCTCTCTGGTACTGTAGATATCCCCTCCGAAACGGGATTTTAATTCTTTTACTATGGGTTTGATCGTCTTTCCGGCTGCCTTGGCATTTTCTCCGGAAGCAGTCACCCGGATATGTACTTCTCCGGTCTTAGCGTAGGTGGCTATGGTAGGATTTGTCTGTCCGTCGATCAAATCCTTCAGCGTATCCTCCACCTGGCTCTCCGGTACACCGCACAGCTTTACCATCTGGGAGCAGATCACCCCGGGAGTCAATGCGTCCAGATAAGGAAGTACCTGCTGATCAAACATGGGGATCAACTCCGCAGGAGGTCCCGGCAACAATACGATCCTGTTCTTCTCCGTTTCCAAAATGATCCCCGGTGCCGTTCCGTTATCATTGTCCAGTACTTTTGCACCTTCGGGCACCATGGCCTGTTTCCAGTTATTCTCCGTAGGCTGAATATCTCTCACTGCGAAAAATTCTGCGATCCGTTCCATGCTGTGGTCATCCACTGACAGTTTTTTCCCACAGACCTTTGCCACGGTTTCCTTGGTCAGATCATCCTCCGTGGGTCCCAGTCCGCCGGATAACAGAATTACATCCGAACGCTCCATGGCACATTTTAACACGCCCGCAAGTCTCTCCGCATTATCTCCCACCACCGTCTGGTAATAGCAGTCCAGTCCGGAAGCAGCAAGCTTTTCCGCCAGATATGCTGCATTCGTATTCACAATATTGCCCAGTAAAATTTCGGTTCCTACACAGATGATCTCTGCTGTCATTGATTTACCGCCTTTCGCTAACATTATCCTTGTCATAGAGTTATCCACAGACAGTATACTACACTTCGGAAGCGGAGAAAAGGAAATATTTTACTCTGTGGCTTCTTCCACACCTATTTGATCTTTCGTATCTTTTGTACTAAATTGAGAGTTAGTGAAATAATCCCGTAGCCCTTGGCAGGGTATAAGAAACGCGGCACGCTCGCGCTCTGTCGCAGA
>ERZ780083.992-NODE-992-length-10527-cov-4.932582_pt1 | contig 10527 bp, 5 predicted proteins | sample MGYA00511838_ERZ780083 | MGnify/ENA primary metagenome ERZ780083 (study PRJEB29588, sample SAMEA2152602) | human gut metagenome | biome: human gut; feature: human-associated habitat; material: faeces | place: Denmark | collected 2008/2010 ...
ATGTATTTTCAATTTAGGACAGTTAATTTTATCGTCCTATTAAAGTATAGCCCTCCGGGGAAAGCTCGATTGCCGTGACGGTTTCACCAAAGGACGCCGCCCAATCGTCGAAGTGGCTCAGTCCCATCTTCTGCAGGGTGTCATACTGGAGATACCGCATAATGGTGTACAGTTCCACCATCGAATTGCTGACCGGAGTTCCGGTTGCAAAGGTCACACCCTTGCCGCCTGTCAGTTCGTCCAGATACTGACACTTTGCAAACATATCGCTGGATTTCTGTGCATCGGTCTGTGCAATACCTGCGATATTCCGCATTTTTGTGTAGAGGAACATATTTTTATAGAAATGTGACTCGTCCACAAACAGACGATCCACACCCAGTTCCTCAAATGTAACCACATCATCCTTTCTCGTCTGGTCGTTCAGCTTTTGCAGCTTTGCTTCCAGCGTTTTCTTTGTTTTTTCCATCTGCTTAACCGTAAAACTGCGGCTGTCCTCACTCCGGGCATCGGCCAGAGCCAGCGTAATGTCGTCGATCTGACGCTCTACAATGGCTTTCTGCCGTTCCGGGGAAAGCGGCACTCGCTCAAACTGCGAATGACCGATCACGATGGCATCGTAATCACCGGTTGCAATGCGGGAGCAGAACTGCTTTCGATTGCTGGGTTCAAAATCCTTTTTTGTTGCCACCAACACATTCGCATTGGGATAGAGCCGCAGGAAATCTGCACCCCACTGCTCCGTGAGGTGATTCGGTACCACATAGAGATTCTTCTGCGACAGGCCCAGCCTGCGGCTCTCCATGCCGGCAGCAATCATCTGGAAGGTCTTGCCTGCGCCCACGCAATGCGCCAGCAGCGTATTGTTGCCGTACAGAATGTGCGCCACCGCATTTTTCTGGTGCGGCATCAGAGAGATTTCCGGGGTCATGCCCTCAAAACGAATGTGACTGCCATCGTACTCACGGGGACGAATCGCATTGAAAATCCGGTTATAGGTCGCACACAAATCCTCGCGGCGGTCTAAATCCTTGAAAATCCACTGCTTGAACGCTTCCCGAATGGATTCCTGTGCCTGCTGTGCAAGCATGGTTTCCTGCTTATTCAGCACACGGTGGTCGCCATCCGCATCGTGAATCGTATCGTAGATTTTGGTATCGCGGAGATTCAGCGCATCTTCCAGCAGCTTATAGCCGTTGACGCGCAGGGTTCCGTAAGTGTTGGTGACAAGCGGATTGCCGCGATCCAGCGACTTGCCCGAAATGTTCCATGCACCAGAAATTTCGGAATAGGTTGCCTTAATGTCAATCCCGGCATAGTAGTTCGGTGTTTTGAACACTTCTTTCATAAACTGCGTGATGTACTCCGGCTTTACCCAGTTTGCACCCAGCCGCACTTCAATTTCCGAAGCATCCAAATCCTTGGGCTGTACCCGTTTGAGGTAGTCCACGTTGATCTGATACTCTGCATGGTTCGCAGCAAAAGTTTCTGCTGTGGCCAGTTTTTCACGAACATTGCCGGACAGGTATTCATCCGAGGTTTCCCACTGCTGTGTCACAGGGTTTCGGAAAATCGCACCTGCCAGTTCATCCGTGATTTCCTGTTCCGGTTTGCCGCAGAGCTGCATCATAAACGGTACATCCACCTTTGCTTTTTCTCCGATGGAAAGTGCCAGGGCTTCGCTTGGCGTGTCCACCGAGGTAACAGGCTCCGGCTTACGGATGGTACGTTTGGTAAAAATATCGGCAAGTCGTTTGAGATTCTTCTCCTCATCCAGAATTTCCAGTGATGCCAGCAGACAATAGCTGCTGTCCTGTCGGAATGCCCGCTTGTTGGCCGTGCTGTTGATAAGGCCATACTGCGCCTTAAATGCGGTGTACTGCTGTTTCAGTTCATTCTGTAAAAGCTGTACTTCCGCATCCGAACCATCATGCAGCTGACAATCCAACAGTTTTCGGGTGGTTTCGCGCAGAGCAATCATGCCCAGCACTCGCTCTGCAGTTACGGCAGGCAGTTCCACCTTATTCATAAAAGAATTTTCGCGGTAGTAAATCTGCCCGTCCACGTTCGTGAAGCTGAAATTCTTCACACTTGGGTCTGCCGGAATGGGTTCTTCCTGCACTTCCAGCTCATCGTCAGAGATTTCCGGCTCCGTGATGGTAGCCTGGATGTTGCTGACCGCCTCTTTTAACTGCCGGGCAAGGTCTGCTCCCTCGATGGGTTTGACCGTAGTTTCCTGCTTGCCGTACTGAGTGCTTTCGGTGGTGATCTCCCCCAGCACCATCTCAGGATGCTTCGCAAAATACTGGTTGATGGAATAGCCTTCCGGCGTTTCACCGAGATCCACCCAGTCAGCCCGCTCCACTGCTGCACGGTCACGCTTCTGCAGGAACAGAATGTCAGCAACCACGCCCGTGTTGGCATTGCGCTGGAACGCATTGTTCGGCAGTCGAATCGCACCTACCAGATCGGCGCGGTTGGCAAGGTACTCACGGACAGAGGAATCCTTCTTATCCATCGTACCGCTGGACGTTACCACCGCCACCACACCACCCGAACGCACAAGGTCAAGGCTCTTGGCGATAAAATAATCGTGGATGAGAAAATTGTGGCGGTCATACCGCTTGTCCGGCACTTTGTAATTGCCGAAGGGTACGTTACCCACAACACAGTCAAAGAAACTGTCCGGGAACTGCATGGTTTCAAAGCCTTGCACCGCAATCTTATTTTTCTGGTACAACTGCTGTGCAATACGGCCCGAAATGCTGTCCAGCTCCACACCGTACATCCGAATCTTCTCCATGCTGTCCGGCACCAGACCCATGAAATTGCCGACACCACAGGACGGTTCCAGCACATTGCCTTTGGACAATCCCATATTGCCCAGAGCTTCATACATTGCCTTGATAACCGTAGGAGAAGTGTAAAACGCATTCAGGGTACTGGCGCGGGCTTCCTTATACTCATCTGCCGTGAGCAGGGACTGCAGTTCGGCATACTCTTTCGCCCATTCTGCGTTGTTTTCATCGAACGCCTGCGGAATGCCGCCCCAGCCCACATACCGGGAAAGGATTTCCTGTTCCTCCGCTGTGGCCTGCCGCCGCTCTGCATCCAGCGTTTGCAGCACCCGAATGGCCTCCACATTGGCTTTATACTTTGTTTTCGGCCCTCCTGCGCCGAGATCATCGTCCGTAATGCGGAAGTTCATAGGTTCCTGTTTGGGCTGTGCAGGCAGTTCCGTTTCTGCTTCACTGTCCAGCGGAAGATTGTGCTTCCGCCGTGCATGGTTGACCTCTGCCGGGGTCATAGGCTGCTGCGTCAGCGGTTCAAGGGCTTCCTCTGCCGCTGCGCGGCTAATGGCATCCGTTCGGTTCTGCACATCTGCGATCAACTGCATTTGTTCCGGCGGAAAGTCGGGATTCAGCAGTTCTTCCAACTCGCCACCCGATTCCGCCACCGAATAGATTACATCCATCTGCTCCGGGGAAAAATCCTCGTAAGCCACACCAGCATTATGCAGAGCCGTAAAAACTGTGATTTCCACCGCTTCTTCCATCGGTACATCTGCCTGTTCATACACATGCCGAATGTACTCAAGTGGTTCCGTTCGGAAGATCGGATACCGGGCTTCTTTCGCAAGGGTCATGTCCTGCAAACTGACCGTTCCCTGTTCAAAGTTGACCGAATCCACACGGAACTCTCTATCTTCCAGTTCGATGGTTGTGTTAATCGGTAAGTATTCCTCTCTGCGGAAATACTTTGTCTGCGCATGGGTTCCATCTTCCTGCTGGCCGGACAGATAGACACTCTCCCCTTGCTTCCAGAGCTTCATTGCCTGTGAAACCCACTGTTCACGCGGAAAACCAGATACCTCAACCTTGCCGAGTGCGATTTCCTTTTCCAACAGCTTGCTGCCAAGAAGTTCTGAAATGCGCTTTGCATCCTCGCCGTAGAACTCAAAGTTTCCGTACTGCTCATAGCCGACCAGAGCATCCGGGTAGCGCTCTTTCAGTGCGTTATATTCGTTGGCGGCATCCAGTGGCAGGGGCTGCAGCGTCTGCTCCGAATACTTTTCATCTGCAAGAGGCGCATCTTTTTTGGGTTTCTCAACCGCTGCGGCGGTTGACTGCTCTTTCGATTGCGGCTCCTGCTCCATGAAGTCAAACATGGAAATTTGCCCCTGTTCAGGAACCGCAATCTCAACAGCCCTCTTTTTTTCCGGGAAAATCGTGTACGTTCCCTCGACATACTGGTGCAGGATAGAGAGGGATTCTGCCTTTTGCTCATATTCTTCCGAATCCAGCGGCATGGACAGCAGTGCATTGTCCATCTGCTCCAGCAGTTCCAACGCCTGTTCGGGGTCTGCCAGCTTTTCAACGAGAGCCTTTCGTCCTTCTTCATGGTAAAGGTCTTGCGGATAAGGCCGCTCCACGTCGTTCGGCAGATGGTGATAGAATCCCATCACCCGCATTGCCATCTGTTCCCGTTCATAGACAGGCATCCGGGAGTAGTCTGCCGGCTTCAAATACTCACTGTCACGGATAAGCCGGTCAATTCGGCCTGCAGCCTGATTCCAGTTCAGATGAACGCTTGCATCCGGGTTCCCGTATGGGCCACGCTCCAAAGCAATGCCCCTGCCATCGTGATCTTCGTGAGAATCGTCTGCCCCGCAGAGTGCATGGCTGCTGCCGCCGATCCCGTAATGCTCTTTCAGGAAGTCAGCCCGTTCTTTTTTGTCCTCATGATTCAGAAAGAACGAATAGATTGCCAGCCGACTATCCGAGTAATTGCTTCCCCGCGTGAAATATCCATTGATTTCATCTTCCGTGATGAATCGTTTGTACTCATTCCAGTGAAAGCCATCCCGCGCCGAGTAGTTTTGATAAGGTTTTGCAAACTGGTGGAACAGCGCCGCCACCTTATCCGGCTTATAAAAGTGCATCCGCATCAGGTCTTTATCTTCGGCATAGGTTTCTCCCAGCGCGGACAATCTCTCATTGAGATCGGTCAAAAAAGCTGCATCGTCCAGCAAGCCTGCCAGCCTGTCTGTCAGTTCCGGGAAACCGCCCCTGAAGATTTCTACATCCTGAAAGACTGCTTCGGCAACGCCATCTGCCAAGTCGCGCTCCATATAAGCCAATGTCTGCGCGTGTTCCTGTAAGGCGTTCTGCCGTGCAGCATCCAGAACCGCCTGCGGCGCATACTCGCCCTGCCGGAGCAGTTCATGGATACGATTGCTGACATCCTCCCACGACCAAAACGCATTGACAAGTGTGCCGCCCTTTGCCGTGTCACCTGCCGCAATGCACAGCCCCAAATCGTCGAACCAGATTGCATACTTTTCACCGTCAATTTCAAAGCCTTTGCCGCCCGTGCCGTATTCGTTTTTCACGAACTCCGTGTATTCTTCCTGGGTTTTCTCGACCATGAAATTGTAGATCAAGCGCAGCTGACCCTTGCTGCGGTTGCTGCCCGTGCGCAGAATTTCATCGACCACTTCGGGATCAAGCGCAATCTCGTCCGCATACCGCGCCCGGATCGGTGCTTCAATGGCGCGGATCTGCTGTTCCACGGTCGGCAAATCAGGAAAAGAAAAAGCAGAGGCAATTTCTTCCTCTGCTTCGCTCAAATCCTGTTCTGTTGTCGGTTCGGTTAATTGTATACCAATTCCTTCAAGACGATTTCTTCTGCCATCGCCGTCAGTCTGTTCTGATGTGCCGCCCATGCCAGCGGGTCTTTCTCCTTGTTCGGTGCCGGAAACTTCTCGTTCAGACTGTCCAGCAGGGTTTCCACCCGGCTCTCCGCTGCTTCCTCGATCTGCGCCAGATGCTGGTTCAGCCTGCCGCTCATCAGCATACTCTGATACCAGTTCTTGCAGTTCTCTTTCAGGTACGTCCTGCGCAGCATCCCGTACTTCCCGATAATCTGCGGCTCGTCCTTCACGGCCAGATTCGGGAACAGATAATCTCCCTTGCGGTAATACGTCAACTCCATTTTCTTGTCCTCCTTTGGTCGTGTTTTCTTTGATTTCGCGCTTTAATGTGCTAAAGTCTGTATTGGTATTATACAAGCTGTCAACAGATTTTTCAAGCTGCTGCGTGATTTCTTTTTTGTAAATTTTCCGCATCTCACGGCCAATGTCAAAAAGAACCGCTTCGCACTGTTCGGAAACCGCGTTGCCAAGGAACGACAGCACCGGCAGCTTGTTGAAATCCACGATACGGATAAAGTCATCATCGTCCAGTACATCCATAGGCTCCTGCCCACAACGGCGGGAAAGCGTATAGAAGATACTGTTGGTCATCAATTCCCGGAAGCGGACTCGGATGTTATCTTCGTCCAGTTCTTCCAGAAAAGTATCTGCCACCTCATAGGCCAGACCATCCATCGCTTCATCCAGATTGTCGGCGGTCAGCTGTTGTGCCAGCTCCATCAGGGCAGTATTCATGCTGTCTGTCTGGGATAGACCATAGGTGTCTGCCAGATGGTCTAAGATAGTCTGCTCATGCTCGTGGCTGTCCAGATTCCATAAGAGTGGTGTTCTGCCGCCGCGCACCAGATGGGTGTCAGCAATATCGAACACATACCGCAGCCTGATACGCGGGCCAGTATCATCCAGAAGCGCGATGCCTTTTGCGCCACGGTTGACCCATCGGCTCATTTTCTGATTCCAGAGTTCCAGTTCTGCGCAGGCGGTCGCATCGGGCCGCTGCGCGTGGATCAGGAGTGTATCGGTGAACGAATAGCGGTACAGCCGCGCCGCCACATCCAGATAACTCATCCAGTCCTGTGGCGAGTTACTGACATACCGGGCGTTCTGCTGCGCCAATTCTCGAATATCGTTAATCTGTGGCAAGGGTCAAACCTCCTTTATGTTTTCTTTTTCATCGGTGCTTTGGGAAATTCCAAGCTGTACTGTGCGCGGCCATCTTCGACGCGCATCACAAGATCGGCAGCGAACGTTTTATCTTTTTTCATGGAATAAAAGTCTTTTACATGGGTGCGGCCTTTCTTCAAAAGGTCTACCGCCATCTTCTTGTCCAGCGTTTTTCTCATATTGGCCAAGTATCTGCTTTCTTTCCAGAGTGCAAATTTGCAGCTACGGTCTGCGCAACAAAAGCTGAGTTTGCTCTCATGTACAGGGTTGCCACAGACCGGGCAGTTTCCTACGCTTACCTTATTATGATTGGGAGCTGCCGCGACGGTAGGAATCTGCCGGAGGTCAGCCAGCATCTTATCGATCAGTCCATGGATGCCCTGCATAAAATCGTGGGGCTTGATCTCGCCGCGCTCCATCCGCAGCAGGTCATTTTCCCACTCAGCTGTCATGCTGGCGGATTTCAGGTAGTCCGGGATATTGCGGATTGCGGCTACACCGTCCTCCGTGGGAATCATCTGCTTGCCTTTACGCTGCACATAGCCGGAGGATACCAGCTTTTCCAGAATTGCGGCGCGCGTTGCAGGGGTTCCCAGACCTTTCTTCTCGGTGTCCTTTTCAAATTCCTTGTTGCCTGCGGTTTCCATGGCCGACAGCAGGGTATCCTCGGTGTAGACTTTCGGCGGTGAAGTAAAGCCCTGCTTTTTCTCTGCCCGTACCACCGGAATAACCATCCCCTGTTCCAGTTTTTTCGGAATCGGCACCTCTTTGTCCTTTTCCGGCTCCACAAACGGAACAGGTTTTGCCGTATAGCCGGGCTGCAGAACATCCTTATATTTTGCCGTGAAGTTCCTGCCCTGGCAGCACACTGTTACCAGCACATCCTCATAGATGAACAGCGGCTGCACAGCCTGCACCAGTTTCCAGATAATGAGCGAAAGAATCTTCTGCTTGATTTCACTCAGCTTTTCCTTATTGCACTTTGCGCCCTGCATCGTCGGCAGGATCGCGTGGTGGTCTGTAACCTTGCTGTTGTCGATAACGCACCTTACGTCTGCCGCCGTGCCATCCAAAGCCAGTACCAGAGATTCCACCGTCTTGCGCATATCCTCAGTCACAAACTGGCTGTCTGTTCTGGGGTATGTCACCAGCTTTTCTTCATACAGTTCCTGCAATGCCTGCAAGGTCTGGCTGGCTGTCAGACCGTAATAGCGGTTTGCTTCTCGCTGCAAGGTCGTCAGGTCATACAGCTTCGGGGGCTTCTTCTCCACTCGCTTGCGCTCGATGCTGCCGACCACCGCGCACTGACCATCACAAGCGGCCTGCATGGTATCGGCATCATGCTCCTGCGCCATCTGTTCTGATACCGCAACCATGCCACCACCGGACAGTTCCACTTTATAATAGGGTTCTTTTACAAAGTTCTGGATTTTGGTCTGCCGTTCGGCCAGCATCGCCAGCGTCGGGGTCTGCACACGGCCAATGGTCTGTTTTCTGCCGTACTTTTTCGTAAAAGCACGGGTTCCGTTCATGCCGATCAGCCAGTCCGCTTTTGCTCTGCACTCGGACGCTGCAAACAGGTTGTCGTAGGCCGCACCATCTTTCAGGTTTTCAAAGCCCTGCTGGATGGCAGCATCCTCCATGCTGCTGATCCACAGCCGCCTGATGGGGAGTTTGCTTCCGGCAAGAGCATACACACGGCGGAAAATTGCTTCACCCTCGCGTCCTGCGTCGCAGGCGTTCACCACATAATCGAATTTCTTGCTGCGGAGCAGTTTGCGCAGAACATTGAACTGTGGCTTCTTGGTATTGTGTACCAGCAGTTTCCACTCAACGGGGAGAATCGGCAAATCCTCAAAACGCCAGTTTTCATAACGTTCATCGTAATGTTCCGGGGCTGCATACTCTGCCAGATGCCCCAGACACCAGCTTACCACGCAATCCCCACCCTCCAGATACCCGTCCTCCTGCCGATATGCACCGATCACTTTTGCAATGGATTTCGATACGCTCGGTTTTTCTGCAATCACCAGATATTTCAACGCTTTCTCCTTTTTGAAAAAAGCAGGGATAGCCTTTCGACTACCCCTGCATCCTTATGTTACGGTTTTCTTATGTGCCATTTTCGTTGCCGGACTGATTATCCTCGTTCACAGTCGCAAGGCTCTGGTCGGTTTCCAGATTTTCACTCTGCGGCGTTTCTTCTTTCGGCTTCGGCTTATAAATGTAGAAGTAGAAGAAAGCACCTGCACCGCCCAGCGCAGCCACGAACACCAGCAGCAGAATCTTATTCATGCCGCCGCCCGATTCTTCTTTCGGTTCTTCGATTTCTACGTCCGGGGTGGGTTCGGGTTTGGTTTCGGGCAGGACTACCGCAGGTGTTTCTTCTTGCCGGCCGTTCCGATCTTCATCGTCCAGAAACTCCTGCAAATCGTACTCGTCGATCATCGAGAGCATATAGACGTTTTCGCTGTTCCGCGCCCGGTCAATCACCAGAAAGAACGTATTGCCGTCCTTCGTCTTGACCGTGAAGAACTCCTTGCTGGGGTCATCCACCATGTTATCCTCCACCTCGCCGTTGCCTGCGATGGTGAACGGGATCTTTTCTTCCTCCGTTGGCTCGGCTTCCTCGACCACTTGCACAGGTTCCTCCGCCACCGCAGTGGTATCCACATAAGCAAAGGCCGGTGTCGAAAAGCCCACTGCCATCAGCAGGGTCAGAATTGTGCTGGGGATAACAACTCCCAACCGTTTAAGCATCTTTTTCAATCGCTTCCTCCGTTTCTGCTTCTTCCGAAGCGTTGTTTACAGCGGTCAGGAACGTCACATTGCCCGCCTGAATGTTGTCCAGCAGAGCCAACAGTTCGCGCCCGCCCATCTTGGTGCTGCGGATGGCACGAATGATCTCGCTGTCCTCTTCTTTTTTCTGTGCTGCCCGGATGGTTCTCAGCCGTTCTTCCAGTTCCGCGATCTGCTGTTCGGTCTTTTCGGCTTCATCCAGATATTTCTGTAATTTTTTGCCCATCGGCCCTCCTTTCAGTTGATGCGGCCAAAGCCTAAAAAGTGGCTCTGCCAGTAGGTCGAATTGATGCTGGTATAGGAAATGGGGTCGCCGCAGTGGATCATCATACCATTGCCGACGTAGATTCCAACGTGCGACGCGCCAGTGGTGTTATAGGTTTTTTCAAAGAAGATCAAGTCACCGGGCTTTGCATCCCCAGGAGAAACATAGCTGCATTTCCCACGCAGACCATTGGCCGTTGTACGCCCAACGCTCCACCCATTGCCGCAGTTATTGATAACCCAGCAGACGAAGCCGGAGCAGTCAAAACTGGTGCTTGGGGAACTTCCGCCCCACACATACGGCATACCAAGATACTTTTCGGCTTCCTCAATCATCCTTGCGAACTTTTCATCTGAAAGGGCTTCCGAAGGAATATCATACTTGAAGCCGCCGGAACCACCAGTACCGCCGCCCGTGCCGATACTGCCTGTTGTGCCGCCGCTGTAAGTCGGGGAGCCTGCGCCGAACAGTTCCGGGCGATTGCCGTAGGTCAGGTTATAGGCATCGTACCGTCCGGTCTGCTTCCGGTTCATACCTGTAAATAGTAGGCTTTATAGAGCTTTTCATAGTCCATACTTGTCATCAC
>ERZ780083.998-NODE-998-length-10491-cov-4.028076_pt1 | contig 10491 bp, 7 predicted proteins | sample MGYA00511838_ERZ780083 | MGnify/ENA primary metagenome ERZ780083 (study PRJEB29588, sample SAMEA2152602) | human gut metagenome | biome: human gut; feature: human-associated habitat; material: faeces | place: Denmark | collected 2008/2010 ...
TATATCATTAATCACAGCTTTTTGAATATTGGGAAATTGCTGTAATATCCAAAATAAAACAGCCCCACCTCCAACGAAAGGTTCTACATAAATAACGTTTTTTTTCTGTGAGAAGTCAGATGGTAAGGTACGCTCTATATCTCCTAAAAGCTGCGTCTTTCCACCTACCCATTTTACAAAAGGTTTTGCAGTTCTATATATTCTATGTTGCATATTTGGTCTAAATATCATTCTTCTAATGGCAAAGATAGTGAATCTCTTCAAGTTGTGCGAATATATTAGGAGTCTTTCTTTTTATTTTTTGAATTCTATGTCTAAAAGGATATTAATCACTCTTATTATCCCTCTTTTCATCCTTAAATAAAACATTTTACTGCACTTATCCAGCTTTTTCTACCTAAAAAGTCTCTTGTATTTAAGTTTTTTGTAAATTTGCACCCTTAAAATGGAGAAGGTAGCTTTTGACGTACCAAATGCCTATCAAGAGTATCTTCAATCGTAAATTGTAAATTGTCAAATAGTAAATATCAAGATGGGTAAGAAGTTTGCCGAATATTCGAAGCTCGACCTTTCCGAAGTGAACGGAAAAGTGTTGAAGAAATGGGACGAAAACCAGGTTTTCGCCAAGAGTATGACAGAACGTGAAGGTTGTCCTTCTTTCGTATTTTTCGAAGGACCTCCCTCGGCCAATGGTATGCCGGGCATTCACCACGTAATGGCTCGCTCCATTAAGGACATTTTCTGCCGTTACAAAACGATGAAGGGGTTCCAAGTAAAGCGTAAGGCCGGATGGGATACTCATGGACTGCCCGTGGAACTGGGTGTGGAAAAAGCACTCGGCATTACGAAAGAGGATATTGGCAAGACTATTTCCGTAGCAGAATACAATGCTGCCTGCCGCAAGGACGTCATGAAGTTCACCAAGGAATGGGAAGACTTGACGCACAAGATGGGCTACTGGGTGGACATGACGGACCCGTATATCACCTACGACAACCGCTACATCGAAACCTTGTGGTGGCTGCTGAAACAGCTCTATAAGAAAGGACTCCTTTATAAAGGGTATACCATACAACCTTATTCTCCTGCTGCCGGAACCGGACTCAGCTCGCACGAGTTGAACCAGCCCGGATGTTACCGTGACGTAAAAGACACGACCATGGTGGCACAGTTCAAGATGAAGCATCCGAAACCGGAAATGGCAGAGTGGGGAACTCCTTACTTCCTGGCATGGACCACTACTCCGTGGACGTTGCCCAGCAACACTGCGCTCTGCGTCGGTCCCAAGATAGACTACGTGGCCGTACAGACTTACAACGGATATAGCGGTGAGAAGATGACTGTTGTCTTGGCAAAAGCACTGCTCTACACTCACTTCAACAAAAAAGCGGAAGGCATTGCATTAGAGGATTATAAGCCGGGTGATAAGCTGATACCTTTCAAGATAGTAGGTGAGTACAAAGGCCCCGATTTGGTAGGTATGGAGTACGAACAGCTCATCCCTTGGGTGAAACCGATAGACGTTGCCGAAGACGGTAGCTGGACTCCCAGCGACAAAGGTTTCCGTGTAATTTCTGGTGACTATGTGACGACTGAAGACGGTACGGGTATCGTACACATTGCCCCGACCTTTGGTGCGGACGATGCTTTTGTGGCACGCGCTGCAGGTATACCGTCCTTGTTCATGATAAACAAGAAGGGTGAGACCCGCCCGATGGTAGACCTCACCGGTAAGTTCTTCTTGATTGACGAACTGGACGAGGATTTCGTAAAGGCATGTGTCAACGTAGACCTCTATAAGGACTATCAGGGCAAGTGGGTGAAGAATGCCTACGACCCCCAATTCACTGTAGACGGCAAGTACGACGAACAAGTCGCACAAGCTGCCGAATCGCTGGATATTGAAATCTGCATGATGATGAAAGCCGCCCGCCAGGCATTCAAGATAGAAAAGCATGTACACAACTATCCGCACTGCTGGCGTACGGACAAACCCGTATTGTACTATCCGCTGGATAGCTGGTTCATCCGCAGCACCGCTTGCAAGGAACGTATGATAGAGTTGAACAAGACCATCAACTGGAAGCCGGAAAGCACCGGTACGGGACGTTTTGGCAAGTGGCTGGAAAATCTGAACGACTGGAACCTGAGCCGTTCACGTTACTGGGGTACTCCGCTGCCTATCTGGCGCACGGAAGACAACAGCGAGGAAATCTGCATCGGTTCGGTTGAAGAGCTTTATAATGAAATAGAGAAATCCGTAGCTGCCGGATTCATGAAGTCCAATCCTTATAAGGATAAAGGTTTCGTACCCGGTGAGTACAATGGAGAAAATTATGATAAGATAGACTTGCACCGTCCGTATGTGGATGATATCATCCTCGTATCCAAAGACGGCAAGCCCATGAAGCGTGAAGCGGACCTGATAGACGTATGGTTCGATTCCGGTGCCATGCCGTATGCACAAATCCACTATCCGTTCGAGAACAAAGAATTGCTGGATAGCCATCAGGTTTACCCCGCCGACTTTATCGCCGAAGGTGTGGATCAGACTCGCGGTTGGTTCTTTACGCTCCATGCAATCGCTTCAATGGTATTCGATACTATCTCCTACAAGGCTGTTATCTCTAACGGATTGGTACTTGACAAGAATGGTAACAAGATGTCCAAGCGTCTGGGCAATGCCGTAGACCCCTTCTCGACCATCGAGAAATACGGGTCCGACCCGTTGCGCTGGTACATGATCACCAACTCTTCTCCGTGGGACAATCTTAAGTTCGACGTGGATGGAGTGGAAGAGGTGCGCCGCAAGTTCTTCGGAACACTCTATAACACCTATTCATTCTTCGCCCTCTATGCCAATGTAGACGAATTTGACTACAAAGAAGCCGATGTGCCCATGGCAGAACGCCCTGAGATAGACCGTTGGATTCTCTCTGTACTGAATACGTTGGTGAAGAACGTGGATACCTGCTACAATGAATACGAGCCCACGAAAGCAGGACGTCTCATTTCCGAATTCGTGAACGACAACCTCTCCAACTGGTATGTCCGCCTGAACCGCAAACGTTTCTGGGGCGGTGGTATGACGCAGGACAAGCTCTCTGCATTCCAGACACTCTATACATGCCTCGAAACCGTGGCTAAGCTGATGGCACCCATCGCTCCGTTCTATGCTGATATGCTCTATTCCGACCTGATTGCAGCTACGGGACGCGACAATGTGGTTTCCGTACACCTTGCCAAGTTCCCCGAATATAAGGAGGAAATGATAGACAAGGAATTGGAAGTCCGCATGCAGATGGCACAAGACGTCACTTCCATGGTATTGGCATTGCGCCGCAAGGTGAACATCAAAGTCCGCCAACCGCTTCAGTGCATCATGATACCGGTAGTGGATGAAGAACAGCGTGCACACATCGAGGCTGTGAAAGCACTTATCATGAACGAGGTGAATGTAAAAGAAATCCAGTTTGTGGACGGTGCTGCCGGTGTACTGGTAAAGAAAGTGAAATGCGACTTCAAGAAGCTGGGACCGAAATTCGGTAAGCAGATGAAAGCCGTGGCTGCTGCTGTGGCGGAAATGTCCCAGGAAGCCATTGCCGAGCTGGAGAAGAAAGGCTCTTATACGTTCAATCTGGACGGTGCAGAAGCCGTGATTGAAACGGCAGATGTGGAAATCTTCAGTGAGGATATTCCGGGATGGCTGGTTGCCAATGAAGGCAAACTGACCGTGGCTCTGGAAGTTACCGTTACCGAAGAGTTGCGCCGTGAGGGTATTGCACGCGAGCTGGTAAACCGCATTCAGAATATCCGCAAGTCGAGCGGTTTTGAGATAACAGATAAAATAAAGATTACATTATCAAAAAATCCTCAAACAGATGATGCGGTAAATGAATATAATGACTATATTCGCAACCAAGTTTTAGGAACTTCACTGACGCTGGCAGACAACGTAGAAAATGGTACAGAACTGAACTTCGACGATTTCTCGCTGTACGTGAGCGTAGTGAAAGAATAATTAAATACTAACCCTGATTAACACGTAAAAGTTATGGCAGAAAAGACAAGATACTCAGATGCTGAATTAGAAGAATTCCGCGCTATCATTATGGAGAAGTTAGAGTTGGCACAACGTGACTATGAACTGTTAAAGGCCAGCCTGACGGGTGCAGACGGTAATGACACCGACGATACATCTCCTACGTACAAAGTACTGGAAGAAGGTGCCAACACCTTATCCAAGGAAGAAACCACACGTCTGGCCCAACGCCAGTTGAAGTTCATCCAAGGATTGCAGGCTGCTTTGGTGCGCATTGAGAACAAAACATATGGCATTTGCCGCGAAACCGGCAAACTGATACCGGCAGAGCGCCTTCGTGCAGTGCCCCATGCCACTTTGAGCATCGAAGCTAAAAACAACGGCAAGAAATAAAAATGGGTAAATTCTTTACGAAGGGCCGGATAGCCTGCCTTATCATATTTTCGGTATTGGTTATAGACCAAATTATCAAGATTTGGATAAAGACCCACATGTACTGGCATGAGAGTATCCGGATTACGGATTGGTTCTATATATACTTTACCGAGAATAGTGGTATGGCTTTCGGTATGGAAATATTCGCCAAACTGTTCCTGACCTTGTTCCGCATTGCTGCAGTCACGGTCATTGGCTGGTTTCTGTACAAGTTCGTGAAGCAAGGCATGAAGACCGGATTTATCATCTGTGTGTCTTTGGTCTTGACGGGAGCCTTGGGAAACATTGTCGACAGTGTGTTCTATGGCGTGCTGTTCAACGAAAGCACCCATTCGCAGATAGCCTCCTTCATGCCTGAAGGAGGGGGATATGCCCCGTGGTTCCATGGCAAGGTGGTGGATATGTTCTATTTCCCCATCATTGATACAAACTGGCCCGCATGGATGCCGTTTGTCGGTGGAGAACATTTCATTTTCTTCAGCCCGATATTCAATTTTGCGGATGCAGCAATCAGTTGCGGTATCATTGCTTTGCTGTTGTTCTACGGCAAGGACTTCAATGATGCCTATCATGCTGCCATAAAGAAATCATGAAAGGAATAAATCGAATTCAATGGTGTAGCGTAGTCCTTCTGGTGTTCAGTCTGACGGCTTGTAAGGTGAAAAGACCTGAAACCGTCCTTCCGGATGCCAAGATGGAAAACGTGCTTTATGATTATCACATAGCCAAAGCTATGGGTGAAGAAGTGCCGTATAACGAAAGTTATAAGCGGGTGCTATACATTGAATCGGTTTTCAAGAAATATGGCATTACTCAGGCCGATTTTGACTCTTCTATGGTCTGGTTTGCCCGTAACCCGGAAGTACTTACCAAAATCTACGAGAAAGTGAATGTACGGTTGAAAGCCGAGAGAGACGGTATCAACCACTTGATTGCCCTGCGTGACAACAAGCCGAAAGAATCACTTCCCGGAGACAGTATCGACGTGTGGATATGGCAGCATATCTATCAGTTGACGGGTATGCCCCTGGACAACAAGATAACGTTTACGTTGCCATCAGACACCAATTTCCACGACCGTGACACGCTGCGCTGGAGCGTGCGCTTCCGTTTCCACAACGGTGCACCGGACAGCATACATGCTCCGTTGATGGCGATGCAGATTCTTTACGAAAAGAATGACAGTGTCATCAGTGCCATTCGGAAAGTACAAGACACAGGTGTGGAAACGCTCACCTTGTTTGCCGATACTTTAGGAGAAATCAAGGAAATACGCGGGTTCATCTATTATCCGCAGCAGGAGACTCCACAGCCTTTGCTGGCAGACCGTATCTCACTGATGCGCTATCACGCCACGGACAGCTTGGTCATTGCCCCAAAGGACAGCCTTCAGCAGGCGACAGACTCCCTTCGCAAAGACAGTATCGGAAAACCTGAGAAATTGAAACCTCTGGAAATTCAGGAGCAGGAAAATACCACGACTCCCAGAACCATACGTCCCCGTCCGAAAGCATGAAACGCTACGCTTCCCATTTTCTGTTTCTTCCCGGGCATGGCTATCTGAAACAATATGTGGTGGAGATAGGTGAAGGACAATGTGTATCACGTATCTTCCCATTGACAGAAGAGGTGGAGAATACGGAATGGCTACCGGGAGTCATAGCTTTGCTTACGGAGGTGGAAACAGACTATCCTCATTTTGATACGTGCTGCAATATACTGACGGCAATCCCTCCGGTTATCGAGGAAGAATTGCCTTATTTGATTCCCTGGTTGTTTTTTCCTTTTGATTTTACTACAATGCAGCCTGGCGCCGGAACTCAGCGCAAACTACTGCTGTGGCAATAGCCACGTTCAATGACTCCGAGGTCTCACGGCTGGCGGGATAATTCGGTATGTATAGTTTGCGGTTGATGAGTGCCTCCACTTCTTTTCCGATGCCATTTCCTTCATTACCCATCACAATCAGCCCATTTTTCGAAAGCGGTTGTCCGTACATATTCTCTCCGTCCAGGAAAGTGCCGTAAACGGGAATATCCTTCAGTGAGCGGATGAACTCGGGTAGGGGAGTATAATGCAGTCTGACGCGTGCGATACCTCCCATCGTGGCCTGCACAGTTTTGGGATTATAGATATCCACCGTGTTGGGCGAACAGAAAATATGCTCTATCCCAAACCAATCAGCAAGGCGGACAATCGTTCCCAGGTTACCGGGGTCTTGCACATCATCCAAAGCCAGACAGAGGGAGTGACTGATGACGGAAATATCCGTCTCCTCATCCGGCTGCCGGAACGAATATGGCAAGTACCTGTTGGGGAGTTTTCAGCAGGCTGGCACGCGAAAGTTCCTCCTCCGATACTTCCGTGGCATCCGTTACGGTGGAGAGAGGGCGGTTCCGGGAAAGCCATTCTGAAGTTGCCAGCAAGAACTGACAAGGAAAATGTCCCAACAAATCCCCTACGAGTTTAGGTCCTTCTGCCAGAAATACCTTGTCGGCCTTCCGGTTCTTTTTCTGCTCCAACGAGTGGATATATTTAATGCGATTTTTACTTAATGCCATAGGACACACATGTTATCATTTGACAAAAATACGTGATTATTTCAATATAATCAAAAACTCTGCACTCTTCCGGCGTTTTTTATTTCGGGAACAAAAAAATACAAGTATATTTGTAGCTGTTTATGCGCAATTAATGACTCGGTATGAATAAAGGTTTCCGCTACGCGATACTTACTACTATCGTACTTTTGTTGGCTTCCTGTTCTTCTACCAAATATGTGCCGGACGGCTCGTATTTGCTGGATGAAGTGCGCATACATACTGATAATAAGGAAGTAAAACCATCCAATCTCTCCATGTACATCCGCCAGAATCCCAATGCGAAGTGGTTCAGCCTGATAAAGACCCAGTTGTATGTCTACAACTGGTCCGGACGGGACTCTACACGCTGGATAAACCGTACATTGAGGAAATTAGGTGATGCCCCGGTCATATACAGTGAGGAGGAAACCAACCGGACCAGGGAAGAAATCACTAAGGCTGTGCAGAATATGGGCTATATGGGCGCCCTGGTGGAACCGGTACGCCAAGTCAAGAAGAAAAAGATGAAGTTGGTCTATAAAGTGACAACCGGCAAGCCCTATAAAGTTCGTACCTTGAAATATGATATCCAGGACAGTAAAATAAAGGAATACATGCGGCAGGATTCCGCAGTAACCTTATTATCCGAAGGCATGTATTTTGATGTCAATGTACTGGATGCAGAACGCCAGCGCATCACAAACAAACTGCTTCAGAATGGATATTACAAGTTCAATAAAGAGTACATATCCTATACTGCGGATACTGTCCGTAATTCTTATCTGGTAGATTTGACACTGCATTTGGCTCCATACAGACAGCATAACGAGGATACGCCGCAGAATCACCGGCAATACACTATCAATAAAGTGAGTTTCATTACCGATTATAATGTGTTGCAGGCATCCACCCAGAACAGCATCGAGGTGAATGATTCATTGCATTACAAAGGCTTTCCCATCTACTACAAAGACAAGCTTTATCTGCGCCCCAAAGTGCTGACCAACAATCTGCGCATCACTCCGGGAACTCTCTATAACGAGCAGAACGTGCAGCGTACCTACTCCAACTACGGACGCCTGCAAGCCCTGAAATATACCAATATCCGTTTTTTTGAAGTGCAACAGAGTGACAGTGCAAAGCTCAACGCCTATGTGATGCTGACCAGAGGCAAGCATCAGTCCGTATCCTTTGAAGTGGAAGGCACAAACTCTGCCGGCGATTTGGGAGCTGCCGCTTCGGTGGCTTTTCAGCACCGCAACATGTTCAAAGGTTCCGAAACATTCATGTTCAAGCTACGTGGGGCATACGAGGCTGTGTCCGGTTTGCAGAGCTCCTTGAATCAAGACTACATAGAATTAGGTGCGGAAGCAACCATCAACTTCCCACGGTTTATGTTTCCCTTTGTATCCAGCGATTTCAAGCGGAGGATAAGGGCTACTACAGAATTCGGATTGCAATATAACTACCAGATGAGACCCGAATTCACGCGCATTGTAGCATCTGCCGGATGGAGCTACAAATGGGGGGTACAACAACAGCGTTCGCAGCATCGCATTGATTTGCTGGACATCAACTATCTGTATATGCCCAGCATAGACCAGACATTCAAAGAGGATTATCTGGAGAAAGACGAGAACTACATCCTCAAATACAATTATGAAGACCGCTTTATTGTCCGCACCGGCTATAGCTATATCTACAACAGTGCCGGAAGAGCATTGATGAATAACTCCGGTATCGGAAATTCCTATACCATCCGCCTCAATTTTGAATCGGCGGGTAACTTGTTGTATGCTGTGGCAAAGCTCGGAGGAATGAAGAAGAATGCATCGGGGGAATACACTTTGTTGAACATTCCTTTTGCCCAATACCTGAAAGGCGATTTTGACTTTGCCAAGAATCTGGTCATTGACAACCGCAATTCATTGGCATTTCATTTTGGTGCCGGTATTGCCATTCCATACGGCAATGCAACAATGCTTCCATTTGAGAAGCGCTACTTCTCCGGCGGCGCCAACAGTGTGCGCGGATGGTCTGTACGTGATTTGGGGCCCGGTTCTTTCCCCGGCGATAATAACTTCATGAACCAGTCGGGAGACATCAAGCTGGATGCCAGCATTGAATACCGCACACGGTTGTTCTGGAAATTCAGAGGAGCCCTCTTTGTAGATGCCGGGAATATCTGGACAATACGGGATTATAAAGACCAGCCGGGAGGTCAGTTTAAATTTGACAAGTTCTATAAGCAGATTGCCGTGGCATATGGTTTGGGATTGCGTCTTGACCTGGATTTCTTTGTATTGCGTTTCGACGGAGGTATGAAGGCCATCAATCCGGCTTATGAAAAGAAAAAAGACCGTTATCCCATTATTCATCCTAAATTCAGCCGCGATTTTGCTTTCCACTTTGCTGTGGGATATCCGTTCTAATGAAAGTTGAAAATGGAAAGTGAGAAATGCTTATTGGGCATCTATGTACCAGCCACTTTCCATTTTCAATTTTCCATTAATTAAAAGCGTAGTACGTGCCAATCATCGTCGCCTGACGTGCTGCTGCCACACCTTGGGCATCCAGCGTCACTGTCATTTCCTCACCGTTCGGAAGGGTCATTTGTGCAGTGCCGTCATTGTTCATTTGCAGCAATTCTGTGCTGACACCATCGGCAACAACATTCCAAGTATTCAACTCTTTGTTGTAAATGAGTTCCATAGAAGCAGTCTCACCTTCTTTGGTGATAGAATAGCCGTTTTCAAGTGTCTCTACCAGGTAGTCACCGTTTTCGCCTTTCACTTTCTTTACATCACCAATGCTGGCCATAGGGTTTGAACCACTCCAGAATTCGATGGAGTTGATGACCAATGCATCGGCCAGATAGCAAACGCCATATACCGGGATAATATTGAATGCCAGATAAACCAGTTCGTTTACAAACTTGGTACCAATACCTTGATTCCAGCTGACCAGTTTACTATGCAGTCCAAAAGAACCGATACAAGAACTGAAAAGAAACGAGCCGCAAATCATTACGGTCGCAGCCATCTTCAAATTGAACTTTTTCATAATCACTCTTTTTTATTTTACTGTGTTTAATTAGCTTTATAGCTCATCGAGTTATTTTAAGCATCCGCAAATATAGGATTTTTTACGAAAATACATCCTATTTGAGCTTAAAATCTGTTTTCAGTAAAACGGAAGTGTCTATTTACGAGCCTTTTGGAAAAGAGCTTTTCTTATCCAGCGGTCAACGGCAAACTTGCCCGGACCTATGATATACATCAATATGAACACTACCAGATATACAAAAGCCAACTCTTTCGTGGCAAACGGGTCATTACCATGAATTACAAAAAAGGCAACAGCCATTGTAAACACCATTGGTATCATAGCCAAACGATAGAGAAAACCTATAATGAATGCCATGGAACATGC
>ERZ780083.1001-NODE-1001-length-10469-cov-10.089879_pt1 | contig 10469 bp, 10 predicted proteins | sample MGYA00511838_ERZ780083 | MGnify/ENA primary metagenome ERZ780083 (study PRJEB29588, sample SAMEA2152602) | human gut metagenome | biome: human gut; feature: human-associated habitat; material: faeces | place: Denmark | collected 2008/2010 ...
CCCGGCTCTGCCCCTGCCATCGCCGCCTCATGCCCGCCGCGTCCGGGGCTTGCGCACTGTTCCATCGCGCGGAGCATCGCGCGCGCGACCTCCGGCGGCTTGCGGAGCGTTGTCGCGCCGCTGTCAAAATAGATCACACGCGCACCTCCTCCAGCATACCGCTCGGATAGACGCGGTACAGATGCACATATTCCGCCCCGTTTTTCCGCAGCACATGCAGCGCGCGGATGCCGTCGCGGGCGCTGACACGCAGGACATAGCCGCAGCCGTTGGCCGAGAGCTTCCGCGCCGAGCGACCGACCGGTGCGCGGATCCCCTCCGTATTCAAAACGCTCCTTGCGCTCTGCGCGGCGGTCAGAGACTGGAACGTAAACAGATATTCAAACATAGAAGCTTTCCCTCCCGTCCTATCTTATGCGCTTCGACAGCCTTCGGCGACCTTTTCAAATCCCTTACGTTTCCATTTTTCGCACTCTGCCCTTGCAAATGTGTCCAGAAGCCGGTATAATCAGATTAATAAATCAAGGAGGGATCTCTATGTTCTGCACCAACTGTGGGCAAAATGTACCCGACAGCGCACGCTTCTGCACGAGCTGCGGCGCACAGCTCGTTTTCGACTCCGGCTCCTCCCCGTTTGATCTGTCCGACGATAACGGCTACGGACAGAATTACGTCCAGCCAAAGCCGCCAAAAAACACGCTGCGTCTGCTTCTGACCATCGCAGGCGGCGCGGTGCTTCTGTTCCTGTGCATCTTCGGGATCAGCCGTCTGTTCATGACCCCGAAGAACGCTGTCGGTCTCGCGGCCAAAAAGGCCGTAAAGGCCTATACCGACGCCGCACAGAGCCTTTCCAATTTTGATGCGCAGAAGCTCCTCAGCAGCCACGCGTTCAGTCAGGAGATCACCATCCGCGGCATCGACGACCTCACCGACGGCGAATACTCCTTCGACGGCTTCCGCCTGCGCTCGGATGTGAACATCCCGAAGCGCTACATAGGTCTGACCGGCTCCGTTCTCGACCAGCGCAGCAGCATGTTCACGGTGCGTGCCGCCGTTGACGATAACGTTGCCGCCGCAAACGTCCCGGAGCTTCTGGACGATGATTTCTGGGCTGTCAATACGGAGACGCTCGGTGCCGACCTCACGTCCTCCATCTTCGGCCTCAACGCCTCGGACTTCGCAGATGTCAGCTTCAACCTCTTCGATCTTCTGAACGAGACCACCTCCTCCAAGGAGTTCGGCGACGCCTCCGGCAAGGCGCTCTGGAAGGCCGTCACGGCTGAAAAGCTCGGCAAGCAGGAGCTGCGCTTCGGCGGTGAAAGCTATTCCTGTGCGAGCTACCGCGTCCTGATCCCGCAGAGCGCGCTGGAAGCCTATGTGAACGACTACTTCGATTACCTCGAATCCACCACCAGCGATAATCTACAGGACGCGCTGGCAGACTGCGGCTTCCCGGTCGAGCCGACCTCCTCCTTTGCGCGCGGCTTCTCCGCCGGCTACGCCATCGGTGCTGCCGCTTCGCCGTTTGACAGCGCACGTGAAAATATCCTGAATGCGCTGGATACGCTCGGCGATATCGAGCTGACCGCCTATGTCTCCGGCGGCTACCTCTGCGGTGTGGATTGGAGCCCGTCGGACGACGAGTATTCCAGCGACATGCTTCTTTCCATCCGGACAGGCGGAAAAAATCACACAGACTATTTCAGCCTTTCCTTTGAAAATTACGGAAGCGGAATCTTCCTGGAGTCCTCCGGCAATCACAGTGCCAAGGGCGGCACGTTCACCGACAGCACCTACATGGAGGCGGACGGCACGCTCGTCTTCGAGTGGGAATGCAGCTATGCCCCAAAGCGCTCCGGCAATAATTTCAGCGCCTCGCTCCATGTCCCGGCGGCATATCCGGAAGTATTGCTCAGCCTTGACGGCCGCATCGAGTCCGACAGCAAAACGCTGAACATCGATATGGAGGACATTTTCATCGATGTAGACGGTTCGAGCGGCAATCTGTCCTTCGCCTATGTGCTTTCCTCGTTTGATAAGAGCTTTGACATCGGCAGCCCCGTCATGATCCTGGAGCTTGACCAGAGTGAGCTGATGGCACTTGCGACGGATCTCAGCAGCAAGTTTATACCTTACGAAGACCTCTTCGACGAAATGTTCTGACAAAACGCAGATGGCCGCCGGAAACGGCGGCCATTCTCTATGAAAGGAGCCAATTATGCAGGAACTCCATCGCTGCCGCTGGGTCAATCTCACAAACCCGGCCTATGTCCGCTACCACGATCTCGAATGGGGCAGGCCGCATTACGACGACGCCTATCTCTTTGAACTGCTCCTACTGGAAAGCTTTCAGGCGGGCCTTTCCTGGGAGTGCATTCTCAACAAGCGCGAGGCCTTCCGCCGCGCCTTCGATGGCTTTGACCCGCAGAAGATCGCCGCCTATGACGCGGAGAAATGCGCCGCGCTGATGCAGGATGCCGGGATCGTCCGTAATCGGCTGAAAATCGCCGCTGCCGTGAACAATGCAAAGATATTTCTTGCCATTCAGGCGGAATGGGGCAGCTTTTCCGAATATCTCTGGCATTTTACCGGCGGCAATGTCCTGCGCGACGACAGCGGCATTCCCCGCGCGACCTCTCCCCTGTCCGACGCCGTTTCCGCCGACCTCCGCGCCCGCGGCATGAAGTTCGTCGGCTCCACCATTATCTATTCCTATTTGCAGGCCGCTGGCATCGTGAACGACCATGAGCGCGGCTGCGCCTTCGCAGAGTGAGCCGGAGGCCCATTCCGCACGGCCTGCCGCATTGCAAGTGCCATTCATGCAGACACGCCCCGGAAACGGCATAAAACCGTTTCCGGGGCGTATTTTGATATCTATACAGGCTTTAGCTGTTGCTGCCCGCCGTGCTTCTCAGTGTCACGTCGTGGTAGCCGCCCTCGACGATGCTCGTCGAAGAGACCAGCGTGAGCTTTGCGTCCCGCTGAAGATCCGGGATGGTCGTCACGCCGCAGTTGCACATCGTGGATTTGACCTTGTAGAGGCTTCTTGCGACATTGTCCTGAAGGGAGCCGGCGTAGGTGACGTAGGAGTCCACGCCCTCCTCAAACATCAGCCCGCTCTTACCGCCAAGATCGTAGCGCTGCCAGTTGCGCGCGCGGTTCGACCCTTCGCCCCAGTATTCCTTGACGTATACGCCGCCGACCAGCAGCTTGCTCGTGGGAGATTCGTCAAACCGTGCGAAATAGCGGCCGAGCATCAGGAAATCCGCCCCCATTGCCAGCGCCAGTGTCATGTGGTAGTCGTGAACGATACCACCGTCGGAGCAGATCGGGACATAAATGCCCGTTTCCTTAAAATACTCGTCACGCGCCGCGCTGACCTCGATCAGCGCCGTCGCCTGCCCGCGTCCGATGCCCTTCGTCTCGCGCGTAATGCAGATCGAGCCGCCGCCGATGCCGACCTTGACGAAATCCGCGCCGCACTCGGCCAGAAAACGGAAGCCGTCGCGGTCCACCACGTTGCCCGCGCCGATGCGGACGCAGTCTCCGTAGGTCTGCCGCACATAGTCGATCACGCGCTTCTGCCAGACGGAATAGCCCTCCGAGGAGTCGATGCACAGCACGTCCGCGCCCGCCTCCACCAGCGCCGGGATGCGCTCCCGATAGTCGCGGGAGTTGACACCTGCGCCGACCAGATAGCGCTTCTGCGCGTCCTGGAGCGCCAGCGGGTGCTCCTTATGCTCGGAATAATCCTTCCGGAACACAAAATACAGCAGACAGTCATTTTCATCCACGATCGGCAGCGCATTGAGCTTGTGCTCCCAGATCAGATCGTTTGCCTCCCGGAGCGTGGTCGTGGACGGCGCGGTAATGAGTCTTTCACGCGGCGTCATGAAGTCGCGCACCTTCGTATCCACGCACATCCGGCTGACCCGGTAGTCGCGGCTCGTGACGATGCCGAGAAGCTTGCCGTTCGGCTGCGCGTTCTCCGTAATGGCGACCGTAGAGAAGCCATTTTTCTCCTTGAGCGCAAGTACATCGGCCAGCGTATGCTCCGGCGTCAGGTTCGACGCGCTGACCACAAAGCCCGCCTTGTGGCTCTTGACCCGGCGCACCATCTCCGCCTCGCTTTCGATGGACTGCGAGCCGTAAATGAAGGATAGTCCGCCCTCCTTCGCCAGCGCAATGGCGAGCGTATCGTTGGAGACCGACTGCATGATGGCCGAAGTCATCGGGATATTCAGGCAGATCGGGCATTCCTCCTGCCCCTTCCGGTAGCGCACGAGCGGTGTGCGGAGTGAAACATTGTCCGGAATGCAGTCCTCGGACGTATAGCCGGGGATCAGCAGGTATTCGCTGAAGGTGTGCGATGGTTCCGTGTAATAATGTGCCATTATGCTTCCTCTGTTTCCGGTGTCTTTTCTTCCTCCGATACGGCCTCTGCCTTCGGCTCCGGCCGGCTCACGACCGTCGCCTCACAGCGGTTGATGGGCGTGCCGAGCGCGTAGAACTTTTCCTCATAGCCGGTCATGATCCCGACCGGGCCGTTTTCATGCAGATCCCGCGTCACATTGTGCAGCTCCAGCCCGTCCGCCGTCATTTCCTCCAGCGACCACTCAAACAGCTTGGCGTTGTCCGTCTTGAAATGGATCTGCCCGCCCAGCCGGATCACCGTCCGGTACTTGTCGAGGAACGTATGATATGTCAACCGACGCTTGGCATTTTTGCTGCGCGGCCACGGGTCACAGAAATTAATGTAGAGCAGGTCAATTTCGCCGACATCAAAGAACTGGTCGATGTTTGCTGCGTCCAGCGAAACAAAGAACACGTTTTTAAGCCCCAGACGGATCGCACTCTCCATCGCCAGCACCAGTGCATCCGGCACGCGCTCGATGGCGATCAGAAGCACATCCGGCTCCGCCTGCGCCGTCTCGACCGTGAATTTGCCCTTTCCGCAGCCGACCTCCACGCGCAGCTCACGGCAATCCGGCATCAGCTCCCGCCAGTGTCCGCGCCGCGCCTCTGGATCGTGGACCCAGACGTTCTCACACGCCGCCATCCGCGGCTCCAGATTGTTTCTTCTTCTCATTCGCATAGACCGTACCTGCTTTCCTGACGTTTTCTGCATTATAGCAAAAATCCAAACCGCCGTAAAGCCGGAATTCGCAGAAAAGCAAATTCCCCGCTTCCATCTCTTGCTTTTCCGCGGCTTGTCTGTTATAATGCCTTTGTTTGGAAAGCTTCTCGCGTCTCGATGCAAAAACCGCGCCCGTAGCGGCAGCCGTCTTTTGTTTCTTCCATGTGCAGTACAGCTCACGGCGCATTTTGGGGGGGCGTATCGGCATCCATCCGACAGGCAGCAACCAAAACGCCCGAATCCCTTGACACACGGGCATCTGCGGGTTTTCCGCAATTTCCGGAATCGCCCGAAAATCCGCCTTTGACCACATGGCTGACTACAGACAGCTTAGACTTTCAATTTCATAACCGGGTGTAGCTCAGATGGTAGAGCGCGTGGTTTGGGACCACGAGGCCGCTGGTTCGAAACCAGTCACTCGGACCAGGAAACCCGCTGAAATCATAAGATTTCAGCGGGTTTCCTATGTAAATTGTTCGATTTTTTTCAAAAAGTTATTCTTTGATTATTGCGGCGCAGGATTTGCGCTGCGGATTCGGCAAACTGGAAGTTATCGATTTCTTTGTGCGCTATATCTAACGGACAGCACAATGCTTACTGATGCGGTAATGACCTTTGCAAATACGGTGCTCCACCAAATCATGATTTGACCGCCAAACACCGGCGGCAGCATCAGTATCAACACCAGCATGATGATGGGTTCGATAAATGTCAGAACATAGGACAGCACACTTTTTTCGGTTGCGTAGAAAGCCGCCGTGGAAACTCGTGTGATGGCGTCAAACGGAACCGACACAAGGAAGATCGGCATGACCTTTATGACCCCTGCGTTTACCTCGGCAGATGAACCGAACAGTAGTCCAATCTTTCCACGGAGCAGGTAAATCAGAATCGCACTGATTACCGCCAAAACCATGGAAAATTCATACGCCAGCGTTTTGGTTTGTTTGAGCGATTTTTCTTCGCCTGCTCCGTAGAACTGACTCATGAGCGGCTGGCTACCATCACCGACACCCTGCAAAAGAAGATAAACAATGCAGATGATATAGGAGATACAGGCATAGGTGGCGATAGCCTCCTGTCCGCCATAAGAAACCGAAAATCGGTTGATGATCACAAGAGAGATATTTGGGGCAAGGGTCAAGCCAAATGGAGCAAGTCCGATTTTTAATATCTGAAATGCCGTTTTCGGGGTATCAACAGGTGCGATTTTCAGAGTGAGGTTCTTTTTGATGGCGCAATACACGAGTGCAACCGCCATGGTAACTCCCTGCCCAATAATGGTCGCCAATGCCGCACCGTACATGCCCCGTCCAAGAACCCACACAAAAGTATAGTCAAGAGCAATATTGGTAGCAAAGCCGCAGATCATAGCGATCATTGCCCACAAAGAACCGCCGTAATTACGCATAAACGGAACCAGTCCGGTGCCGAACACCTGTAAAATCGCTCCAAGGGCAATTACCTTGATATACTCATTTCCCAGAGTAAGCAACTCGCCCGATGCACCAAGGGCAGAAAGGATTTTCTCTGAAGTGAAGAAAACGGTGACAGTCAGGACAGCGCTGAAAAGAAGCATCAGCCATGTTGCACCGGCAACGAACTCCCGTGCTTTTTTCTCATTTCCTGCTGCTTTCAGAATGGAGTATTTGACTGAACCACCCATTCCGATTCCTGTCCCTACGGATTGCAGGACCGCCGTGATGGGATATGCAATGTTGATTGTGGAAAGTCCGGCATCCCCGATTGAGTTGCCTACAAAGAAACCGTCAACGATGGCATACACCCCGGAAAGCGCAAAGGATAACACGGACGGAATCACATACTGAAAGAAAGTCCGCTTGTTATTCACTGCCCAGACCTCCGCTCAGCTCTCTTTCAAAGAGAAGATTGAAAAGGTCAAGAATTTCACACATGGCTTGGAGCCGTTCGTTCCCGATTGTTCTATAAACCTTCTCCTCGGCTTTTCGTAAAGGCGCAATCATTCTGTGGGCGTATACCTGTCCGCTTTCAGTCAAGACGATCCGCTTCTCACGTTTATCGCCCTCGCTGGCCTCCAACAGTAAATAGCCCTTCTTTTGAAGTGCGCTCACGACCGTATGAACCGTCTGTTTTTGCATACCGAAATTCTCTGCGATCTGCTTTTGCGTCAGTTCTCCCATGGATTCCAGCGCATACAGCACCATCATTTCCGGGTATCCGACGCCAAGTACCGAAGCTGCTTTTGTATATAGAGCAGTGCTTTTCGCCCACGCAACGTTAAAATGATTGTTTTCCATAAGTCCCCCACTTACAAATAGTATTTGTAAATATTATTATAGTATATTGTAAGGACTATTGTCAAGGGCGTATGGAGCAACAAATCCCAATTTATTTCATTATAGCAAAACCGCGCCCAAAACACAATGCAGCCGTCCGGGGCATTCCGGACGGCTGTGCTCCGTTCATTCGATCAATGCCTGTCAGCCTTCTGCCGCTTCAACTCCGCCAGCTCCGCTTTCATCTCCGCGATCAGCACCTTCAACTTCTCCTCGCATTCCTCGCGCGTATGCGCATAGACATTCCGCGCGTGCTTTTTGCCGTCGATCCACGTCGGGGAGTATCGCCCCTCAAAGAGGTGGTCGTTGATCTGGCTGATGCAGCCCGTTCCAGGCTTGCGGACTTTGCCCATGTAAGGCTGAAAGTCAACGATGGCGGGCGCATTCGCCTGCGGTGCTGGCTCGTCCGGGAGTTCTGCCTTGCCAATGCCGCAGTCGATCTTCCGCGCGGCGGCGTGCTGCATATCAGAGGTCGAGTGCGTGTAAATGTCCAGCGTCGTGGCTGCGGACACATGGCCCAGCATGGCGGAGAGTGTCTTCACGTCCATCCCGTTTTGCAGCGCCAAGGTCGCGAATGTGTGTCTGAGGTCATGAAAACGCACCTGTTTGCAATTCGCGTGTTCCAAGATCAGCTGCAATCGGTCGTAGACCGAACCGGGGTTGAGCGGCAGATCCTCCAGCACCGGCGACGGGAACATCCAGCGGGAGTGGACGCTTTCGCGGTATTCTTTCAGCACCTGCACGACGGCGGGCGGCAGCACCAGCTTGCGGATGGAGCTTTTCGTCTTCGGCACGCTCATGACAATCTTGCCGCGAACCAAGCTGACCTGTTTGCTGATCGTGAGGACGCCCGTTTCAAAATCGAGGTCGTCCCATTGCAGCGCCAGCAGCTCGCCGCGCCGCAGGCCTGTCGCCAGATCCAGCAGAAACAGTTCATAGTAACCCTCGGCTTTCGCCTGAATGAGAAACCGCTGTAACTCATCGCGCGCCAGCACCTGCATCTCGCGTGCCTTTTTGGGCGGCAGCTTGCAGCCCTCGGCGGGATTCGTGCGGATAAGTCCATCCTGTACAGCCCTTTGGAGCGCCGAGCGGCAGGTCGCGTGGCACATCCGCACCATGCGGTCAGATAGCCCTTCGCCGTAACACTCCGTGCGCGTCTTGCGTCCGCTCTTTTTGAGCCGCGCATAAAACTGCTGCAGGTCGTTCTGTGTCAGCCTGTTCAGCGGAATTTCGCCCAGCTCCGGCTTGATGTGCAGGCGGATGCGGTCTTCATAGCCGGACTGCGTCGAGGTGCGGATATTCGGCTTGCAGTGCGTTTCATACCAGTAATCCAGCCAGTCGGCAAAGCGCATCTCCGGCCGCAGCTTGTCCGACGGAATGCCGCCGAGCTGCGCTTTGAGTGCCGCCAGCTTTTCCGCGCATTCGCGCTTGCTCTTGCCAAAAACGGCCTTTGTTTTCGGGTAGCCGTGATCATCGTAGCCGACGACATACCGACCCTCCCAGCGTCCGTCCGCGCGCTGACGGATCAGTCCGTCGCCTGCTTTTCGCTTCTTTGCCAAGGCTTCAGCTCCTTTCCGAATAGGTCCTCCATAAAGCCGCCGACGATGCCGCCCGCGGCTTCGCGCATATCCGGCGTGACGTGCGTGTAGGTGTCAAGCGTGAAGCTGGCATTCGTATGCCCCAGAATCCCCGCCAGCGTTTTCGCGTCCACGCCGCTGGTGAGGGCGTGTGTCGCGAACGTGTGCCGAAGATCATGGAAGCGAATGCTCGGCAGTCCCGCTTCCTCCAACAGCGTTTTGAGCCGCCGGTATGCCGTTCCCGGATTCATCGGCAGCTCTGGACTGGCCGGCTGCGGGAAAATCCATTGGCTGATAGAATTTTTCTTCCGCGCCCGCAGCAGCGCCGCAACGCTCTCCGGCAGGATGATCGTGCGGTTGCCCTGGCTCGTTTTCGTGTCGCCGAGGGCGTAGATGCCCTGCCCCTTGCTGTGCAGCGTCCGGGAGATTCCGAGCGTCCCGGCTTTCGCGTCGAAGTCGCGCCACATGAGCGCACAGATCTCGCCGCGCCGCAGGCCGGTCATAAGCTCCGTGTAGAAGAAATCCCGCCAGACATCGTCGTTCTGAACCGCGTGCAGGAACGTATCCAGCTCCTGCTCGTTCAGCACCTGCATCGGCTTGTAGTTGGATTTCGGCACAGTTGCGTTCTCAGTCGGATTTTTCGGAATGATGTGCGCCTGCACCGCAGCCTTCATTGCGCCGTGCAGCATCGTGTGGATGTGCCGCACGGTCGAGTCGGAGAGGTGCTTGCTGCCCTCGGCATCCTCGCGCACGCGCCCGCCGTTTTTCAGCCGCCGGTACATCCGCTGCACATCCTGCGTCGTGATGAGCGAAACCTGCTTGCCGCCGAGCTGCGGCTTGATGTAGTTTTCGATATAATTGCGGTAGCCTTCCAGCGTGCCCGACCGGATCGTGCCGTCCTTGTATTCCGCGAGCCAGCGATCCAGCCACTCGCCCAGCGTCATGCGGCTGTCCTCGGTCAGCTCCACATCCCGATAGCACTCGATGTTCTGGTGCAGCTTGTCCAGCAGGGCCTTTTGCGTCTTGGCGTAGACATGGCGGAACAGCGGTTCGCCATTTTCCTTGTGGCCGATGACGATGCGCCCTTCCCAGCGTCCATCGTCACGCTTTCGCACCATGCCGTCACCGGCCGGTCTTCGTTTTGCCATGTATTTCACTTCCTTTGGATTCATTTTCTTTTTGCAACACAAACAACTACCACACTTTTGCGGAAATAGCTATCAGAACTTTGGAATTGTTCGTCATTACATCCGCATAGAAAACCCGTGATACTGCTCGTACTCTTCATCTTCGTCATCTACGGCGTATTCCACCGTGCGGTCGATCTTGCCGCCACGTTCCAGAATGCGCTGGATCTCCTGCTTACTGTGATGCAGCGTTTCCAGATGGAAGCGGTCATTGTCGCCGGGGTTCATCGCATCCAGAATCGGGATAAAA
>ERZ780083.1002-NODE-1002-length-10468-cov-3.845866_pt1 | contig 10468 bp, 10 predicted proteins | sample MGYA00511838_ERZ780083 | MGnify/ENA primary metagenome ERZ780083 (study PRJEB29588, sample SAMEA2152602) | human gut metagenome | biome: human gut; feature: human-associated habitat; material: faeces | place: Denmark | collected 2008/2010 ...
AACTTCCCCAATATTATACCGGATGGAATCTTTTCAACAATATATGACTTACACTGAAAAAGTCCTTATCACACTTTTCTATCTATTAAAACTAAATCCTATTCGTCTGATTATATCAGTTTCAACCCTACGATTGAAATAATCAGAGTCGTCATAAAAAACAAACGACCCAAAGTTGCCGGTTCATGAAAGAACAGGATACCGATCAATACAGTCCCCACCGCTCCTATCCCTGTCCAAACAGGATACGCAGTGCCGATAGGCAATGTTTGCGCAGCCTTTGCCAGCAGGAACATGCTTAAGGTTACAGAGATTACAAATCCCGCTCCCCACAAATAAAAATCGGTGCCTGTCGCTCCTTTAATCTTGCCTAGACAAAAGGTAAAACCAACCTCAAACAGTCCGGCAATAATCAATATAATCCAATTCATATCCTTCTATTTTTAATATTAGACTGCAAAATTAACAAGATGCCCGGAGCTTTCACTTTACATTTGATAAGAAATGACAGTGTAAGAGTATCATCAATTCTTCTTTTCCTAATATAACTTTTTGTATTTTTGCAGAATAATGATTCAATGCGATATGGATATACACGAGATTATAAACAGGATATATCGGATGCCGGAGGCTTCAGCAGATAAGGTGGTCAAACATCTGTCAAAAGTCACATATCCCAAAGGTTATCATATATTGGAGGCTGGCAAGACTGAAACGAATATCTTTTTCATCGAGAAAGGGATTGCCAGAGCTTACATTCCCGTAGACGGAAAAGAGGTAACGTTCTGGATTGGGAAAGAAGGGTCAACCATTGTCTCATTGAAAAGCTATGTAAATAATCAACAGGGGTATGAGTCAATGGAACTGATGGAAAACTCGGTGTTGTATCTATTAAAGCGCAAAGACTTACACGAATTATTCAAGGAAGATATCCATATTGCCAACTGGGGGCGCAAGTTTGCCGAATCAGAGTTCCTGCAAACAGAGGAAAGACTTATTTCTCTCTTATTCACCACCGCGTCCGAACGGTATATGAAGCTGATACAAAATAATCCGGAGCTATTACAGAGAATACCATTGGAATGTCTTGCTTCTTATCTGGGAATAACTCCGGTAAGTTTAAGCCGGATAAGGGCGAAATTGAAACGGGTACTTTGAGATAGAAACATATTTTTCAAAAGCGAACAGAAAGTGATATATTTGTGTTTTGAATGAATCAAAAGAGAGAAGTCATGAATATCGAAGATTATAGAGAATATTGTCTGTCAGTCAAAGGAGCAACAGAATGTATGCCGTTTGATGAACATACTTTGGTTTTCAAGGTTATGGATAAAATGTTCACTTTTGCTACATTACGTCCTAAAAACGGAAGATTCTGGGCGGATATGAAATGTAATCCTGATAAATCAGAAGAGCTCATAGAACAATACGAAGACATTTTTTGGGGACCTTTTTCGGATAAGAAACATTGGATAACCGTTTACTTGGAAGGAGATGTTCCCGATAAACTCATAAAGGAGTTGATTAGCCACTCGGTAGAAGAAGTTATAAAGAAGTTACCCAAGAAAAAACAAGAGGAATACAAGAACATGATTTAGGATTCGAAAAATAGACATATCCGGCACTACTATTATTGCTAAAAGTAGAGCCGGATAAAATCACTATACACCCCAAAACGCACACACGGATAAAATCATCGTATATTTAAAAACGTATGTCCCAGGAACACTTGCATTCTTCATTCCGGCAATCATGAATCTGGAGAAAAAATAAATGACTAATTTTATTAACTAATGCTTTTTTAGAAGCATTTTTTTAGGTTATTTTGCGGAACAAATATCACGAACTCGTCAAATTATGGATTGGATTGGCCTTGATTTAACATTCCCTATCACCGACCCTACATGGATATTCCTCCTTGTACTCCTCATTATATTGTTTGCTCCCATATTGTTGAATAAGCTTCGTATTCCGCACATTATCGGAATGATACTGGCGGGGCTTGTCATTGGGGAGCATGGTTTCAATATCTTGGTGCGTGACAGCAGTTTTGAGCTTTTCGGCAAAGTAGGCTTGTATTACATCATGTTCCTTGCCGGTCTGGAAATGAATATGGGGGACTTCAAACAGAACCGGGGCAAAGCGCTTGTTCTGGGGCTCTTGGCTTTTATTGTGCCCATAGGCATAGGCTTGGTAACGAATATAGCTTTGTTGAAGTACGGGGTACTGACCTCTGTCCTACTGGCAAGTATGTATGCATCGCATACACTGGTGGCCTATCCCATCGTGATTCGTTACGGTGTGTCGCGGCATCGCAGTGTGAGTATTGCAGTGGGAGGAACGGCGGGGGCGGGGTAGCAAGCATTTTCTTTGTTGGGTTTGGGGGGGGGGGGAGGGGGCGGTTACGGATACACTCACTTTGCTGGTTCTGGCCGTTGTGGGTGGTATGTTCAAGGGGGAGTCGGACGGCTTCTTCTGGGTATGGCTTGTCATAAAGGTTATCTTCCTGGGTATTTTGATTGTATATCTGTTTCCACGCATAGGCCGTTGGTTCTTCCGGAGGTACGATGACAATGTGATGCAGTTCATATTTGTGCTTGCCATGGTTTTCCTCGGAGCCGGATTGATGGAGTTTGTGGGGATGGAAGGCATCCTGGGTGCTTTCCTTGCAGGTTTGGTATTGAACCGGCTGATTCCGCATGTCTCTCCGCTGATGAACCATCTGGAGTTTGTGGGCAACGCCTTGTTTATTCCTTATTTCCTGATAGGCGTGGGTATGTTGATTGATGTGCATGTGATTTTCGGTCATGGCGATGCTCTGAAAGTAGCGGCTGTAATGATTGTGGTGGCATTGGCAGGTAAATGGATTGCCTGCTGGCTGACGCAGAAAATATATAAGATGGGAGGGATTGAACGGGAGCTGATGTACGGATTGAGCAATGCACAAGCAGCGGCAACGCTGGCGGCTGTGTTGGTGGGGTACAACATCATTCTGCCCAATGGGGAACGCTTGCTGAACGATGATGTTTTGAATGGTACCGTCCTGCTGATTCTTGTAACTTGCATTGTGAGCTCGTTCATTACGGAGCGTGCCGCACGGAAGATTGCCATGGAGGAGGCGCATCTGGAAGAAAACCGCTCCGTGGAAGCGGAGAAGATATTGATTCCGATAGCCAACCCCGATACGATTGAAGACCTGATAAATCTTTCTTTGGTGATACGCGACCCGAAGCAACGGGATAATTTGTTGGCACTGAATGTCATCAACGACGATAGCAGTTCTGAAAGTGCCGAATTGCGTGGGAAACGCTATCTGGAAAAGGCTGCCATGATAACGGCCTCGGCAGATGTGCCGTTGAGGCAAATCACGCGTTACGACTTGAATATCGCTTCGGGCATTATCCATACAGCAAAAGAATATGCGGTAACGGATGTCATTATAGGTCTGCACCGTAAAGTCAATATTGTGGATTCATTCTTCGGTATGCTGACGGAGAATCTGCTGAAGGGCTTGCATCGCGAGGTGATGGTTTCCAAGTTCCTGATGCCCATTAACACAATCAGGCGGGTGATTGTGGCGGTACCTCCGAAAGCCGAGTATGAGGCGGGATTCCTGAAGTGGGTGGAACATTTCTGCCGGTTGGGGAGTACTTTGGGCTGTCGGGTGCATTTTTATGCCAATGAAGAGACTACCGCCCATCTTCAAGGGCTGGTGAAAGCCAAATATGGACAGACATTGACAGACTTTTCCCGCCTGGACGATTGGGGGGACTTACTGATATTGACCGGACAAGTGAACTTTGACCATCTGTTAGTGATTATCAGTGCCCGCCGGGGCTCCATCTCCTATGACAGCTCCTTCGAGAAGCTACCGGCACAAATCAGCAAGTACTTTGCAAATAACAGCCTGATAGTACTCTATCCCGACCAACTGGGCGAGCCGCAGGATGCGGTATCCTTCTCCAACCCGCGTGGTAACAACGAGTCTCAGCATTATGAAAAGGTAGGCAAATGGTTCTATAAATGGTTCAAGAAGAATTGACGATTGACAATTGATAATTGACAAAAATCTGTGTAAATCCGTGTAATCTGTGGTGAAAATGGAAGATTGGCAACAACGAACGCAACTTTTATTAGGAGATGAAAAAATGGAACGCCTGCGCCGGGCACATGTACTTGTCGTAGGACTGGGTGGTGTAGGTGCTTATGCGGCCGAGATGATATGCCGTGCCGGAGTGGGGCGGATGACGATTGTCGATGCCGATACCGTGCAGCCTACGAATATAAACCGTCAGTTGCCGGCTCTGCATTCTACCCTGGGGCAAAAGAAGGCGGAGATATTGGCATCACGTTTCAGGGACATTAATCCGGCTCTGGAACTGAGAGTGTTGCCCGTATTCTTGAAAGATGAGAACATACCGGAACTGCTGGATGATGCGGCTTATGACTTTGTGGTGGATGCCATCGATACGCTTGCTCCAAAATGCCACTTGATAGCGGAAAGCATGAAGCGGCATATCAAGATAGTGTCCAGCATGGGGGCAGGAGCAAAGAGTGACATTTCGCAAGTGCGCTTTGCCGATATCTGGGATACCTATCATTGCGGGTTGAGCAAGGCTGTGCGTAAGCGTCTGCAAAAAATGGGCATAAAGCGGAAACTTCCAGTTGTTTTCAGCACCGAACAGGCTGATCCGAATGCCGTTTTGCTGACGGACGACGAGATGAACAAGAAGTCCACCTGTGGAACAGTGAGCTACATGCCCGCAGTTTTTGGCTGCTATTTGGCCGAATATGTAATTAAAAGACTATAGTAATAGCACTTGAAAGAAAACTATCAAATAGTAAATAGTAAATTGTCAAATTGTAAATAGCCTAGTGATTCATTTAGAGAATATAACGAAGAGTTTCGGTAACCTGCAAGTGTTGCGGGGTATTGACCTGGAGATAGAGAAAGGGGAGATTGTCAGCATTGTAGGCCCCAGTGGAGCGGGTAAAACTACCTTGCTGCAAATCATGGGTACGTTGGATATGCCGGATGGCGGTTCGGTGGTTATTGACGGTACACAAGTCAACCGTATGAGGGAGAAGGAACTTTCCGCATTCCGCAACCACCATATCGGCTTTGTGTTCCAGTTCCATCAACTGCTGCCGGAGTTTACGGCTTTGGAGAATGTAATGATACCAGCCTTCATTGCCGGAAGAGGACAGCAGGAAGCCAAGGAGGCGGCTACGGAAATTCTTGAATTCATGGGGCTTGCCGAACGGGCCTCCCACAAGCCGAATGAGTTGTCGGGAGGTGAGAAGCAGCGTGTGGCGGTGGCCCGTGCTCTCATCAATCATCCAGCAGTGGTGCTGGCAGATGAACCTTCCGGCAGCTTGGATACCCATAATAAGGAAGAACTGCACCAGCTCTTTTTTGATTTACGTAACCGTTTCGGACAAACGTTTGTTATCGTAACCCATGATGAAGGACTGGCGCAGCTCACCGACCGGACGATACATCTGATTGACGGGGAAATCAATAAAATGGTTTGAGCCTATTTCCCCGTGCCCATTACTCCCGAGTCATTGTCACTGTTGTTTACCTTCCGCTGTGCCGTCTTGAAACTGCGGCCGAACGAGAAGTTGTAGGAAAAGTTCACTAGGAACATGCGGGAGCTTTCTTTTATATAATTATTTGTCTTGTAGGATGCGAATTTATTCCAGTTTTCGCTTTGTACTTTATAGTTGTCGGTGAAAGGATTGAATGCACCGACTCCTACCCGAAGATTCTTATGCTTGTAATATACAGCTAACATCTGGATGTTTTCTCCTCCCGAGAGGGTTTCTCCCCAGAAATTGTTCCAATTGGTGTTTATCTGCCAGAACAGAGAGAACTGTTTGTAGTTTAATGAGGCTTCTGCCTCACAAAACCAGTTGGTGTAGGTATGCGAGTAGTGATTGCCATGGCTCATGTAATGGTTGACACCGCCCGTAAAAGAAAATTGCAGAATGTCGCGGATGGGTCCTACGCGGAGCATGGCACGCCCGGAGAGTTTCTGCCAATCCTTCTGATTGTCCCAAGTCTGCACTATTTTGTTGCCTTCTTGAATCTTCTCGTCCATAATGGCATTGGGACGATAGTCATAGGCTCCCCATAGATTGGTATAAAAGATGCCTTTTTTCCATTCGTAAGTCAGTTCCGTATGATAGCACATATATGATTTCAGATGCGGGTTGCCACGACGTATCTGGAATGAGTCCACTGCTTGCTCCACATCGCTGAGGTCGCCCAATGAAGGAGAAGCGTTATAGATGTTTCCTTTCCAGCGGAGATAGGAGTTGTCTGACATGGCATAGTGCAGAACGATACTCGGGTTGAAACTGTAGTTCTCGGTAGATTTGTCCTTGCCGCTCTGATTATAGTAGAAACGAGTCATGGCCACTCCCAGCCGGTAGTTTAGTTTGTCTATCTTTCCACGGTATTCTCCGAATATGTATGTGTTCTCTTGGTGCATATTGGTTTCATAATAATGCCCGTTTCTGTATTCATTGTTAGAGTAGGACTGTGTATGGCTCAGACCGAAGCTCAATGCGTTCCCCTTGGAATATTGCTTCTCATAAATGGCCTCGGCAATCAGGGAGTATTTGTTGCCTCGGATATTGTTGTCAATATCGGTCAATATGTTCCCCGGGGTGCTTTCTTGGTAGAGCCGCTGCGATTTTTCCCGATTATAGGTGCCTACTACATTGAATACCAGGGTTTGTTTGTTTTTCAGGTCTTGTTGGTAGTACAAATCGAGTGAGGGACGTGTCCAGCTCTGGTCGGTACGGTCGGTCATGTCTACCACGTCCGCTTCGTCATTGGCGTTATAGAGAGTTCCTTTATAATCCCAGTGCGGCTGATTGTTTCCTCGAAGGCGGAAGGTGGCGCTGAAAAGGGAATTTTCAGAAGCCTGCAAACTGTAATTTACGTTTAGGTTGTGCTGGTACATGGTTGCCTTGCTGGGCTCTCCTTTCTCCAGGCGTCTGAGTGTAGTGCCGTCTGCCAGGTGGAATTCTTCTTCATTGTCGCGGTACATGCCGTTAAAATCCCGCGGTCCCATGTAATAGAAGAAGCCGAATTCTGATTTTTTGTGGTTTACTTTGCCGTACAGATTATAGTTTCCCCACATCGTGTTCAACCCTTGGGAAATGTCGGCACCGAAGTTTCCGCCCGTTTTAGGTCGGCGCACTATGTAGTCCAAAACGACTTCGGCATTACCGTAGCGCAGTCCCGGATTGTCATGGTACTCTATACGTATAATGTCGGCAGGGCGAATGGCTTTTATCTCGTCTATTTCGGCTTTGACTCCATTGATGCGTAATTGCAGTTCTCCACCGCCGGACAATCCAATCTCATTGTTCATGGGGTTGACCAGAATACGTGGCAGCATCAGTTCCTGCAACAGATTCACTCCGTTTGTGGAAGTTTTCATTTGTCTTTCGGATGGGAAAACCAGTTTGCGGTCTGCACGGCTGATTTGGCTGGAGCCGGTGATAGTCACTCCTTCCAGTGCGATAGAAGCACTGTCTAATACGATTGGTCCAAGGTCGGTATGGCGCTTTACTCCATTGAGGGTGATGTATCCGGTATTATACCCGATGCTGGAAAGAACAAGTCTGTAATCTCCGGTAGCCGTGTTCTTGAAGATGAATTCTCCTTCTGGACTTGTGGTCACACCGGCGACAAAAGTAGAGTCGATGGTCTGTAATACCACATTGACATACTCTATACTCTTGTCGGAAGCATCGCGGACGGTTCCTTTTATTTCTATTTTTTGAGCAAAAGCATTCTGTGCCATACTGCCCAGCAGCATGGTTATAATCATTAATTTTTTCATATTGATACGATGGTTCTAATCCTTATTGCAGTAGGCCTTCCTGTTTTTAGGGTGTTTCTGCTTGTTAGACGAAATGACTGGTGAAAAGGTTGCATCAGACATTGAAAAATGTTGCATGATGCTGTTATTCAAAGCAAACGTAGTGACTGATTTTCTCCAAATCGGTATCGGAGAATTCCTCGTAAAGTGCAAAAGGTTTCAGACTATGAAGGTCGCCTTTCTTCTTCCGGTATTCTACAAAGGCCTTTGCCTGGTAGAAGTTGATGTAAGGATGGTGGCGCAGCCTCTCTATGCTACTACGGTTCAGGTTGATGAGGTGGATGGCCCGGGTGTCGATGGAAAACCAGGACTGCAATTGGGTGGTGTCCAAATGGATTTCTTGTAATTGCGTGATGTTGTAGAATCCTCCCAAGCGTTGCCGATAACCGATGATTAGACGGGCAATGCCACTACCGATGCCTGGTATTTTCTTCAGTTCTGTGGTGTCGGCGCGGTTCAGGTCGACAAGGGTCCCAGACGGATATTTTTCCGGTGCAATTCGGAAAGTAACGGCGCTGTCATTGCTTGCAGGAGAGCTGTACAACTGGACGGTTCTTGTTTCTGTGTCTTTCGGAGTGATGTGGATATAGGGTAAGAGTGTCTGATATTGTTTTTCTGTCATTCCATATATTTTCCGGAAATCTTCTGCCTTATGGAACTTCCCTCCTTTACTACGGTAGCGGAGTATGTTCCGTGCCATCCATCCGGGCAGTCCCAGTCGGCAAAAAATGACGGAGTCGGCGGTATTGGGATTTTAACGGGGCCAGGAGGCGGGGTTGGGGTGGTTTTTGGGGGGTTGGGGGTGGTTGGTTTTGTGTGTGTGTTTTTGTTTTTGTTTTTTTTTAAGTCTGTTGTCCCATTTTTGTTCCTTTTCTTGTATGGATGCGATGAACGATTCGTATTCTGCCATGGCAGTGGCCTGCCGCCGGATTACTTCATCGGAGAGGGGGCGGTTCTCTCTTTGGTATATATAAATATACCCGGAGAGAAAGACGAGAATGATGCCGGTAATCAAAACCAGTATTCCGCGCCTTTCTCCCCGGGAGAAATAAAGGAATTCTTTAAAGGGGTTCTGCATGATGACCTATTTCAGAAAACCCAGTTCATTGATAAAAATCAGTGCAATTCCTATCGGAGCAATATATTTCAGGATGAATATCAATAGCTTGTAGACGGATACTTTCAGAGTGCCATTGTTGCTGACTTCTTCCCATACGATTTTCTTGTCCAGATACCAGCCTATGAAGATGGAAATGAAGAAACCGCCTAACGGTAGCATTAGCTTGGCCGTTACAAAGTCGAACAAATCGAATAGGTTTAGCCCGAATACGGTATAGCTTTTGCCGATACCGAGAGACAGTGAGCAGAATACTCCTAAGAAAATACAGCCCGCTGTCACGTATCTGGCTGCCTTGCTGCGTGAGAACTTGAACTCTTCATGTAGATAGGCAGTTACCACTTCGTGCAGGGAAATGGTGGAAGTAAGTGCTGCCAATGCCAGTAGGATATAGAACATCAGAGACAGCAGTATCGCCAGCCAGGGAATATTGCCGAACGCTTGCTGAAAGACATTAGGTAGGGTGATGAATAGCAGACTAGGACCCGCATCCGGTTTGATGCCTACAGAGAAGGCGGCAGGGAAGATGATGAATCCTGCCAAAATGGCTACCATGGTGTCGATAGCCGCCACGTTGAGTGCCGTTTTGGGCAGGTTCGTATCATTGCGGAAGTAAGAAGCGTATGTACAGAGACATCCCATCCCCAAGCTCAAGGAGAAAAATGCCTGGCCCATGGCTCCAAGGAACACATTGCCGTCCACTTTGCTGAAGTCCGGTTTCAACAGGAATTCAATGCCTGCTCCTGCTCCGGGCAGGGATATGGAGCAGATGGCAAGGATTATCAATAGGACAAATAGCATTGGCATCATGATTTTGGCTGATTTTTCAATACCTTTTTCCACTCCTTTGACAATGATGAGATGGGTGGCCAGCAGGAACAGCACCAGCCAGATGACCGGACGCCAGGGGTTGCTGACAAAGCTGTTGAAGGATGCGATGAAATCGGCTGCCGACTTCCCGGCAAAACTGTTGGTAGCCGCTTCGCCGATAAACTCAAGCGTCCATCCTGCCACAACGGAGTAATATCCCAGAATAAGGAATCCGGCCAGTACGCCCATACGTCCTACCCAGCGCCAATGCGTGCCGGGTGCCAATTTCTGATAAGCCCTTGCCGTATTGGCACGCGAGCGCCTGCCGATGAGGAATTCTGCAATCATGATGGGGATGCCGAGAATGAGCACGCAAACCAGGTATACAAGGATAAATGCCGCACCTCCGTGATTCCCGGTCTCAAACGGGAAACGCCAGATATTGCCTAAACCGACTGCGGAGCCTGCCGAGGCAAGTATGACGCCTAATTTGCTTCCGAAGTTGGCTCTGTCACTTTTTGTCATAAAACGTAGATTTTTCTTTCAATTCGTTATTAATACCAGCTAAAACATGCAAATATAGAAAATGTTCTGTACTTTTGTGCACAGTTCGTTGATAATTTGGTATATGCTATATTAT
>ERZ780083.1013-NODE-1013-length-10398-cov-2.625931_pt1 | contig 10398 bp, 11 predicted proteins | sample MGYA00511838_ERZ780083 | MGnify/ENA primary metagenome ERZ780083 (study PRJEB29588, sample SAMEA2152602) | human gut metagenome | biome: human gut; feature: human-associated habitat; material: faeces | place: Denmark | collected 2008/2010 ...
GTGGTTTTACGAACCGGCCGGTGTTATGCTGTCCGCCCGCGTGTCCTCAGATACGGGAGCATAGAATTGTTACAGGTGAACCGTACTTATTACAGCAGGACAAGGCAGGTGTATGCCAATACATGCGGGTTGCCTTCTTCGTCCATTGTGTGGATGGGGTTTTATGTGAAGATGTACGATGGCAGAGTGCCTTCCCGATGCCGCCGCATGGAAGATGGAGGCTTTTGTTGTGAACCGCAGGTTTGTCTGTTGGAGGGGGATGAGGAGCGTGCTTATTACCTGAGCGGACGGTTGCCGGATCAAAGTATTGTGGTGATGGATGAGGAGGGACGGTATTATCATGTGGAGAAAGGACATGGAAAGCGTTATGTGGCTTGTAACCGTCCGTCGGACCGGAGTGAGGATTTTGATGAGGCGGTGGCATTGCTCCGAAGGCAGGCGGACGAGCGTGTGGAGAAACATTTGCAGGAGGAAAAGTGCGAGACTGAACGGAAACGGCAGCGTATAATCAGCAGGAGTGTGGAGGCCGTACCTTTTCAGATAGGAGTGAAATGGGGGCTGAGGACAGCGGAGCGGATTTTGATTCCACCTGTCTATCGGAGAATATTGCGTCCGGTGGGTGGTTATTGCGCCTATCAGGACAGCTCCTGCCAGTGGGGGGTGCTGACTGTAGACGGAAGGATCATTATCCGGGCCCGGTATATGGAGGTGGAGATAGACAGGGATGGAACGGCGCGTCTTACTTTGGTTCCGGGGAAGATGGAAACGGTGAAGCTGACGGATTAATAGGATAAAAAGCAGGGGATAACTTTTTGTCAGACCGATATTTAGCGATGGAATACGGATCATTATGAAAAGTTTTGTAACTTTGCATCCGATTTTAAAAAAGGAGATATTGATATGGAATTACCTGATGACCCGATGATGCTTTTCAGCATGGTGAATATGAAACTTCGTGACTGCTATCATTCGCTGGACGAGCTTTGTGATGATATGAATGTAGACAAGGAGCTGTTGGTGAAAAAATTGAAGGCGGCCGGATTTGAGTATAGTAAGGAAAACAACAAGTTTTGGTAGATAGAGGGATCAGCCCGTTCCGGAAGAATGCTTGGGACGGGCTGATTTTTTTATTGAGATACCTATTGTTGATTATTTTTGTATAAGTCCTGTTTCCGGTATTGCAACAGGGATGTTCCGGTATGCCGCTTGAAGAAACGTCTTAAGGTGGCAAGATTGGCAAACCGGGTTCTTTGAACGATTTCCTGTATGCTGATGGATGGATTCTCCAATAATGCGTAAATCTCTTGCAGGGTATAATGTATAATCCATTCTTTGGGGGATTTTCCACTTACCAGAGTCAAGGCTTCAGTCAGGTATTTGGAGGAAACATGCAACTTTTCGGCATAGAACGCCACTTCTTTGTTTTCTTTGTAATGCTTTAACAGCAAATCCAGAAAAAAGTATCCGATTTCTTCTTTATGCAAGGTGGTGACTTTATGTTCTTTTACTGTGCTGTAATAGTCTGCATAAAGTTCCAGAAAAGGTAATTTCAGCAGATTGGTAATAGATTCTTTTGTAAATAAATAAGTTGGAGAAGTAGCTCTGTTGTATAGTAACCGGAAATAGAGGGAGAACTGTTCCGCTTTCTCTTGGGATAGCGAATAGATGCAGTGGGTTTGGGTGTAGGTATGAAAATCGGTCGGAAAACGTTTGATACTTCCATTGATCACGTCATAAAAAAGGGCATTTGAAAAAGTACAATAATCGATGGTGAAAGTCAGACTGGATTTTATAAATGAAACCAAGAATCCCGGCATGAAAATAAGAATGTCGTTTGCACAAATAACATATTTCCGGAGACCAATCTGGATCTCGGCATTCCCTTCAGTACACATACCCAAAACTCCTTCCGGCAGATAAGAGGGGTATTTGCTGAAAGGCACTGTGTGCGCATCCATATAAATACTGAAATCTTGATCGGACAGTCCTTCTTTGGTATCCTGTGGTTTTGGGGTATTATATAACATACTTTGTATCAGCTCTAGGTTCACAAAATTAGAATTTAATGATACATTCCGCCGGAAGTAGTGGACATAAGGGAAAATAAAACGGAAAAAAACTACGTGTATTTGATTTTTTTAATATAATGATAGGAGAACAATTTTAGCTTCCCGTAAGTTGTAGGAGAACACGGAAAATTATTCTTTTTTACAGAAAGAAGGGTGAATTCAAAAAGATCGTTTGATTTGTTTTTGAATTCACCCTTTATGAATGGAGCGGAGTTATTTTTGCGCCAGTAATTTGGCTATGGCACGGTCGGGTTTCCCGGTTTCTGTCAGGGGAAGTTTGAATACCGGAACAAAACGTTTGGGACGCCAGTAGGGAGGTAATTGATGTGTGCAGGTCTGTTCTATGTCGTCGGGCAGTTGCCCTTCGGCAAGCAGCACAATGATTTCTCCGAATTTTTCGTCGGGAGCGGAGGTGATCAAGAAAGGAACGGACAGGTGTTCTTTCAATGCGGCCTCTACTTGTTCTATCTGCACTTTCACTCCTCCGGTATTGATCGTATTGTCTTTTCTGCCTAGAATGCGGAATTGGTTCTGTCCGTTTATCTCGGCTATGTCATTGGTCACCAGTTCTTTTCCGCAAATTTCGGGAGCGTATATCACCAAGGTGTTTTCTTTACTCAGACGGATCTGTATGCTCTCGAAAGGGGTGTACCAGTCTGAAGCTTCAGGACCGTTCAGTCTGCGTAGGGCAATGTGTGATAAGGTTTCGGTCATGCCGTAAGTAGACCATACGGCATGGGGGAAATCTTTTAACGCAGCATTCAATTGGGAGTCGATAGGACCACCTCCGATAATAAGGTGCCTGATTTGTTGCAATATCGCTCTCTCTTCGGGAACTTGCAGTGAGTTATAGACTTGCATGGGGATCATGGCGGCAAAGACGGGGGCTTTTGTCAGGTCTTTTAAAGGATGCCCGGATGGAGTGACAGGCAGCAAGTCCAGTCCCGCTACTAAGGCACGTACTACCACCATTTTTCCGGCAATGTATTGCAAGGGCATACAGAGCAGGGCGGAATCTTCTTTTTGTAGTCCGAGGAAGGAACAGGTGAGGCAGGCGCTTTCCATCATGCGTTCTTTTTCTACATACAGTTCCTTGGGTTTGCCAGTGGAGCCTGAAGTATGTACCAGCAGGGTGTCTGCCGGGTCAAACCATTCGGAAAGAAAGGAGAAAAGTTCCTGCCGGAAACTTCGGTTGTCGGCAGGGATATTCATTCTTACCATTTCAATTTCCCAATTGGAGTAGGGGATGCTTTCTATCAGAATGGTTTGTTTGTTTCTATTGGTGCAGAATTTTGTCATTGTTTCAGCCAGTTTAGTAAATCGGGTTCTTGTTCTTCGGGGTGGAACCAAAGGCAGTCCCCTTCGATGTGAAGCGGATAGTCTATATTGTCGGTAAACAGCAAGCCGGTACCTAGTCCTTGGGGGAGGGCGGGCTGCAAAGTGGCACACCATTGTGCGATGGCATTCAGTCCGATATTGGACTCCAGAGCGGAAGTGACCCATGAGCCGATGCCTCTTTCAGCCGCCAGTTCCATCCATTCTTCGGAGCCGCTGATTCCTCCGTGCAGAGAAGGTTTCAGGATAATGTACTGAGGACGGATGGTTTCCAGCAATTCTATTTTCCGGTCGCGCCGGTTGATGCCTATCAGCTCTTCATCCAGTGCAATGGGAAAGGGGGTGGCGGCAGCGAGTTGGGCCATTTAATCCCATTGTCCCGCACGGATGGGCTGTTCGATGGAATGGAGCTGGAATTCGGAAAGACGATGTAACTTTTCGAGGGCATCGGTAGGAGAGAAAGCACCGTTGGCATCTACACGCAGTTCGATTTGGGTTGGGGTGAAATGCCGGCGGATGTGCGCCAGCAGCTCCAGTTCCTTTTCAAAGTCGATAGCGCCTATTTTGAGTTTGATGCAGCGGAAACCTTGCTGCATCTTTTCCCCGATGCGCCGGTACATCTCGTCAAAGTTTCCCATCCAGATGAGTCCGTTGATGGGGATACCCTCTTTGCCTTTGCTGAACGGGGTGTGCCAGAATTGCAGGCTGCGTGCCCGGAAATGCAGCAGGGCGGTTTCCATACCGAACAGGATGGACGGATAGGGAAGCAAGGCTTCCCGGTCTATTTCCCCGTTCTTTTCCAGGTTCTTGCAGGCAGTGGCCAACACCTCGTCGTATGAGGGGATATCATCACAGCTCAGGGCAGGGAGAGGGGCGCATTCACCCACGCCATAGTGGCGGCTGCCGGTGTCGGTGAGGAGGATGTACCATACATCCCGGGTAGTATATACTCCTCTGGAAGTACCGGCAGGTTGCTTGAAGTGTAATTGTTTTTTTATAATTTGGGTTTGGAACATTTTTTTTTATGTGTAGTTGGTTTGGTATATTTATCCCTGACAATCTCAAAGGCGCGTTGGACCCATGTGTATATGCTCGTGTCGGGAATATCACCATCAAAATTAAGTTGAAGCCAATGTTTCAGACTTTGGTTGATGGGATTGCCGACTGAAACATGTCTCTCTTTTATATACTCAATTTCGTCCGAAGTAGATTTGACATTGACAAAAGTGAAATTGTCAATGTCTATAAAACAGAACATGTGTCCATAAACATAAAAGGCAAGGATGGAATCATATCTTGCAGCAAATTTGCCAAATGGCATCTTTTCGGAAACGTCACCTAACGAAAGACAATATTTTCTGAATTCTTCAATGTCCATGCTTTGAATTTGTAGTTTGTTTATGGGAACTTCGGATAATCCTGGAACCGTGGCTTGCGTTTTTCCAAAAATGCCTTCCCTCCTTCCTGCGCTTCCTCTGTCATGTAATACAGCATGGTGGCATCTCCGGCAAGTTCTTGTATGCCGGCTTGTCCGTCCAGTTCGGCATTCAGTCCGGCTTTGATCATACGAAGAGCGAGCGGGCTGTGCTCCATCATCTTTTCTGCCCATGCCACGGTTTCGTCTTCCAGGCGGTCGAAAGGAACGACTGTATTGACTAATCCCATTTCCAGTGCTTCCTGTGCGGAGTATTGACGGCAAAGGAACCATATTTCACGGGCTTTCTTCTGCCCTACGATGCGTGCCAGATAGGAAGAGCCGAATCCGGCGTCGAAGCTGCCTACCTTGGGACCTGTCTGTCCGAAAATGGCATTTTCTGAGGCAATGGTCAGATCGCATACCACATGCAGCACATGGCCGCCGCCGATGGCGTAACCGTTTACCATGGCGATGACCGGTTTTGGCAGTGACCGGATTTGCTTTTGTACGTCCAGCACATTCAGACGGGGAACTCCATCTGTGCCGATATAACCGCCATGACCTTTTACGTGCATATCTCCCCCGCTGCAGAAGGCTTTGTCACCTGCTCCGGTCAGAACCACTACATTGATATCCTGGCACTCGCGGCAGTAATACAGGGCGTCGCTGATTTCCGAAGTAGTGGTGGGGGTGAACGCGTTGCGGTAACGCGGACGGTTGATGGTGATTTTCGCTATTCCGTTGTAAAAGTCAAACAGAATATCTTGATATTCTTTGATGGTTTTCCATTTTCTTGTTTCCATTATTCATTTTTATTTTTAAGTCCGTGATAATATTCTCTTAATAGGGTGGTGTCTTTTTCCTTGTCGGTAAACACCTCCAGCAGCATGGGTTGCATCCTTGTCTCGGGTGAGGTGAATGGCTGCATCGCTTCTTCCAGCTCTTCTTCTCCGGTCACTTTCATGTAAATAAAGCCACGTTCTTCCGCCCAGCCTTTGGCGGTGGTGTAATGCTCGGCTGTGATAAACTCCCGGGAACGGCTTGATTTGTCCATTCCAGGCAGGGTATGGAATATTTCTCCTCCTTCGTTATTCAGTAACAGGATGCGGATGTTGGCACCGTAATTTTGATTCCACAGTGCGTTCATATCATAGAAGAAGCTCAAGTCGCCTATGATGATGAAATTCAGCTTGCTGGAAGCGGCGGCATAACCGATGGCGGTGGACAGGGAGCCTTCTATGCCGTTCACGCCCCGGTTGCAACAGATTTCCACCCGGGGAGGAACTGTAAATAACTGTGCATAGCGCACGGTGGAGCTGTTTGCCAGATGCAGGGCACAGGGTTCGGGTAATGCCTGAATGAGTTTTCCGATAACGGAGATTTCGGAATAAGCAAGATCCGGCATCGGAATGGTTTTGCAATAGTTTTCCCACATCAGCGGATAATGGGTCGGTTTGTTGTCCAGCAGGAAAGCTATTTTTTCCAAGAACTCAAACGGATCCATCTCGATGACGGTGGTCAGGCAACCGTATAAATCGGCTATCTTCCCGTCGGCGGCAACATGCCAATGTTCGCGCGGGGGATGATTGCGCAGGTATTTCTTCAATTGCTTGGATACGATATGTCCGCCGTAGGTAATCAGTATTTCGGGGGCCATGTCTTCCTGGCGCTCCGGCGTCATGGAATAAACGGCGGCGTCGAAATTCTTGATAGGAATGCCGGGGATGGTCTGGTTGCCCAGATGTTCCGTCAACCAGGCGAAATGTTTATAAAGCGGTTTCACATATTTTTTCTCGAACAGGTAAATCAGATTCATCTGGCCTACCACGACCATGCGCTTGTTGTACTTGTTCAGCCGTTCGATCAGTTCCTTATAGTCACGGTCATACACGCTCAGTCCCTGATAACGGGTGATGACACGTGCCTCGGGAAGTGTTTTGGCGGTGAAGCGGTAGATGGGTTCGGAAATGGGTACATTGATATGTACGGGTCCTTTGCCGTGGTGGGTGGTTTCCAGTATGGCTTCGTTGATGAGGCGGTTGCAAAACCATTCGTCTTCCTCTGTATGTACTTCGGGCAGGTTGACAGACATCTTGACTAACGTTCCGAACACATGGGGCTGGGGCAGGGTTTGTCCGTCCATTTGTCCTATCCAGGCGGCGGGGCGGTCGGCAGAAATGACAATCAGAGGTACTTGTTGGTAAAAAGCTTCGGCTACGGCAGGGTGCAGGGTTAGCAGGGCCGAACCGGAGGTGCAGCATACTGCGGCAGGACCTCCCCCTTGTAAAGATAGGCCGATAGCAAAAAAACCGGCACTGCGTTCATCGGTTACAGAATAACAAGTGAAGTCCTCTATATTGGCCAGAGTGTGTACGATGGCAGCATTACGGCTGCCGGGACAAAGCACTATTTTCCGCACACCGTGCGCTTTGAGAAGTGCCACCAACTGAAGTATGTTCTTTTTGTCTGAATACATTATTCTTCTACTTTAATTGTTTCCATTTGTTTACTTATAAAGTCAGGATGAAGGATGCTCCGCATCGTATTCATCTTGTCTCCCGTTTCCACCCATTCCGATTCTACTTCCGAGGAAGCCAGTATTCCTCCTCCTGCATACAGGATGGCTTCACCCGGCTTTATTTCCATGCAGCGCAGATTGACGTAGATATCGGTATGTCCCTCTGTGTCCAGCCATCCGGTGAATCCGGAATAATAACTGCGGTCGTACCCTTCGTTGTTCAGAATAAACCGGAAAGCCTCCTCTTTGGGCAGGCCGCAGACGGCGGGAGTGGGATGGAGTTCTTGCAATAAATCGCCTATATGGTCTGTATTTTTCAACAAGAAATAAAAATCAGTCTTGAGGTGTACCAATTGTCCGGCACGGGCGGTATAGGGACCTTTCTCCGTCATCTTGTTGCCGAATTTTTTGGCGATCCGGCGGATATAATCAGCCACATAGCCCTGTTCTTCTTGGTTCTTCTTGTCCCAGTTTGTCGGCATCACTTCGTCCTGCATCGGCATTGTACCAGCCAGGGCCACGGTGTGCCATTCTTTGCCTTGTCCGCTTAATAAGATTTCCGGTGTGCTGCCCAGCCAGGTTCCGGAAGCGGGGGTGTGGCATAGGTAAATCATCATGCGCGGATAATTGTTACAGGCCCGGACAAAAGCGCCAAGTGGTGAAAAATCATCTCCGATATGTCTGGCGGAAGAACGTGACAGAACCAATTTTTGAAACTGCTTCTCTTGTAAGGGAGTGATGAAACGCCCGAATGCGCGGGTATATTGTTCTTTATCCGTTTCTTCGGAAACAAAAGGAGAGAGTTCATTCTGCCGGCTTTTGCAGGTGAGCAGGGTATCCACACATTCCAGTGAAGACAGTGCTTCGCTGATTTCGTTCCAGTCGTATGCCGTGACATCCGGACGGATAAGTACCAAGGGATGTTCCTCCGATATCCGGAAAGGAGCCATGACAAATCCCTTTTTTTCATTCAGTTCTTGAATGTCCGCTAATTGTTCCACATCGCCCGAGGTTTGCAATACCAGGTAGCATTCGTCTGTCCAAGGTAACCGGTAGAGGGCGAAACCGAGGTGGCTATGTGTCAGGCAATCCAATAATTTTTGCGTATGTATATCTGGTAGATTCATTTCTTTTTCAGTATGAAATTAACGACACGAACAGTAGAAACCAGTTCTCCCTGTGGAGTGGTGATATCTATATTCCATATATGCGAGGATCTGCCGCGGTGAATCAGTTTGCCGGTGGCGAATACTTTGCCTCCGACGGGCACGGCCGACAGATGATTTCCACTTACTTGTACTCCGCAGGCATATTCGCCTTCCCGGCATAGCGACATGGAGCCATGGATCCTTGCCCTGCCACAATCCCGGCCAGAGCCAGTGACGCGCCGCCGTTCAACATACCAAAGGGTTGTGAAGTACGATGGTCTACAGGCATTTCGGCATGTACCGCATTCTCGGTGGGGGGTAGAAACCGGATACCCAGATGTTCCGCCATCGAATTCGAATAATCAGGTTTGCAGGTTATTTCTTCCATCATTTGTATGTCTGTTCTTTTCTATAGGGCTACAAAAATACATAAATTTCTGTGGAAAAATAGCGTAGTTCTCTTTAATTTTTTGAGTTTCAAAAGATAAGCGGAGCATAGAAAACAGGCAGGTAACGATTTGGTGACGGAAATCCATCGCCTGCTTGCGTTTTTCTGCATAACCTCAAATAACTCTTCAGCTACAAAAGTAGTTAATTTACTTGATCTTAGCAAGTTTTCATGAAAGATTTTCAAGGGAGATCAGGTCCTGTACCGGGCTTGACCTCCCTTTTTATTTCCATCCGTAAGATATCCCCTTTTTACCATATTCCCTCTTCCGACGAATGAATCATTTCCGGTAATCAAGTTTTATCCCTTCAAAAAAGTATCGGAAATACATCATTGATACATAATGGTTTACTGAAAAAAATATGGGGCTGGCGGTATCCGTCAGCCCTATGTTCGCCTTCTGATTTTCCAAAACTTTGCAGGCGAAGAAAGACAAAAACAGTATCGAACTAAAAACAACCGGAAAATGGAAGAAGGCAAGAATGAAATCATGGAGCTCAGGCGGATGATCGAAGGATGCTTCGAGCGTCAGAACAAGCTCATCGCCCGTCTGGAAATGGAGCTGGAGGCACTCAGTAGCTTCAACGGCAAGCAGATGCTGGACAGCCGCGACATGCGTCTCCAGCTGAAAGTCTGCGACCGGACACTGATACGCTGGCGCATGTCGGGAAAGCTGCCGTCCTTCAAGATCAGCGGGAAGGTGTACTTCTGGGCATTCGACGTGTACAAGTTCCTCCGGGAGGAATACGGCACGGCCGCCCTGCCGGAAGCCTTCGAAGAACAGGAACCGATAACAATTAAAAATAGCAAGACAAATGGAAAATCAAAGTAAGTACATCATGATCGAGCGGAACAAGTTCGCCGCCCTTGTCAAGGCACACCGCAAATGCCTGCAGATGCTGAGTATCCTGACCTACGCACATACCGTCAAGGAAGTGCAGCTGACCTTCACGCTGGAGGAGATCTGCGAGCTTCTGCAGATGACCCGCGAGGAAGTGGAAACGCAACGGCAAAGGGGATACATCCGTTTCAGCGTGCAGAACGGCATGACCGTCTACGAGATCACGGACATCCTGCGGTTGAAGAACATGCTGGAGATGGGCAGGATATACCGCAAGATCGACGAGATGGTAATAACCATTCCGGTAAAAAAAGAGACCGGGAATGTAACGGATTCATTAACCGATTAATAGGATTCAATATGAGACAGTTGGTACATGCCTCGCTTTTCAGCGGGTTTGGCGCGGCGGATCTCGCCGCCGAATGAATGGGATGGCGCAACGCCTTCCATTGCGAGATAGACGAGTTTTGTAACCGGATTTTAAATTATTGGTTCAGCCATGCAGAAAGTTATACGGATATTACAACTACGGATTTTCGGGGATGAAGGGGAAAGGTCGACATCCTCACGGGAGGTTTCCCCTGCCAGCCCTTCTCAGTCGCCGGCCAGCGCAGGGGCGCGG
>ERZ780083.1016-NODE-1016-length-10381-cov-3.984021_pt1 | contig 10381 bp, 9 predicted proteins | sample MGYA00511838_ERZ780083 | MGnify/ENA primary metagenome ERZ780083 (study PRJEB29588, sample SAMEA2152602) | human gut metagenome | biome: human gut; feature: human-associated habitat; material: faeces | place: Denmark | collected 2008/2010 ...
CGAAAGAGCAGATTTATTATCATCGTTCCATACAAGATATTTTTAACCTTTGTTTTAGAGCTGGATTTGTCATTGATGGATTTTATGAAGAATGTTTTAAAACCAACAAAGAAATTCCTATGGTAATGATAGTAAGGCTTAAGAAGGTAAAACGTGATAGCTTAAAATAAATTCAAGTTTGTCGGGTAAATAGCAAACCCAGCCGAGCCAGTCAACGGTCAAGATGAACGGCGCATATGCGCAGCCGTTGACAGCCCCGCCCGCCTTTGCTGGTAGGCAATCAAGGGGCGACAGCAAGAAGTGCCACCGCCCCGCACTATTATTCAGAAAGGGGAATTTCCATGACCGACCAGATAGCCTATCAAGAATATATCCAGCGCAGGTACAACGCCTTTTGCAAGACTGTTATCCGCTGTGCCGCCTTGGACAAGATTTTGAAGCTTAAACGGCAATGGGAACGGCAAGTTTCCCTTGACTATCTGATGAACGAGAAGTTTGTCCAGTTTGCCGCGTCGGAGCCGGACGAGGAATACCCATTTACCGTCTGCGGTCAGACCGTCCTGCTCTGCAACGCCGCCCTTGCCGACGCGATCTCTGTTTTGCCGGAGCAGACGCGGGAAGAAATCCTGCGCTATTACTTTCTGCGCCAGCCGCAGTGCGTGACCGGCTGAACCTCCCGCCATTGTCAATTTGTCAATTTGATAACCGTATTCTGCCGCCTTTTCCACTACCTGCGGTATAGCCGCTTTAATCTCATTTGACTGAGAAAGAACACTTGCGGAATTAGCAAAACCGCAAACTGGGCTAGCTGGATTCGAACCAGCGAATGCAGCAGTCAAAGTGCTGTGCCTTACCGCTTGGCGATAGCCCTATAAATATGACACCAAGCGTGCCATTACGACACTTCACTAATGAAAAAGGGTGGATAAAGGGATTCGAACCCTTGGCCTCCAGAGCCACAATCTGGCGCGCTAACCAACTGCGCTATACCCACCATGCGAGACAGTGACGGTCAATTAAGTCCTTCCTTATCTCAAATGTGCTCGAAGGGATTCGAACCCCCGACCCACGGCTTAGAAGGCCGTTGCTCTATCCAGCTGAGCTACGAACACATATCTGCCAGTCATCTGCATTAGCAAACCGACGAAGCATATTGTAACTTATCCGACATCATTTGTCAACAGTTTTGTATTAATTTTTTGAAAAATAAATACAAAATCCAAGTTACACGTCGGGGTGACAGGATTCGAACCTGCGACCCCCTGGTCCCAAACCAGGTGCTCTAGCCAAGCTGAGCCACACCCCGAGGCTGCGTCACATCGGAACCTCCGACAACGCAGGTGTAATTATAACCTAGTTTTTTTCTATCTGTCAAGAGAAAAGTTACAGAACTCCTACGTCTGTACTACGTGTTTTACACCGGAACCATTATCGCAGATATGCAATGGTAAAATGTACTTTTTCCTCTCTATCGATCTCCATAATGGCATAAGACGGCTGACGTCCTTCCTGTCTTGGATAAGACAGGCTTCCGGGATTCACCGCAATGATATCGTCATCGATATCGATCACCGGGCGGTGTGTATGTCCATACAATACAATATCCACACCACGATCAATGGCTTCTTTTTTGATCGTCTCATTCCCCATGGAGACATAATAATTATGTCCATGAGTCACCCATACCTTATAGGGTCCGATATCCAGGGTGATCTCTCTGGGCAGATCCGAAAAAAAATCGTTATTCCCCAGCACAATATATACCGGGCATTTTGCAGCAGCAGACAGGGCATACTCACTCCCCTCCGCATCACCGCAGTGGATCACCATATCCGGATGATGCATTTCCAGCACTTTGAAATAATTTTCGTTCTTTTTATGGGTGTCACTTACAATCAATATTTTCATATTTCTTAAGTTCCTCTTTCATCAGCTGCAGCGCTTTTCCTCTGTGGCTGACCTGGTTCTTCTCTTCTTCTGTAAGTTCCGCGGTTGTCTTTCCGAACTCCGGTACATAGAAAATGGGGTCATATCCGAATCCGTTCTTCCCTTTTTCATCATATCCGATCCTGCCCTCAATCGCAGCGCGGGTCGTCAGTTCTCTTCCGTCCGGTAATACAGCGGCAATGGCACACACGAATCTGGCTGTCCGTTGTTCCTCCGGCACCCCTTCCAGTCTCTGGATCAGATTTGCGTTTTTCACAGAATAAGGAGTATCCTCTCCCAGATATCTTGCCGAGTATATCCCCGGTTCCTTATTCAGATAGTCAATCTCCAGTCCGGAGTCATCCGCCATGACGATGTCATTCGTAAACGCCGCCACCGCTCTGGCCTTGATCAAAGCATTTTCCTCGTAGGTTTTTCCGTTCTCGTCAATATCTGCCGTAATCCCCGCATCTTTCATGGATACCACCTCCATTCCGGTGTCCTCCATGATCATTCGGATCTCTTTGATCTTACCGGCATTACCGGTTGCAAATACGATTCTTCCCTGCATATTCCACTCCTCACCGCATATGATCCATCATTGCGTATTAGTATAAACCTCGTTAATAGCTTCCGCAATACCTTGTGCAAGCTTTTTTTGATAGTTCTCCTGTATCAGCAGTTGTCTCTCGGCAGCGTTCGTCACATACCCCAGAGAGATTCTGGCTGACGGGATTGCGATCTCCCACAGGACATCTTCCTCTGTTGCCGGGAAAAGTCCCACTGCCCGATTGCTGGCTGCCACCGTAACCTGCCTTGTAACGCAATCGGCCCACTGAAGGTTGCCGAACTCCGGAATATAATATTCATCATTATATTCTCCGCTGATCCCATAGACCGACGCATCCTCCGGATCTGACGACAATCCGATCTCCAGATACAGATCTGCTCCAACCCAGTCGGCGAACTGCCTTCTCGCCTCTTTCGTAACATCGGTATCCTCTGTACGGGTAAGATATACCTTCACCTGCCGGTCTTCCATCAGCTGGGCTGCCTGTCTGGCAACACTGAGCGCCACCTCTTTTTCCTGACAGTCGGAAGCCGTCACACCGGGATCTCTGCCGTCTCCCACAGGATCCAATACCACGATCCTGTCATAGAGTTCCTTGGGGCTGACATAATCGACCCATAAGCTTCCTTCTTCCAGAGTGCTGTGATATTCCAGCACTTCCCGCATCGAAAGTCTCAGCAGCACACCTTCGTTCTGTGCTTCGCAGATTCCTTTTTTCACAGGATTCAGATCTCCTGTGATCCTCTGTTCCTTATAGAATGCTTTTCTTCCGTTTTCTATGTAGATCCAGAGTTCCTTCTCCATGTAATGGTTCTCCACCATTACATTCTCCGCTTTCGTCCCCGATTCCAGTGGTATACAGATCTGCCTGTCGGCTTTTTGATCCGTCTGCATGGGCAGCTGCATCTCTCCGGTCTGTTCCGTCCGGTATTCCGGGACCAGTTCTCCCTGCTCCTGGCTTCGTGCGGAAATCACCACCGTCTTGTGCGCCGCTGTCCATAACATTGCTACCATGGAAAATGTTCCCAACAGGAGCCAGAGGATCAATGTCACCTTCCTATTTTGTTTTTGGTCTCTGATTTGCAATCGTTTCTTCATGAAAGGTTATATTTCTCTTCTCTTCGGCGGCTTCGGTCCCAAAAACTGGTAATAATAGGTTTTCATCATTCCATTATAGATCTTCCTGTTCTTGTCTGCTTTCCGTCCGATATCTTTCTCTGCCTGCTCGTAAGCAGTGATCAGATACATGCTCCAGGAGTCCAGTTCACGAAAACGTTCCCCTATGGTACGGTAAAGTGCCGGCATCTGGCTCTTATCCTGCAATCGTTCTCCGTAGGGCGGATTAGTTATAATGAATCCATACTTTTTCGGATGATGGAGATCTTCCACGCCTCTTCTCTGAAAATGGATCAGCTTATCCACACCGGCCATACGCGCATTTTCCCGGGCTATTTTTACCATATCCCCATCAATATCATATCCCTGGATATCCGTCTCCACCGACAGGTCTACCATCTCTTCCGCTTCATCGCAGGTATCATACCATATTTTCTTTCCTACAATATGTGGCCATTCTTCTGCCGTAAAGCTCCGGTTCCTGCCGGGGGCCATATTGGCCGCCATCATGGCTGCTTCTATCGGAAACGTACCGCTTCCGCAAAAAGGATCCACCAGGATCCTTCCTCCGTTCCAGGGAGTCAGCATGATCAGCGATGCTGCCAGGTTCTCCGCAATGGGCGCTTTTGCCGTCAGCTTCCGGTATCCTCTCTTATGCAGGGATTCTCCGGTACTGTCCAGTCCCACCGTTACTTCGTCTTTCATAAGGAACACTCTGACCGGAAAGCTTGCACCATCCTCCGGGAACCAGGAGATTTCATATTGTGATTTCAACCGGTCCACCATGGCTTTTTTCATAATAGACTGGATATCCGAAGGACTGAATAATTTGGACTTTACGCTGGCCGCTTTCGCTACCCAGAACTTACCGTCCTTAGGAATGTAATCTTCCCAGGGCAGACTTTTCGTTCCCTGAAACAGTTCCTCAAATGTCTCTGCGTGAAAGCTTCCGATCTTGATCAGAATTCTCTCCGCTGTGCGCAGAAAAATATTAGCTCTGCATAAAGCTTCTTCATCACCGAAAAAAGTCACACGGCCATCTGCCACATCCGTAATATCATATCCGAGATCTGTAATCTCTCTCTTAAGCACCGATTCCATACCGAAATGGCAGGGGGCGATCAATTCAAAACGTCTCATTCGTTCCTCCGTATCTCAATCAAACATAGGAACATTATATATGCATTCCAAAAATATGTAAATAGGGGCATTCCTGCGAACGCCCCTGACTTCTTATGCACAAAAACTAGCAGTTCTTATTCTGCTCCTTATTCTCGCTCTGATCCCTATTCTGGTTCTTACTCTGATTCTTGTTCTGATTCTTACTGCTCTGCTTATTCTGAGAGTTCTGGTTCTCGCCATAAGAGTTACTATACTTGTTCTCGTTGTTCTGATCGTAATTATTAGACATATCTGTGACCTCCTAACAGGATTTTTAGTTACAGGAGTAGTATGTCTATTTTCCACAAAAATATGCTTTTTAATTTATGGTACTTTAGAACCAATTTTTATCTTGCATTTTTGTGACATTAGTACTATAATCATAAATGTAAATAGAAGAACCCTTCATGATTCTATTTGCACCCTTATGTATTATTTATTTATACTCCCCTCAAAAGAGCCATCAGCTTCCCCCTGATGGCTCTTTACGTGGTAATTAACTCTATTCAGAGCCCATTCGCAAAATCGCCTCTTCGAGGCTTTCCTTTTGCTCATAGAGGCTAAATCGCCAAATAAATATAACCGACGGTTCTTACGAATGCAAGCATTCGACATCCCTTCGGTTATATTTAACGGCTCTGAATAGTTACTAGTTCAGCCAGTCTCGAAACAGTTTTACCAAAAACAGTACTACCAGAATCGGGATCAATACCGGTGCCAGGAAGGATAGTACTGAAAATACCGCGCTGATCACCAATACCACCACAAGGATCCCCAGAATAATCCAGACCCAGACCGGCAGCTTCGCTAATACATCTGCCATTTTACTCCGATGGGTGCCATATTCGCCATTGCCGTCTCCGTTATAACTGTGATGTACCGTCGATCCTGCTGCTTCTCTGTATTCTCCGTTTCCATAGACGGTATTACGATAGCCGGACCGATTATCACCACCATTGGTCTGAATGATCGTACGCGCAATCAGTCTCGGATCTCCCAGACTCTCCAGTACTTCCTCTTCCGTACGGCCCTTCCGGATCTCCGTATTAATATAGTCTTCGTAATAATTGACATTATCCATAACCAAGCCGGGGGACACACGTCCGTTCAGTGCCATCCGCAGCCGGTCTATAAAATCCTGTTTGTTCATACTAATACAGCTTCCTCCATTTACCTCATTATTTTAGCATGACATAAGTACTACGTAAATATACGGAGTGGGAAGTATTTCTAAAACTTTTCTAAAATGAAATACAAAAAACCCCGGAGACATCATCTCCGGGGCTTACGATGTACGTGACAGGATTCGAACCCACGACCTTCTGGTCCGTAGCCAGACGCTCTATCCAGCTGAGCTACACGTACATTTCATTTACAGGTTTTCGCCTGCAACAGTATGTATTGTAACTGCTGCGGGCGAAAATGTCAATAGAATTTTTCAATTTTTTCAAACAATTTTATTTTCAGCAGATTTTTCCGATGCAGGTACGACTTTCGCATCATACTTTTCCAGAATAGCCTGCTTGAACTCTTCGTAATTATCCTCATCATCGTAGCAGGCGTATTCAATCTCCAGCGGTTCCTCCGTCTTCATCAGGAGCATTCCCAAAAGAGACTTCGCATCCATTGCGGTCTTCTGAATACGGATATCGATCGCATCATCGAATTCATTGCAGGTATCCACAAATTGTCTGATTTCATCCTCCGAATGGAATGTAATATATAGTTTTTCTCTCATCCTTCGTTCTCCCATCTGTCCGCTTGCGGACACCCCATACCTTTGTATATTATGCCGTCAAACGCATAAGCCTATCCCCACGCGCCGGTCAAACGTGGAGATGCGCGTCTTTAGCGTGCTGCCAGTGCCTGTGCGATATCCTCACGCATATCCAGCACGGCCGCGCGGGAAGCATCTGCATAATTCTGCTCACCGAACTGTGCATACTTCTCCTGCTGGTATGCAGCAATGATGCCACGGGAGGAGTTGATGATGGCACCCAGTCCGTCTTCATTGAAGAAGTGTACCAGGTCTGCACCCTTACCGCCCTGTGCGCCGTAACCGGGCACCAGGATAAATGCCTTGGGCATTACCTTACGAAGTACCTTTCCCTGCTCAGGATAGGTTGCACCTACCACAGCACCTACATAGCTGTAAGAATCGCCCATGCAGTCAGCTCCCCAGGCTGCGACCTTTTCTCCTACCAGCTCATACAGCGGTCTGCCATTAATTAACTGATCCTGAAATTCGCCGCTGCTGGGATTGGAAGTCTTCACCAGTACAAAAATGCCCTTTTTCTCTTCCTTACAGATCTTCACAAAAGGGTTCACACCGTCAGATCCCAGATAAGGGTTCACGGTCACGAAATCCTCATCAAAACCGTAATAGCTCCTGCTACCTACCTGTACTTTTCCCAGATGTCCTACTGCATATGCTTCGGAAGTGGATCCGATATCACCACGTTTGATATCGCCGATGACGATCAGACCTTTTTCTTTACAATAATCCACGGTCTTTTTAAATGCCACCATACCGGGAATGCCGAACTGCTCATACATTGCTACCTGAGGCTTCACAGCGGGTACCAGATCATAAATTGCATCCACAATACCCTTGTTATACTGCCAGATTGCTTCTGCGGCACCTTCCAGGGTCTCACCATACTCAGTGAAAGCCGCCTTTTTAATATATTCCGGCACGAATTTCATCATAGGATCCAGTCCTACCACGATCGGTGCGTTGGTTTCTTTGATTCGAGTGATCAGTTTGTTGATCATATTTCCTCCGTTCTGCAATCATTTTCGTTGCATTTTATTTTCTCAATTGTGTAAATTCCCTCTGCGGTGTATCTGTAATGACCGCAGAAAAGGCACCGCCTTCGGGCGATGCCTCCTGACCTGTTTCTATTCTACCCCAACTAATGTCAGTTGGTCAACGTACTTCTTGATATTTGAAGCATTTACATATTTTTTATGGCTGTCGCCGTTTACTACCACCAGTGTCGGTGCCTGCATTACGCCGTAACGTCTTGCCAGCTCCATGTTCTCCTCCCCATCGATGGTCACGTAGGGCACATTTTTCAGATATTCCTTCACCAGCTTGCAGTTCGGGCAGGTCTTGGTCGTGAACAGATACTTGATATCCTGCGGCTGCTCCACCTTCACTTCCACGTCCTCCGCAAAATTGGACAGCGTTACCACACTTCTGGTGGGACGCTTTAAGGAAGAATGGTCAATGTCATACTCCGTTCTGTTGGCATATTCCTGTAACTTACCATCATTCCAGTTCTGCACCGGACGATAGTAACCGGTGATTCGGCTATACACCTCGGTCTTCGCCCCACAATGAGGACATACCTTCACCTCTCCAGCCAGATAACCGTGTTCCTTACAGATGGAATAGGTCGGCGACAGCGTATAATATGGCAACTTGTAATTGGAAGCGATCGTCCGCACCAGGGAAGCCGCTGCTTTCCAGTCGGGAAGCTTCTCTCCCAGGAACGCATGGAACACCGTGCCTGAAGTATACAGGGTCTGCAATTCATCCTGAATATCCAGTGCATCGAAAATATCCACAGTATAGTCCACCGGCAGATGGGAAGAGTTCGTATAGTAAGGAGTATCTCCGGGCTTTCCTGCCGTCTTGATACCGGGCCAGCGCTTTCTGTCGTGCTTGGCCAGACGGTATGTGGTACTCTCCGCAGGAGTCGCTTCCAGATTGTAAAGGTCTCCGTACTGCTCCTGATAATCCGACAGGCGCTCTCTCATATGATTCAGTACTTCCTTGGTAAACTCCTGAGTTCTCGGATCGCTCATATCCGCTCTCAGCCAGTTGGCATTTAAGCCCACCTCGTTCATGCCGATCAGACCAATGGTGGAAAAATGATTCTCAAAAGTGCCCAGATACCGCTTAGTATAAGGATACAGTCCCTCATTTAACAGCTTTGTAATGACACCGCGCTTGATCTTCAGGGATCTCGCAGCAATATCCATCATATGATTCAGTCTTGCGTAGAATTCGTCCTTATTGGCAGACAGATATGCGATCCTGGGCATATTGATGGTGACAACACCCACGCTTCCGGTGCTCTCGCCGGAACCGAAGAAGCCTCCGGTCTTCTTACGCAGTTCCCGCAGATCCAGACGCAGTCTGCAGCACATACTGCGGACATCGCTGGGCTGCATGTCGGAATTGATATAATTGGAAAAATACGGTGTACCGTATTTTGCGGTCATCTCGAATAACAGTCTGTTGTTCTCGGTGTCGGACCAGTCAAAATCCTTCGTGATGGAATACGTCGGAATCGGATACTGGAAACCGCGGCCGTTGGAGTCGCCCTCGATCATGGTCTCGATGAATGCCTTGTTGACCATATCCATTTCCTTTTTACAATCCTTGTATTTGAAATCCATCTCCACGCCGCCTACCAGTGCCGGCAGTTCTGCCAGGTCATCGGGCACCGTCCAGTCCAGTGTAATATTGGAAAAAGGAGCCTGGGTACCCCAGCGGCTGGGCGTATTCACACCGTAGATAAATGCTTCGATGCATTTTTTCACTTCAGGATAGCTTAAATGATCTACTTTCACAAAGGGGGCAAGGTAGGTATCAAAGGAGGAAAAAGCCTGTGCTCCCGCCCATTCGTTCTGCATGATCCCCAAAAAGTTCACCATCTGATTACACAGTACGGATAAGTGTCTCGCCGGTGCAGAAGTGATCTTGCCGGTGATGCCGCCCAGTCCTTCCTTGATCAGCTGCTTTAAGGACCATCCCGCGCAGTAACCGGTCAGCATGGACAGATCATGGATATGGATATCCGCATTGCGGTGTGCCTCGGCGATCTCTTCGTCGTAGATTTCGGACAGCCAGTAGTTCGCCGTTACCGCACCGGAATTGCTTAAGATCAGACCACCTACGGAATAAGTCACCGTGGAGTTCTCCTTCACTCGCCAGTCCTCGACTTTGACATAGCTGTTGACCACGTCCTTGTAGTCCAGGATCGTGGATTTCATGGCACGCATCTTCTCGCGCTGCTTGCGATACAGAATATACGCCTTCGCCACTTCCTCGTAGCCGGCCTGTCCCAGTACACGCTCCACACTGTCCTGGATATCTTCTACATGGATCTCATCATTTTCCACCTTTTTCTGGAAATCTGCGGTCACCCGTAACGCAAGAAGATCAATAATGTCATTATTGTAGCTCATCTGCGTCGCAGTAAAAGCCTTCATAATGGCATCATTGATCTTCGTCAGTGTAAAGTCTGCTTTGGAACCGTCTCGTTTGATCACCTGAAACATCTTATGTACCCCCTTAATCTCATGTCCCCATGGCTTGTGCCCATAAAACCTATCACGGTTTATTCTACAACACTTTGTGGAGGAAGTCAATCTCATGACACAAGATATTGTGTATACATCAGTTCACCCGTCGATTTGTGCGGAGACGGCTCTACGCTCGCGTAAGGAGCCGGCTCTGTGCAAATCGACGAGGGGAGCGCCATCTCATGAGCAAAAGCAGCTGCGAAGCAGCGAAAAGCCTCGAAGAGGCGTTTTTGCGAATGGCGCGGGGTGAACGGCCGCAAGCGCGCATGGCGCGGGGTGAACGGGGGG
>ERZ780083.1021-NODE-1021-length-10360-cov-4.586123_pt1 | contig 10360 bp, 8 predicted proteins | sample MGYA00511838_ERZ780083 | MGnify/ENA primary metagenome ERZ780083 (study PRJEB29588, sample SAMEA2152602) | human gut metagenome | biome: human gut; feature: human-associated habitat; material: faeces | place: Denmark | collected 2008/2010 ...
ACGAAATGCCCGGACTGATGGCCGTGCGCCGCAAGTATGGTCCGCAGAAGCCGCTGAAAGGCGTGCGCGTCATGGGTTCGCTGCATATGACCATCCAGACCGCCGTGCTGATTGAGACCCTCGTGGAACTGGGCGCCGACGTGCGCTGGTGTTCGTGCAACATCTTCTCGACGCAGGACCATGCCGCCGCCGCGATTGCCGAGACGGGCGTTCCCGTTTTTGCATGGAAGGGCGAGACGCTGCCCGAATACTGGTGGTGTACGGCCATGGCGCTGTCGTTTCCGGGCGGCAAAGGCCCGCAGCTGATCGTGGACGACGGCGGCGATGCGACGCTTCTGATTCACAAGGGCTTCAAAGCCGAGGACGACACTTCGACGCTCGATTACGAACCCTCCTCCTACGAAGAGGAGGTGATTATCGACACGCTGAAGAAGGTGCTTGCCGAGGACAAGGATAAATGGCACCGCACGGTGGCCGAATGGAAGGGCGTCAGCGAGGAGACCACTACGGGCGTACACCGGCTCTACCAGATGCAGGAAGCGGGTGAACTGCTCGTTCCGGCCATCAACGTCAATGACTCCTGCACCAAGTCCAAGTTCGACAACCTCTACGGCTGCCGCGAGGCGCTGGGTGGCGGGCGCAAGCGGGGGGCCGCGATCCGCGGCCGGCGGGCATCAGGCGTGCGCCCGACGTGATGATCGCCGGCAAGGTGGTGGTCGTGTGCGGCTACGGCGACGTGGGCAAGGGCTGCGCCGCGTCGATGCGTTCGTACGGAGCGCGCGTTATAGTGACCGAGATCGACCCGATTTGCGCCCTGCAGGCGGCGATGGAGGGCTTCGAGGTGAAGACCGTCGAAAGCGCTCTCGACGAAGGCAATATTTTCGTGACCTGCACGGGCAACTGCGACATCATCACGCTGGAGCATATGGAGCGGATGCGCGATCAGGCGATCGTCTGCAACATCGGCCACTTCGACAACGAGATACAGATGGCGCGGCTCGAAAAGTCGGGCGCCGTGAAGACCAATATCAAGCCGCAGGTCGATAAGTTCACCTTCCTAGACGGACATTCGATTTTCGTGCTGGCCGAAGGCCGTCTCGTGAACCTCGGCTGCGCTACGGGCCATCCCTCGTTCGTGATGTCGAACTCCTTCACGAACCAGTGTCTGGCGCAGATGGAACTTTGGCAGGAGAAGCTCGAAGTGGGCGTTTACCGCCTGCCCAAGCATCTTGACGAAGAGGTGGCGCGCCTGCATCTGGACAATCTGGGCGTGGAGCTGACCCGCCTGACCGAAAAACAGGCGGATTATATCGGCGTGAGTCCCGACGGTCCCTACAAGGCGGAGCATTACCGCTATTGAGACCGGCGGCATCCGGCATGGAAAAAGAGGATACCCGTGAAGGTATCCTCTTTTCGTTTTCAACCGTTCCGCAGATCAGCGGCGGCGGGGAAGGGCCTGCGGATGTGCGAGTCGGTTGGCTGCTGCGACCGCAGCCTTATATGCCGAAGGTGTCTGCTGGGGTGTTACGGCGGGTATCTCCGCGGGCAGGGTCACCGTGTAGCAGGCCGGGACGCCGGGAACGCCGTCGGCATCGTAGGCCATGTAGATCACTTCGAAGGTTTCGTTTGCCATCGAAACGTCCCAGAACGTGACGTCGTAGTAATAGAATCCGTCGGCGCTCACTTCCAGATCCATGCTGCTTTTCCAGCCGGAGTAGTAGCCGTCGTAGTCTTCGCCGTAGGCATTGGCGAGCGACGAGAAATACTGGCGCCAGTAGGATGTCTCCTTTTTGGCGAAATCGCCCTTGTAGTAGCCGTCCTCGTAGCGGAATGCGCGGGCGCCGGCGGTCGGTTCGAAACGGTACACCGTTGCGAAGCAGTTTTCGGGGGCGCCTTCGAGTTCGGAGGAGTTGACCACCACGTGCTGGATGCGCAGTGCGGCCTCGCTCTGGCCCTGATCGCCCGACGACGAGCGTGCCGGAGTCTTGAGTTTAGCCCAGTTGAGCTTGCCGAAATTGCCGTCGGCATCGACGCCGACTACGGCGAGGATGTACTCGGTGGAGTATCCCCAAGACGATTCGGTCAGCGTGTTGTTGGAGATGGGTTTTTGGGCACTCAGATACCCGATCATGTCCTCTTCGGTGTTAGGCTCGAAATCGGGATCGTCCGGGTCGTCGTCGAAATAGCTGCCGTATACGCACGTGGCGTAATAGGCGACGGTCTTGTCGTTGGGGGTAAACGTAGCCGTGATGCGGCAGTAATAGCTGGTGCGTTCTTCGTAGTTGACTTCGAACGTCACCCACGGACCGGAGAGATATTCCGGTTCGTCGGTCGTTACCGGGCATTCGCACCACTCCGAGTCGAGCGTCTTTTCGCCGTCGCCCAGCGCCTTGATGCGGAAAGTGTAGGCTGTCGATGCTTTCAGGTCGGTGAAAGCTGCCGAGAGCGCATCGGTGTTGGTTTCGGGAACGATCACCGTGATTGCGCCGTGGGTATTCTTATGCAGCAGGGTATAGGTGTACGATACGGCTCCTTCGACCGCTTCCCATGAGATTGCAAAGGTGTCGGAGGTGATGTCCGATGCAACCGGGGCCGGCGGCATCACGGCTTCCGGTTCCGGAACGGTCGGATCATCGTCGGAGCAGGAAATCCCCCCCCCCTGCCAAAATGAAAAGCAGCAGATACGGTAATAATTTTTTCATAACGTGTGGGATAAAAGAGTTGAAGATTTTTGATGAATAAAAAAAATTGCGAAACGAATTTACTGGTTTTCTCCGAAAATTCCAATATCCGTTCGCCCTCCGCGGAAGTCGTCCGAAAACGGATTGTAACTGTAATATTCGGTTTGTTTTATAATTTTTTTCTTTTCCTGCGGATGGAATTTGCAGGGTTTTTTCGAACCGGGGCCTGAAAATTACGATTCGTAATTTTAATTTTTTTTGGATTTTTTTTCGACCGGGTGCGCAAATGAAAGCGGGACTTGCGCACTGCCGTTATCGGTCTGCCGGGGCGGAATTATCCGCAGATTTCCATCCGTCAGCCGTGCGCAGATACTCCTGTTTGCGGGCCGTTTTTTCGGACGGCTGTTAAATATTGTCCCCTCTGTTTTTCCGATCGATTGCTTTTTGCCGTGAAAATACTTATCTTTGAACGGGTTTACCGATTCTGCAAGCTGTTTCTATCCGTATATGATCATATAATATTGTCGGCAGAGACTTGGTGTTGCGCCGTCATGTATCCGACCCTACTTTTGTTTAACTTAAATAAATTGCTATGAGATTTTTTACGATGCGGAGACTGGCCGCCTGCATGGGCGCACTGCTCCTTGTTTCCCCCCCCCTGCTGACGGGTTGCGACGACTATGACGACTCGGAACTGTGGCAGAATGTGAACGACCTGAAGAGCCGGATCGAGGCTCTCGAAACCAAGATCGGCCAGATGAACACCGAGATTGCGGCCCTCCAGAAAATCGTGGACGATGCGGTGACCGTCGTCAAGGTCGAAAAGAGCGCCGACGGTTATGTCATCTATTTTTCGGACAACACGACGGCCGAGATCAAGAACGGCACTGCCGGAGCCGACGCTCCCGTTATCGGCGTCAAGCAGGATACGGACGAGGTCTACTATTGGACGATCACGACCGACGGCAAAACCGAGTGGCTGATGGCCGGCGGCGCGAAACTGCGCGTGACGGGCGAAAGCGTCAAACCCGTGATGTCGGTCGATGACGAGGGCTACTGGACGATCAGCTACGACGGCGGCAAGACCTCCGAGCGGATTCTCGATGCCGCGGGCGATCCCGTTTCCGCCGTGACCGAGGGCAGCAGCATCGGTTCGCTGTTCAAGAGCGTCAATTACGACGACAACAACGTCTATTTCGAACTGAGCGACGGTTCGATCGTGACGGTGCCCGTACGCAGCAATTTCTACATGTTGATCCGCAAGGCCCCCGAAGTCGCGACTTTCGTTTTCGGTGAGACCAAGGTCTGGGACGTCGAGTCCGCCGGGGTGACGAAAACCCTTGTTTCGAAGCCCGACGAGTGGAAGGTGACCTATGCCGACGGCAAGCTGACGGTCACGGCCCCGACCGAAGCGCATAAGGAGTGCGCCGATCTGCGGGGTACGGTGGGCATCACCTACTTCAGCGCCAACGGTCAGGCCGACGCCGTGATGATGGACGTGGTGGCCGACGCCGACTACAGAGGCGAAACCGTGGGTGAAGATTTCACGGTCAATATCACGGAGATCACCGACAAGAATATCAAGGCGACGGTAATCCCGAAAGACGACGCTGCCTATTGGTATATGGGATATACCACACAGGAGAATATCGACAACGGCGGGCTGGACAAGCTGATCAACGACCCGTTGAACGGTTATCTTTCGATGCTGGGTTATTATGCCGCTTATAATTTTCTCGACATGTATGCTTTCAAAGGCGCCAAGACGGACTTCTCCTTCCCCGGTGTGCTGAAGGGCGGTACGGAATTTTGCGCCGTGCTGTTCGGATTTACACCCGATGCCTCTGCCTCATACCCGGTTCCCGTTACTTTGAACACCGAAGTGATGACTGTTCCCTTCAAGACGCAGGAACCGGTCGTAATCAATACCGTTTACCGCATCGACGTCTCCGACGTGTCGTGGTACGGCGCCAAGTACGTCTGCGTTCCGTCGGACGATCTGGGTTACCTCCACGGTTTCGTCCGCAAGTCGGAATTCGACACTTATGACGATGACGCCGCATTCATGAAGTCGCGCATCGATATCTACAAGAGGGCCTACAGGGATGAACTGGAGAGCGGCGCGCTGACATGGGCCGATCTGACTTTCACCGAAACGCAGACCGTCGTGGCTCCGGCCTATATCGAAGAGGCAGGCGCTACGCGCATGGGACTGGTCGATGATACGGAGTACTATGTCTATGCCTTCTCCTGCACCGACGGCAATGCCACCTCGCCGTTGTCGAAGGCCGCCTTCAAGACCGGAAAATTCACCCTTTCCGAGGAGTGTACGTTCGAAATCACCACCACGGTCGAGCGTCAGGACGTGACGGTGAACGTCGTGCCGTCGAACAGGAACGTCACTTATTATTTCAGCGTCACCAGAGCCGCGCAGCAGGAGCAGTTCGACGCCGACCTGCAGTTTGCCGTGGACGACCTGATCTGGACCAAGATATGGGCCGAGTCGCAGCAGATCACGCTTTCCAGCCTGCTTTCGAAGGGTGAGGACAGCAACAAGTGGACCGACCTCTGGGCCGCGACGGCTTATATCGTTTGCGCCTACGGCGTTTCGGAGGACGGGGCGATCACGACGCGTCCGACCCTCGCCCGCTTCGTGACGAAGGGTACGATCGATCAGACGAGCGTGAAAAACGCCGCTGCGAGCGCCATGGGCGGCAAAGTTTTCCGCCGTTAGCTGTTCCGGACGTACTGAAAACGGAAACGCCGCAGGAGATTTCCTGCGGCGTTCTTCGTTTCTGCGGATTCCGGCGCGTCAATAGCCGAAAATCTCCTCCTGCGATACGGTCTGAATGGGACCGAGGGTTTTCAGGTAGTTGAGATCGAGGTCCTGAATGTCGCCCAGAATGCCGTAGACGTATTTGCGGCCTTTGACCCACTTCTGCTGGGCGGCTTTCACGTCGTCGAGCGTCATGGACTGGACCTTCTCGAAAATCTGCTTGTCGCGGGGGGCGTCGAGACCCAGATCGCGGGTGCGGAGATAGCTCCACAATACGCCGTCTTTGACCGTGCGCTCGGTGCGCAGGCGGGAGACGAGCGCCTCCTTGGCGATGCCGAACGCCTTCTCCGATTCGGGCATGTTGTTGATGATGTCGTCGAAAGCTTCGACGGCCTTCTGCATCTTGTCGTTCTGCGTGGCGATGAAGGCGTAGTAGCTGTAATCGCCGTTGGCGTTGCTCGGCGTAGCGAGGGTGGCCCATGCCGTGTACGCCAGACCGCGCGCCTCGCGCATCTCTTGGAAAACGATGGTGTTCATGCCGCCGCCGAAATATTCGTTGTAGAGCGTGATTTCGGGATCGGCCGCCACGTCGAATTTCTCGCCGCGGTTCGAGAACTGCAGGTAGTAGAGCTGTTTGGCGTCGTACTGAGCCAGTACGACCTTGTTCGCGTCGGTGGGCAGCAGGGTGCTGAATTTCTTCTCCAGCGGCTGCAGGTCGGCGGCGACCTTGTGGTGTTCCGCCAGCGCACTCTTGACTTCGGCCTCTTTCTGCGGGCCGTAGTAGAGCACTTCGTGCTGTTTGCCCATCAGACCGCCGATTTTGGCGAGCAGCTGCTCCGAGGTCAGCGCCTGCAGCGCCGGGTCGGTGAGGGTCGTGCGGGGGGTGGAGACGCCGCCCTAGAAAAGATAGGGTTGGAGCGCGCCGAAACAGCGGCTCTGATTGAGCTTCGCATCCGCACGGCTCTTGAGCATGTCGGCCTTGCAATTCTCCAGAATCGCTTCGTCGGGTTTGGCGCCGGCGATCAGCCCTTCGACGATCTCCATGGCTTTGCCCATGTTTTCGCTCAGTCCGGTGATCTGGATCGAACTCTGGTTGGCCCCGGCGTTCATGTAGAACGAGCAGGCGATGTCGTACATCTCCGATGCGATCTCTTCGGCGGTCATCTTGTCGGTCCCCAGATAGCTCAGGTAGTTGAATGCCAGATTCAACGCCGGATCGTTCTCCGTACCGGTGTTGAAGACGTAGATCAGCGTGAAGATATCGTTGGTCTCGTTCTTCTTGTAGAGGACGTCGATGCCGGGCTGCGCCTCGAACTGCGACATGTCTTTCTTGTAATCGACGAATACGGGTTCGATCGGCTGCACCTGCGAGGTCTGTATCTCGGAGAGGAATTCGCTCTGCGAGTCGCGGTTGGTCACGATCGGGGTGATCTTCGGGGCGGCGATCTTCTGCTCGTCGGGGTCTTTGCCCTCGCGTTTGTAGATGATGGCGTAACTTTCGGGACCGAGGTATTTGTTGGCCCACTCCACGACGTCCTGCTTGGTGATCTTCGACATGCGGTCGAGCCGTGCGACTTCGTCGGCCCAGTCTGCGCCGCTGATGAACGAATAGACATAGAGTATCGCGCGGCTGTCGTTCTCCTCGAACGAGCGCATCAGCTCCATTTTGTAGTTGTTGATGGTCGCTTCGATCAGTTTTTCATCGAAGTCCCCCTCCCGCAGTTTTGCCACCTCCTCCAGAAGCAGGTCGCGGACTTCGTCTCCCCCGTTTTGGGGCGTCCGGCCCCGAGGAACGAACTGTAATCGGGCTGCGTCGAGGCATAGCCGTAGGCTGAGAGCACCTTCTGCTGCTGGTTCAGGTCGAGGTCGATCAGTCCGGCCTGTCCGTTGTAGAGGATCGAACCCACGATGTCGCTGATGTCGGTCGATTTGTCGTTCGCGCCCGGCAGACGCCAGCCCAGCATGACGTTGGCCGCTTCGAGTCCGTAAACCTCCTTCACCACGGGAGTCGTGATCGGCTTTTCGGGTTCGAACTGCAGTTCGGGCAGGTTGGGATTGGGCTGCATGTCGCCGAAGTACTTCTCGATCGTGGCGACCATTTCGTCGGGTTCGAAATCGCCCGAAACGCATACGGCCATGTTGTTGGGCACGTAGTAGGTCTTGTGGTAGTTTCGGACGTTGGTGATCGACGGATTTTTCAGATGCTCCTGTGTTCCCAGCACGGTCTGCGTGCCGTAGGGGTGGTTGGGGAACAGCGCGGCGTCCATCGCTTCCCAGACTTTGCGGCTGTCCTGCGTCAGGGACATGTTCTTCTCCTCGTAAATGGTCTCAAGTTCGGTATGGAAGCCGCGGATCACGGGATTCTTGAAACGGTCGGCTTGGATTTTGGCCCAGTTGTCGATCTGGTTCGAGGGAATGTCCTCGACGTAGACCGTCATGTCCTGCGACGTGAAGGCGTTGGTGCCGTTGGCGCCGATGGCCGACATCAGCTTGTCGTACTCGTTGGGAATGGCGATTTTCGAAGCTTCGTAGCTGATCGAGTCTATGCGGCGGTAGATGGCCGCGCGCTCGGGCCCGTCGCGGGCTTGCGGTAAACCTCGAAGAGACTTTCGATCTCGTCGAGCATCGGTTTCTCCGCGGCGTAGTCCGAAGTGCCGAACTGCTGCGTGCCTTTGAACATCAGGTGTTCGAAGTAGTGCGCCAGACCCGTGGTCTCCGCGGGGTCGTTCTTGCCGCCGACCTTCACGGCGATATAGGTCTGGATGCGGGGCGCCTCCTTGTTTACGCTCATGTAGACTTTCAGTCCGTTGTCGAGCGTGTAGATGCGGGTGTTCAACGGATCGCCCGCCACCGTTTCGTACTTGTACTTGGAACAAGCCGCGGCCAGCATCGCTGCGATGACTACCGCAAATAGTAGAAACTTTCTCATTATCGATAGGGTTAGAAAAGAGTTGCGAACCAGTCCCGGACAGCGGGGTAGGTGTCGGCCGTCACATGGACGAACATGCCGATCGCCGCCGCGAGTTTGATGCCCGTGCCGACGACGAACGAGAGGAACGAGCCTATGCCGACCAGAAACGCCTTGCCCGCGTCGCGGCGGTCGTTGAGCAGCTCGCCGAGTACGGCGCCGAAGAAAGGGCCGAGGATGATGCCGACGGGCGGAAAGAAGAAGAATCCGGCGAAGACGCCGACCGTGGCGCCGATGGCGCCCGAACGGGAGCCTCCGAAGCGGCGGGTCATCCACGCCGGCAGGAAATAGTCGGCGACGCTGACCGCCACGGTAATGGCCAGCCATAGCCAGATGGCCGCCGGCGACATGCTCGAATAGGAGGTGAAGTAGGCGCAGAGAAGTCCTGCGTAACTGAGTACTACGCCGGGCAGGGCGGGGACGATACAGCCGACGATGCCGACGATCGAGAGCAGAAATGCTGCGACGGAGAGTGCTATGTCCATAATATTCAGCAGTGGGAAAAATATCCGTTATTTAACAAAGGTAAGCATTTATAGCAAAAAATCTCCCTGAAACGGGAGATTTTACATTACTTATGACGGTTTACCGCCTTGCAGGACGGTGAAGCCGTTATTTCACGAGCCGGTTCGTCGCCGTGTCGGGGAATACGATCCACGGCTTGAACTGTTTGGCGTCTTCGAAATCCATCAGCGCATAGGAGGCGATGATGATGACGTCGCCGACCTGCACCTTCCGGGCCGCGGCGCCGTTGAGGCAGATGCAGCCGCTTCCGCGTTCTCCCTTGATGACGTAGGTCTCGAAACGCTCTCCGTTGTCGATGTCCATAATCTGGACCTTTTCGCCCTCGATGATGTTGGCCGCCTCCAAAAGCGCCTCGTCGATGGTGATGCTGCCCACGTAATGCAGATCGGCCTGCGTGACCGTTACGCGGTGGATCTTGGATTTGATGACTTCAATCTGGAATTTCATTATCGGATACGGATGTTGTCGATTAAACGAATGTCTCCCGCCTGCACGGCGATACAGCCCTGAATACGCTCGGCGTCGCTCCATGCGGTGACTTCCTGCATCGTCCGCGCATCGACGGACTGGTAGTAGATGACCTTCAGCAGCGGATTGCGCTCCACCTCGGCCGTGACCCACGCCTTCAGCGCTTCGGGCGTCAGTTCCTGCGACTTTTCGGCTGCGGCGCGCAGGGCGGCGTAGATCTGCGGGGCTGCGGCGCGGTGCTCCGCGTCGAGCAGCGCGTTGCGCGACGAGAGGGCCAGCCCGTCTTCGCCGCGGACGATCTCGCATTCGACGATCTCGACCGGAAGCGACAACTGGTCCACCATCGCCTTGACGACGGCGATTTGCTGGAAATCTTTTTCCCCGAAGTAGGCGCGCGCCGGGCGTACGATGTCGAACAGCCGGCTGACGACCTGCGCCACGCCGTTGAAGTGACCGGGGCGTGTGGCGCCCTCCATCACCTTGTCGATCTGTCCGAAGTCGAACTGACGGCCGTCCGGTTCGGGGTATATCTCCTCGACCGAAGGCATCAGCACGAAATCCGCGCCGGCCCGTTCCAGCAGACGCGCATCGGCCTCCGGGGTGCGGGGATAATGTCTCAGGTCGTTTTTGTCGTTGAATTGGGTGGGATTGACGAAGACGCTCACCACGACGGTGGCGTTCTCCCGGCGGGCGCGCTCGACCAGCGAGCGGTGTCCCGCATGCAGGGCGCCCATCGTCGGGACGAACCCGATTCCGGACTGCTCCGCAGTCTCCAGCTCCGCGCGGAGCTCTTTGACGCTTGTGAATATTTTCATCTCTTCTGAAACGAACTTGCGGGGCAAAGGTATGAATTCCCGCAAACATAACGAAGAAAAAACGGAAAAAAAGCGCCGGACACTCCGGCGGCGGCGTTTCCCCGGCCGGAAACGCTTCTGCGGGGCG
>ERZ780083.1032-NODE-1032-length-10257-cov-4.182513_pt1 | contig 10257 bp, 6 predicted proteins | sample MGYA00511838_ERZ780083 | MGnify/ENA primary metagenome ERZ780083 (study PRJEB29588, sample SAMEA2152602) | human gut metagenome | biome: human gut; feature: human-associated habitat; material: faeces | place: Denmark | collected 2008/2010 ...
GATCGGCGAGCGCGGCCATCAGCGCGGCGATCTCTTCGGGGTCGCCGAGGAAATAGTCCCTGACATAATTCAGCCCGTCGTCGAATTCGAAGACATAAGGCACGGCGGTCGGGAGATTGAACTCCGAAATCGCTTCGTCGGAGATGCCTTTCAGGTGTTTGATGATGCCGCGCAGGCTGTTGCCGTGGGCCACGACCAGCAGGGAGTCGTGGCGGGCGAGCGCAGGCAGGATTTCGCATTTCCAGTAGGGCATGATGCGGCCGACGGTGTCGAGCAGCGACTCGGTGCGGGGCAGCTCCGCTTCGGGTACGTCGCGGTAGCGGGGATCGAAGCGCGGGTTGCGCGGGTCCTCTTCGCCGAGCGGCGCCGGAGCCACGTCGTAACTGCGACGCCAGATGTGCACCTGCTCGTCGCCGTATTTCTCGGCCGTCTCCTTTTTGTTAAGCCCCTGCAAAGAGCCGTAATGCTTCTCGTTGAGCCGCCAGCTCTTCGAAACCGGCACCCAGTCCTGATCCAGCTTGTCGAGTACGACGTCGAGCGTCTTCACGGCCCGTTTCAGGTAGGAGGTATAGGCATGCCCGAACAGGAAACCCTCCTCGCGCAGCAGCCGGCCGGCCTTTTCGGCCTCGGCGACGCCTTTTTCGCTCAGATCGACGTCCGTCCATCCCGTGAACCGGTTTTCCCGGTTCCATGTGCTCTCGCCGTGGCGGAGCAAAACAACTTTTTTCATCGTTCAGTTCATCGTTTTTTCCGGTTCGGCGCGCACCTCGTTCCGCAACTCCCGGTGCTCGGCGAAATCGTTGATATTCTGCAAAGTGGTGTGCGCTATATTATCCAGCGCTTCACGTGTAAAGAACCCCTGATGGGAGGTCATGACGACATTGTTGAACGAGAGCAGGCGCGCCAGCACGTCGTCGTCCATGATCCGGTCCGACGTATCCTCGTAGAAATAAGCGGCCTCCTCTTCGTACACGTCCAGTCCGGCCGCGCCGATCTTCTTCTCCTTCAGCCCCTCGATCAGCGCTTCGGTGTGGATCAGCTGACCGCGGCCCGTATTGATGAGCATGACGCCGGGTTTCATCCTGCCGATGGCGGCGCCGTCGATCATGTAGCGGGTTTCGTCGGTCAGCGGGCAGTGCAGGGAGATGATATCCGAATTGTGATATAGCTCATCCAGGCTGGTATATACCACTTGATGTTCACGGGCGAAATTATAGTCGGGATAGAGGTCGTAGGCAAGAATATTCATGCCGAATCCACGCAGGATACATATCAGTTTCTTGGCTATTTTTCCCGTGCCGATGATGCCTGCAGTTTTTCCGTACATGTCGAAGCCCAGAAGTCCGTGCAGCGAGAAGTTTCCGTCTCGTGTCCGCCAGGTGGCACGTGGAATTTTACGGTTGAGGGATAACATCAGGGCAACGGTATATTCTGCTACGGCATAAGGGGAGTAAGCAGGGACACGCACTACGGTAATGCCACAGTCGGCAGCTGCCTTTAAATCTACATTGTTGTAGCCGGCGCAGCGCAACGCCAATAATTTCACGCCGTTGTCTGCCATCAGACGGATAACTTCGGTATCGGCCGTGTCGTTCACGAAAATACAGACTGCATCTACTCCTTGGGTTAAAATAACGTTGTGCTTGTTAAGATGCCCTTTATAGTAGCGGAGCTCAAAACCATATTCCTTGTTTTTTTCGTTGAAAGACGCTTCATCATAAGGTTTGCTGCCAAAAAATGCGATAGTGTATGCCATGAGATTTGTTGTTTTTTAAATGTTACATAATTATAGGGAGATAACAAGTGGAAAGTTGATATGGTTCAGTGGCCGGAAGGATTCATAAAATGATAATTATTTCCATTTGTTTCATCAGAAACTATTTGGTATTTCAATGAAAGTATTATATTAGGATAACTTTATGCACAAAACTATTTTTTATGTGCAATATTATTGTACCTTTGCGCCCGAAAACAATTAAAAAAGATTTAGATGAGAAAATTTTCGTTGATTGGCATTGCGATGTTAATCGTTTCAATTCCAACTTTTGCGGGTGGTATCCTAACAAATACAAATCAGCATGTATCTTTTCTTAGAATGTTAGCGCGTGGTGCTTCCATTGATATTGACGGTGTCTATTCTAATCCGGCCGGTTTGGCCTTTTTGCCGGAAGATGGTCTCTATTTGTCTTTGAATGGACAAAGTGCTTATCAGACCCGTAACATAAAAGCGACATTTCCCTTGTTTATTGAAGATGGGAATACACGTTATTATAAAGGAAAAGCTTCTGCTCCTTTCATTCCTAGTTTTCAAGGTGCATATAAAAAAGGAGACTGGACTATTTCCGGTAGCTTTGCTGTTGTAGGTGGTGGCGGTAAGGCATCGTTTGATGATGGTTTGGGTATGTTCGATTCAATGGTGATGGGACAAGTCCATACTATTTCGGGTGGTCAAATCACTCCCAATATGTATTCTATCAATAGTGCAATGGATGGAAGCCAGTTTATTTATGGTGTGCAATTGGGGTTGTCGTATCAAGTTAATGATTGGTTAGGTGTGTTTGCCGGTGGACGTATGAATTATTTTACCGGTGGGTATGAAGGATTTCTGACTGCAACAGCACACAGTAATATTCCTACTTATGGTGGCATGGAATTGGTTGGTATCGATTTAGACTGCGACCAGACCGGCTGGGGATTGACCCCTATCTTGGGAGCTGATGTGAAGTTGGGCAAATGGAATATTGGGTTGAAGTACGAGTTTATGACAAGTCTTAATCTCGAAAATAAAACCAAAAAAGCTGAAGTGCGTGCAATGGGAACTGCTATGGGAGATGAAGGGAATCCTTTGGCTGACTATAAGGATGGTGTGAATACTCCGAGTGATATCCCTGCATTATTGACTGCAGCTGTTGGTTATGAATTCCTTCCTACGCTTCGTGCAACGCTGGAATATCACCATTTTTTTGATAAAGCGGCAGGGATGGCCAATGATAAGCAGAAAGCGTTGAAGCATGGCACACATGAAATTTTGATTGGTGCAGAATGGGATATAGCTAAACAGCTGACCATCAGTGGTGGTTATCAGCGTACAGATTATGGCTTGGCTGATGATTTTCAGAGTGATATAAGTTTTTCATGTGACTCTTATTCACTGGGGTTTGGTGCTGCCATCAAAATGACAAAGCATTTGACTATGAATATAGCCTATTTTTGGACAAACTATGATGATTATACAAAGAAGATAAGTGAAACCACCAAGAATGTTTATAGCCGTACTAATAAAGTGTTTGGTCTTGGTGTTGACTATAAGTTCTGATTTCACAATCCTACCTTTATATATTAAGAAGCCGTCTCAAATATCGATTTGAGGCGGCTTCTTTCTTATTTTATATTGGATTAGAAAGAATACTGTACAAGCAGGTTCATACGGTTGGCATGGTTGGTGGAATTGTCGAAGTTGGTGCGCCAGCCACGCAGATATTCAGCGCCTACCTGCATGTTCGGGGTTACGTTCCAGAATACGTTGGCTACGAAATACTGTCCGTAGCGGTAGGTACTTGGCAGGTCGTTGGGATAACCGTCTTCAGAGTAAAGGCGGGACATGCTGTAAGTGCTTGAAAGGAATACCTTTGGAGAAATGTTATATTGTAGACCTGCATACCAGCCCAGCATGGGCAATGCCTGCATTTTGCCTTCCTTTTCGGGATTGGGGACAATATCGACGTTCAGATTACTGATGTCATTCAGGTATTGCCCGATACCTTTACCATAGTTGATTTGTCCGAATGCCTGCCATTTTTTACCGAGGTTAAAGGTCGTTGAGGCTTGTACACCGTATCCGGTGACGCTGGAAGCCTTGTCCCTTTCCGTGCTGGTATATGTCATGCTGCGGATGATACCTCCTACACGCAAATGACTGCTGCTGTTCCAACTGTATTGTGCCGAAGCTGTGAAGTCCGGCATGCGTTGCTGGGCAATTTCGAATTGGCTGCTTGTTGTGCCGTCAACGGCAGGCGCCTCGATGGAAGCTTGGAAACGAAAGTCTTTCAGCCCTTTATAAGTATATGACAATTGTGTAGCGCGGTAGAACGTGGCACCGTTGGGCCCCTGGAAGTCAATGGTGGAGGGGAGGGCGCCTAAGTCCATGAAACCGCCGTAAGTATATCCCACCGTTATATTTCGGAATGACATATAAGCATTCCGTAGCTGGAATGTTTTGTCTCCTCCTCGGAAATTTCCGGCTGTATAGACTGTGAAGTCACCCAATAGCCGGGTGTGTCCGACTAATTTCAGAAAGATAGTGGCCGTACTGGCATCCATTTGAAATTGATTTTTGATTTTACTACTGCTTGGAATGTTGGCAGGAACAAAGTCAATATCATCCACAATACCTCCAAAATCATACTCGCCGGTGGCACGGACATACCCTCCGATACCCAGGGCGAATTTGCCTTGTTTGTCCATCAATAGGAAGCGGGGAGCTTTCGGGTCATGGATGTAAGGCAATTGTGACTCATTCATGATGCGGATAATCTCGTCGCCCGCTTTGTCGATGGTAACTATGACAATGCCGTTGGGGGCTTCGTCATCGATGATCTCTTTTTTTTGTGCATGGATAGTGGACAAGGGAAGTCCGGCTACGCACAACAGAAACATTGCTTTTAAGATTGTTTTCATTTAAGTTAGGTTTTGATGAATGTGCTTTCAACAACTTAAATGAAAAAAGGTTTTGTAGTCTTGGAGGAGGAAAGGAGGTTATTCCGTCAGTATTCTTGCCTTGAATGAAGATCGTATGCAAAATTACCCTTACCCTAATTTCCGGAATAACCTCCTGAGAATGTGTGTTAAGTTACTTATTTTTTCATGACGGCATTCCACAGCGCTTTGCGTAGAGTTCCCATGGTGTCATCGCCTTCATAATCCCAGAACATCATGCCTTTCATGCCATTTTTTAATATCCATTCACCTTTTGCGGCAATACTGCGGGGATTGTCGTAACCACAGTAGAAACTGCCGTTTTTGGTGACATAGGGGACATTGCCTTCTGTATCCCAATTTTCGATGACATAGCCGTCATCCTTACTCAGGTTGAGAATATCCCGATAATTGATGCTGCCGCCGGCATTGAAATCGGCTCTTCCGTAGAACGGAATTCCCAACACTAATTTGTCGGCAGATACCCCTGCATTCAGGTATTCGTCTACGGAACGCTGGCAGTCCCAGTAATTACTTGGCTTGTTCAATGCTGATTGATGCTGGGGGGCATCAACCAGATCATAGGCCATGATATTGACGAAATCTACATACGGGTCTACGGCCTTTACATCAATATATTTATAGCCTTCGCCTTGGGGACGCTTGTCCATGCAATAACCTGCATAGGTCAATAGGGTGGACTGCCCCAACGCTGCACGCAGGTCTTTCATCAATAGGGTGAAGTTTTCCACATCTACCAACTCGTCATAGGCATTGCTGCTGAAAGTCATACCGGGAAATTCCCAGTCAATGTCAATACCGTCTATGCCCTCACTCGAAACAAAGGCTTTGCAGTCTTGTGCGAATTGCTTGCGCATTTCCGGACTCTTCGCCAGGGCGGAGAAACCTCCGTCCTGGGAATTGTCAGTATTGGAAACGCTATTGGTAAAAGAGAGTAATATCTTCACATGTGGATACTGGCTCTTTATTTTCTTTACCTTATCAAAACGGGATTTATCACCTTGCAGGCCAAACTTTTCATAAATTCCGTTTTTAACATATAATTCTGCAAAAGCGTAGTTTATGTGGGTCAGGTATTTGGCATCGGGTATGGATGTGCCATAATAAGTGACGTAGCCCAATGCAACCCGGCCTGCAACCTGCTCGGCCATTTCGGTCTCGTTGTCTTCATTTCCCGGAGCTGGCAGTCCGGGCATGTAGTCGTCATTGTGACATGCAGCTACTAGAAAGACAGTAGCTATTATAAATAGCAGTTTCCTTTTCATAGAGAGTGCATATTATTCAGAATCGGTTTCTGCTTCAGTCTTGAAATAAGCATACCAGCCGCTGTCGTCCCAATCCACACCACCGCTATACTTGCCGGGATGATAGATTGTGATATAGTTCTCATCCAGTGTCAGCAGCCAGAATTTGTTGCTGCCTACGCTTTGTCCGTTGTCGTCATAATTTCCTCCGATGGTGGGGATACTTGTTATCAGTTCACCCAGTACTCCGTCTTCCGGTTTTTCGTGTGTGAAGGAGAAAGTACCTTCTGCCTTCAGGTTTCCGCTGGCATCATAGGTTTTCATCTTGTTTCCGTCGAATTCGAATACCATGGACTGGTCTCCCGCTTCGGCGGCAGTGACATTGGCCCACCAGGCAAAATTTGATTCGGGAGTATAGCCTGCACTGGTATATTTCCAGCCTCCATGAGCCCCCATATTGCAGACGGAACCCCAGCTGACTTCACGGAATTTCCAGGTCTTCTTGGCAGATTTGTCACTCTTGTCGGTTGCACCGGTGAAGTAAGTGGACCAATCGTCGAATACATTGGTCACAGTCACTACAACCGGATCTGTCTTGATAATCTGATTGGCGGAAATGCCCATATAGTAGATGGAATAGTCCGCATTGGACTCCATGATGACCGTAGCGTTGTCCGTGACCAGAGTCTTACTTTGTTTACTTCCTTCGCCCCCCCATTCTATGTGCCATGAAACGCCAATGTCCGGGCGGGAGTTTTTCAGGGCGATATACTGGTCGCCTTCCACTACTCCGTCTTGGTTGGGGAAGGGTTGGGTAATGGATATGGCGGCTTGTAATGCCTCCTTGGTTATGGGTGTACCGGCATCAGTCACATATTTGTCTCGCAAGTCTTCGTCTTCGATAGGATCGCATGCAGTAACGATGAAGGCTGAAGCAAGCATTGCTATCAATATTTTTGTTACTTTCATATTGTCTTTATTTATAGGTTAATACTCTTACATATTGTTCCAATCCGAGAACTGGGCAGATGCATCCCAGCCTGGATTCTGCTCAAGGACTCCATTGGAGATGTCGATTTCGTCTTGCGGAATGGGCCAGTAGCCTTGGGTTGCTTGTAGGCGTTTCTTATAGTCGAATTTGACCATCGGTACCACCGTAGCGGCATTTATTATATTGAACCCGGTCTGTTTGTTGAGTATGTCACCGGCTTCCTCAAGCGAAGGACCCGACCAGCGAAGGATATCCCACCAGCGGATGGACTCGAATGCAAGTTCCCAGCGGCGTTCCTGCTTGATGGCTTCCAGGGAGTAGGCCACCGGAGCCAAGTGGGAGCGGGCACGTACCTTGTTCAGACCCGTAGCGTCTTGTTTCAGCTCGGACTGCATGAGCAGAACGTCGGCAAAACGGATATGAATCAAGTCGGCAATTTGGAGTAGCTGTTGGGATGTCTGCGAAGATATTCCGGGGAACATCTGCTTGCCGAAAGGTTCGATTTTGCCTTCATTGTAGGAATTGATATTGATGTATTTTTTCTGGAAATAGCCGGTTTGTTCATAGTAACGATAGGATACGGTATATTCCGGTTCACCCTCGTCCATGGTGCAGTCCATCAGTACATTGCCGGCAACATTCGGATCAAGTGCTTTGTACGACCATATGGAACCGGTCAGACGGGGATCCTCCTTGTAACCGTCCGTATAGGTCTGCTTGGCGGCCCAGTCTTTCCATTCGTTGACCATTGCCGGAGATACTGGGCCAGCTCCCCAACCGGTGCCGAAGGGGTAGCTGTCTTTGTTGGAATAGTTGTCGGCAGACGGTGAATAGAATTGGGCGCAAGTGTTGGAGAACCAAGTATAGGTCCAGTCGGATTTCAGGTTATGCTTGTTGGCGAACAAAGTTTCGTCGGAACTGTTTCCTTCCCATTTCAAGTTATGGTTGATGACGTATTGGTAACGGAACCCTTCGGTATTGTCTTCGGTAGCATCGTTGGTATAGGCCCAAATGTTGCGTTGGTCGGACACCAGTTTATGACCGGAGTTGTTTACACAGTCATCTATCCAAGAGATGACCTCCTCTTTGGTAGTTCCGTTGGGAAGCTCGGTTTTTTCGTAGCGTCCGGTATAGAAAAGGAATACACGTGCCATCATGGCTTCGGCGGCATATTTTGTAGCGTGTCCGGTCATGTCTGAGCCTTTCGGATAAATCTTTGCGGGCATCATTTCGATAGCATTTTTCAAGTCTGCTGCAATCTGGGCGTAGATTTCGTCTACGGATGCACGCGGCAGGTTGGTGCTTTCCAGTGTGGTGCGTAAAGGAACTCCGCCAAAGACTTGTGCCAGCTCATAATAAGCCATGGCACGCAGGAAGTAGGACTCACCGAAAAGCCGGTTGCGTTCGCTCTCGCTGGACCATGATTTCACGTTCTCCATTGTGTTGATGGCATTGTTGGCACGGTTGATAAGGGTGTAGCAACGGTCCCAGATGCCGGCAAATGTATTCAGATTGCCACTGTACATAAGGAAGTTGGTGGCACAGTTGTTGGAGTAGGAGAGGTTGCCTCCCAGACAGTCGTCACCTGCCAACTGGGCAATGTAATACTGGGAAGAGGTTTCAGGACTTTCAAACAACAGATGGGCGTATATGGCCGTCACCATCTCTTGGGCATCCTTTTCTGTCTCCGGGAAGTTGGCGGTTGTCTTTTCGGTCAGAAGTTCCGAATCGAGGAAGTTTTCGCATCCTGAAAGAAGAATCAGTATTGCTGATGCTATGAATAATATCTTTTTCATAATTTCTTCGGTTAATTAGAATTTTACATTTAAGCCTATCATATAGGTACGTGCACTGGGGTAGTAGCCCAGGTCGATGCCTGATGCCCAACCATAATCGTCGCCGCCGTAACCGATTTCCGGGTCCATACCGGAATAGCCGGTGAAGGTAAAGAGGTTCTGTGCGGTCAGATATAGGCGCAGCTGTTGTACCGGTAACTTCTTGAATGCTTTCTTGAAGTCGAATCCCACAGTGATGTTCTTTATCTTGAGATAGTCTCCATCTTCGATATAAATGTCTGATACTCTGTTCCAGTTGGAGCTGGAAGCGCTGGACAGTCTCGGGAACTTGTCGGACGTACCTTCGCCGTGCCAGCGTTGGAATATCTCTGCTGTATAGTTATTCAAGGGTGAGGAGGAGAAGTCACGATAACACTTCAGAATCTGCTGGCCGAATGCGCCGTAAGTAGTGATTGAGAAGTCAATGGCCTTCCAGCTGGCATTCAGGGAAAGTCCCATTGTCAGGTCGGGATTCGGGTTACCTATCATAGTACGGTCATTGGCATCGAGCGTACCGCTATTGTCGGTGTCTGCCCAGATTACGTCACCCGGCTGTGTCTTGTCGCCATTCAGTTTCGGACCTTTGTAGTTGTCTATCTGTTCCTGGTTCTGGAATATGCCGTTACTCTTGTAGCCGTAGAAGTAGCCGATGGGTTTGCCTACTTCAGCACGGAAGCACTCTTCGGCTCCTTCCCACAGAACGCTGCCGCTACCGTGGATGATTCCGTCTTTGTTGGCAATCTTGGTCACTTCATTCTTGTTGTGAGCAAGGGTCAGGTTGGCTCCATATTGGAAATCCTTTCCGATGTTGTCGTTCCAGTGGAGTCCTACTTCAATACCCGTGTTTTTTACATTACCGCCATTGACGGACACTGCATTGGCACCGAAGGAAGAGAGTACCGGAGCCGTAACCAGCCAGTCTCTGGTATTTTTGTTATACCAGTCGAATTCAAAGCCCAGGCGGTTGTTCAAGAAGCGTGCATCGATACCGAAATTCAATTGCTCCTGTGTTTCCCAGGTAAGGTCTGGGTTGGTCAGTCGGTAGGCGTATGAACCGGTACTGATGAGGTCCATGGAGTCGCCGAACGTATAACCGCCATATCCGTTGTTGGAAGTTATCAGTGAAAGATATTGGAAAGTAGATACATTACAGTTACCGTTTTGCCCCCAGGAAGCGCGTAGCTTTAAGAAGTCCAGCCATTTGATTCCTGACATGAAGGACTCGTTGCTGATAACCCATCCGGCGGATACTGAAGGGAAGTATCCCCAGCGGTGTCCGCGGGCAAAAGTGGAGGAACCGTCCGCACGCATGATGACAGAAGCCATGTATTTCTCTTGATAGTTGTAGTTGATACGTCCGAAGAAGGAGGCGATGGAACCTTCCCCGTTAGGCTTGCCAGTCAAGGAGGACACACTGTTGGCGGTCAATGGAACATTGGACAAATAAGCGTGCTTGAAGTCATAGAAGTTT
>ERZ780083.1036-NODE-1036-length-10240-cov-8.227982_pt1 | contig 10240 bp, 7 predicted proteins | sample MGYA00511838_ERZ780083 | MGnify/ENA primary metagenome ERZ780083 (study PRJEB29588, sample SAMEA2152602) | human gut metagenome | biome: human gut; feature: human-associated habitat; material: faeces | place: Denmark | collected 2008/2010 ...
ACGGGGCTGGTTGACCAGGCTGCGGGCAATGGCCACGCGCTGCTGCTGGCCGCCGGACAGCTGGTTGATGCTGCGGCGCTCAAAGCCGCGCAGACCCACGGTTTCCAGCATTTCCAGCACTTTGGGGCGGATGGTTTCCTCCGGCAGTTTTTTCAGCCGCAGGCCAAAGGCCACATTCTCGTACACGTTCAGGTGCGGGAACAGTGCGTATTTCTGGAACACGGTATTCACCTGCCGCTTATACGGCGGTACCGAGGCGATATCCTTGCCATCGAAAAAGACATTGCCCGATTTTGGGGTAATAAACCCGGCGATCACACGCAAGGTAGTTGTTTTGCCGCAGCCGGAAGGGCCAAGGAACGTAACAAACTCCTTATCGTGGATGTCAAGGGAAAGTTCGTCCAGGATTCTTTCCCCGTCAAAATCGACGACAATGTCTTTCAGTGATACAATTTCATTCATTTTTACTGCATCCCCCTTTGCGGAATTTAGTCCCACCTCGGGCCTCCTTGATGCCGGCTCGCCGGCTTTTCCCGGTGGGTCAGCGCCAATTATGCCGCCCCGCAAAAGGTTTGTTACACCACCGCAAGCGCGGCAGCTGCAGCAGCACATACAACGCCAATGTGTTCTGATGTTTAACAGATGCAACACACAAGCTTCATTATACATTGTTTTGGGGGGCTGTCAACAATTATTTCACATTTTTCCGGTTTTTTACATGGGGATGGCAAAAAGTCAGCTTGTTTTCTGTCTTGCTCCACCGTTTTTTCCCTGTCCGTCCGGTATTATCCCCTGTTCTTCCGCTGCCGTCTGCATCAAAATTAACAGGTGTCGTTCGCAGTTATTTTTGTCATTTCACACCACAGGGGCGCGCATTGTGCGCCCGCGACCGTTTACAATATTTCAGGGTAAAATGCCACTTTCTGCCCGCCATGCAGGCCGATGACGAGCATCGACCCCTACAAATAAATTTTATGCCCGGTGCTTTCCCTGTAAGGTAAGTAACCCCATTATTTCTGCCGGGCAAAATGCAGATTTTTAAACCTTAATACCAAAAATACCCGTACAGCTTTCAGGCTGTACGGGTATTTGCATTTTATTGGTGATTCAGCAGTGTTAAGCCCTAAATCGCTTAGAAAGCAACCTTCTTGGCAATGTATTCTTTCAGCTCGCTGATGGGCATACGAATCTGCTCCATGGTGTCGCGGTCGCGGACGGTGACGCAGTTGTCTGCTGCGATGCCCTTGGCCTCGTCGCCGACGGTGTCAAAGTCCACGGTGATGCAGTACGGGGTGCCGATCTCATCCTGGCGGCGGTAACGCTTGCCGATGGAACCGGCATCGTCGTAATCCACCATAAAGTCCTTGGCCAGCTCATTGCGGATCTCCATGGCCTTATCGCCCAGCTTTTTGGACAGAGGCAGCACAGCGCACTTGAACGGTGCCAGGAACGGATGCAGGTGCAGCACGGTGCGCACATCCTCCTTGCCCTTGGAGTCGGTCAGATGCTCTTCATCATAAGCTTCGCACAGGAAAGCCAGTGCCACACGGTCACAGCCCAGGGAAGGCTCAATGACATAAGGGATGTAATGCTCGTTGGTTTCGGGGTCAAAATATTCCAAGCTCTTGCCGGATGCTTCCTGATGGCGGCCCAGATCGTAATTGGTACGGTCTGCAATGCCCCACAGCTCGCCCCAGTCGGTGAACGGGAAGGCGTATTCGATGTCGGTCGTGGCGCGGGAATAGAACGCCAGCTCCGCCGGCTCATGGTCGCGCAGACGCAGATTTTCCTCATGGATGCCAAGGCTCAGAAGCCAGTTCTTGCAGTAGTCCTTCCAGTAGGCGAACCACTCCAGATCGGTGCCCGGCTGGCAGAAGAATTCGCACTCCATCTGCTCGAACTCGCGGGTACGGAAGGTGAAGTTGCCCGGCGTGATCTCGTTGCGGAACGCCTTGCCGACCTGGCAGACGCCGAACGGCAGCTTACGGCGGGTGGTGCGCTGGATGTTGGCAAAGTTGACGAAGATACCCTGCGCGGTCTCCGGGCGGAGATAGCAGGTCGAGGAGGAGTCCTCGGTGACGCCGATGGCGGTCTTGAACATGAGATTGAACTTGCGGATGGGGGTGAAGTCGTGCTTGCCGCAGACCGGGCAGACGATGTCCTCATGCTCGGCGATGAACTTGTCCATTTCCTCGAAGCTCATGGCGTCCACATTGACCTCATGATGCTCGGCGGCAATGAGCTTGTCGGCACGGTGGCGGGCCTTGCAGGCCTTGCAGTCGAGCAGCGGGTCGGAGAAGCTGGACACATGGCCGGTCGTGATCCACGTCTGCGGATTCATGATGATCGCGGCGTCCAGACCGACGTTGTACGGGCTTTCCTGCACGAATTTCTTGAGCCACGCCTTTTTGACGTTGTTCTTGAACTCCACGCCGAGCGGACCGTAGTCCCAGCTGTTGGCCAGACCGCCGTATATTTCAGACCCCGCAAAGACAAAGCCGCGGCCCTTGCAGAGCGCGATGATCTTATCCATGGATTTTTCAGAGCTTTTCATCATAAGAGAATTTCCTCCTGTCGCCAGTTGATTTTCTGGATCATAATTCATTATTATAGTAGAACTGGCCATAAAGTCAACTGCGCGGCGTCTTTTTTTGCGGGATCGCTTTTGTTTTTCCCATTTTTGTGCTATACTGCAAAATAGCATTTTTATCGAAAGGAGCATTCAGCCTTGAAAACCGTTGGACGGCTGATCCTCTCAGCAATTTTTCTGGCTCTGACCGGCGTGATGGCCGCCGCTGCGCGCACCGCGCCGGACGCGGTCTTTGCATTCTATCCCGCTTTCTCCCGCAAGGTGCTGGCGGCGGTCTCCTCGGTGACGGCGGTCGTGCCGTTCTGCATCTGGGAGGTCGTGGTGCTGCTGGCGGTGCTGTGGCTGGTCTACACGCTCGTGCGCGTGTTCCGGCACCATGGCCGCGGCATTCTCTCGTGGCTCTCGGGGATCGTGCTGACGCTGTGCGTATTTCTCTTTGCATTCGTCGGCGTCTGGGGCCTCAATCACTTCGGCCCGGACGTGTCGCAGCAGCTCGGGCTTTCCGTCCGGGAATACTCCGCCGCAGAGCTGACGGAGGCCACACGTTACTATGCCCAGCAGGCCACGCGCCTCGCCTCCGGCGTCCGGCGCGACGAAAAGCAGGTCGGGCAGTTCTCGGATTTCAGTACGCTTGCAAAGCAGGCCGGGAAGGGCTATGAAACGCTTGGGCAGGAATACGCCCTCTTCACCGGCTCGACCGACCGGGTGAAAAAGCTTGCCAGCTGGAAGCTGTTCAGCCATTTCGGCATTACCGGCATTTTCATCTGCGTGACCGGCGAGGCCTGCGTCAATCCGGATACCTATGTCGCATGGCTCCCGTTCACGATGTGCCATGAGATCGCGCACCGGCAGGCCGTCGCCGCCGAGGACGGGGCGAATTTCTGCGCGTATCTGGCCTGCATGGAGAATCCGGATGCGGAGTTCCAGTATTCCGGCGCGCTGGCGGCGTATATCTATTGCAGCAACGCGCTCATGAAGGCCGACCGCGCGGCGGCGACGGAGATCTGGAACAGCGTTGATCCCGGCATCCGCGCCGACGCGCAGGCCGCGAACGAGCACTATGCCCAGTACGAGGGCAAGGTGCAGGACGCGGCGACAAAGGTCAACGACGCCTATCTCAAGGCGTTCTCGGAGGAGACCGGCGTCCAGAGCTACGGCGAGGTGGCCGATCTGCTCATCGCGTGGTATCAGCAGAAGGCTCCGCGCACCTGAACGGGCGCGGCCTCCGGCCTCCGCGAAAACCGGACATACTATATAAATAAGTAAAAAATACAGAACGATAGAGGACACGATATGCTGGAACTGAAAAAGCTCTGTCTGACCGCGAACGATGAAAACGGCAAGACGGAAATCCTGAAAAACATCGATCTGACCGTCGGGGACAATAAATTCCTCGTCATCACCGGCCCGAACGGCGGCGGCAAGACCTCGCTGGCGAAGGCCGTCATGGGCATCATGCAGCCAAGCTCCGGTCAGATCCTCTGGAACGGCGAGGACGTGACGGCCATGTCCGTCACCGAGCGCGCGCGGCGCGGCATTTCCTACGGCTTTCAGCAGCCGCCGCGCTTCAAGGGCATGAAGGTCGCGGACCTTCTGACCATCGCGGCGGGACGAAAGCTCTCGCATGACGAGGCCTGCGGCTATCTGACGCAGGTGGGCCTGTGTGCGCGCGACTATCTCGGCCGCGACGTGGACACCAGCCTCTCGGGCGGCGAGGTCAAGCGCATCGAGATCGCCACGCTGCTGGCGCGCAACGCAAAGCTCATGATCTTCGACGAGCCGGAGGCGGGCATCGACCTGTGGTCGTTTGCGCGCCTGACGGAGACCTTCCGCTCCATCCACGACCGGCAGGACCGCACCATCCTCATCATTTCCCATCAGGAGCGGATCATCCGTCTGGCCGACGAGATCGTCCTGATCGCCGGAGGCCAGATCACGGCCAGAGGCTCGGTGGACGAGCTGTATCCGCAGATCCTGACCGACACGGTCACGGGCTGCAACATGCTGGAGGTGAACGGAACATGCTGAACGACATTCAGAAGCATATCCTGAGCGTGGTGGCCGACATGGCCTCCATTCCCGACGGCGCGGTCAACATCCGCTCCGACGGCAAGAAGGCGTACCGCCACAACACGGAAAATATTGAGATCACGTCCAAGACCGACAAGGACGGCATCGATATCCGCATCAAGCCGTTCACGAAGCACGAGGACGTGCATATCCCCGTCGTACTGACCGCCAGCGGTATGCACGACATGGTCTACAACGACTTTTTCGTCGGCGAGGGCGCGGAGGTGCGCATCGTCGCGGGCTGCGGCATTCACAACTGCGGCGACTGCGACTCCCAGCACGACGGCATCCACACCTTCTACGTCGGCAAAAACGCGAAGGTGACCTACATCGAAAAGCACTACGGCGAGGGTGAGGGCAGCGGCAAGCGCATCCTCAATCCCCAGACCATCGTCTACCTTGAGGAGGGCGCCTCCATCACGATGGAGACGAGTCAGATCGCGGGCGTGGACGACACGAAGCGCTACACAAAGTGCGTCGCCAGCGGCGCGAATTCCGAGGTCGTCATCACGGAAAAGCTCCTGACGCACGGCGAGCAGCACGCCGTATCTGAGATGGACGTCATTCTCGACGGCGAAGGCTCCCGCACGCGCGTCGTTTCGCGCAGCGTCGCCAAGGAGCGCTCCACGCAGATCTTCTATCCGCGCGTGCAGGGCAACACCGCATGCTTTGGGCATGTTTCCTGCGACGCCATCATCATGGGCGAGGCAAAGGTCCGCGCCATCCCGGAGATCTCCTGCAACCATGTGGACGCGGCGCTCATCCACGAGGCCGCCATCGGGCGCATTGCGGGCGAACAGATCCTGAAGCTCGAGACGCTCGGTCTGACGCCGGAGGAAGCCGAGGAGAAGATCCTCGAGGGCTTCCTTCGCTGAGCGGACGGCAGGGGAGGATGCATATGAACGTATCCGGCCAGGTGTGCCTGCGGCGCGGCGAAGAGTCCCGCGTGCGCGGCGGCGCGCCGTGGATCTTTGAAAACGAGCTGGACTGGGCCGACGACACCTGCGAAAAGGGTGGCCTTGTGGACGTGCTCGACAGCCGCCTGCGCTTTGCCGCGCGCGGCTTCTGGAACCCGGACTCCAAGATCTGCGTCCGCGTGCTCACGCGCGACGCAGACGAGACGATCGACCGGGAATTTTTCCGCCGCCGCCTCCTGCGCGCATGGGAATACCGCCGGAGCCTCGGCTTTGCGGATTCCTGCCGCGTCGTGTTCGGAGAATCGGACGGCCTGCCCGGACTGACGGTCGATAAATTTGCCGACTGCCTTTCGTTCCAGATCACCTCGCTCGGCATGGAGCGCTGGAAGGAAGCGCTGATCGGGCTGCTGGCGGAAATTTTCTCGCCGCGCGGCATCTATGAGCGCAACGACGTGCCCGTCCGCGAAAAGGAAGGACTTGCGCAGACGACCGGCTGCGTCTACGGCTCCGTTCCCGAGGAGCTGGAGATCCGGGAGCATGACGCCCGGATGCTCGTCAGCATCCGGAACGGCCAGAAAACCGGCCATTTCCTCGATCAGCAGGAGAACCGGGGCCGCATCCGGCCCTACTGCGCCGGACGGACGGCGCTCGACCTGTGCTGCTGCACGGGCGGCTTCTCCATCCACGCCGCGCTCTATGGCGCCAAAAGCGTCGAGGCCGTGGACGTTTCGGAGGAGGCGCTTGCGCTCGTGCGCAAAAACGCGGCCCTCAACGGCGTGGCGGATAAGATCACGACGACCTGTGCCAACGTCTTTGACCTCGCGCGGGAATATTCCGATGCCGGGCGGCAGTACGGCCTTGTGATCTGCGACCCGCCCGCGTTCGCCAAGAGCAAAAACGCGCTCGAAGGCGCGTACCGTGGCTACAAGGAGCTGAATCTGCGGTGCATGAAGCTCGTCGAGGCGGGAGGCTTCCTGGTCTCCTGCTCGTGCAGCCAGTTCATGACGCCGGAGCTGTTTTTGAAAATGCTCCGCGAGGCCGCAGCCGACAGCGGCCGCACCGTCCGCCTCATCGAAACGCTCATGCAGTCGCGCGACCATCCGGCGGAGCTTGCCGCCGCGCAGTCGCTGTATCTGAAGGGCTATATTCTGCACGTCCTGTGAGCGGATAATTCTGCCGCCGCAGGAAATCTGACGCATATTGCGCACGATTTGCAATGTTTCGGGCAGTATTTTACTTTTATTGCGCGGCTCCCGCCTGTATAATAGGGACAGAAAGAGGATCTGCGGCTGCACGGGTACGTCCCGTCCCCGCCGGTATCTGTTATTTGGAGGGAGTATTATGAAAAAGGGCAGCTTTCTGAAAAACTACGGCTTCCTGATCCTGATGCTGACCGGTATCGTCGCCGGCTGCATCGTCGGCGCCATCTGGCCGGCGGTCAAGGAGGTCGTTGACGGTGAGACGGTGGTCGTCGTCAAGGGCGCGACCGTGCTCGAGCCGCTCGGCACCGTGTTCCTGAACCTGATGTTCTGCATCGCCGTCCCGACGGTGTTCTGCTCGATCGCGTCCGCGATCGCGAATATGCAGAGCGCCAAGCGCGCCGGTAAGATCATGGGCGTGACCATTGCGACGTTCCTCGTGACGGCAGCCATCGCCGCAGTCATCACCTACATCGTTGTGCGGCTCATCCCGCCGGTCACGGGCGAATATGACCTGATCGAGGGCAAGGTCGGCGGCACGCTGGGCGTGGCCGACATGATCGTCAACTTCTTCACCAAGCCCGATTTCACAGAGCTTTGGAGCCGCAAGGCCATCCTGCCGCTGATCGTGGCGGCGGTGCTGTTCGGCTTCGGCGTGCAGGCGGCCGGCGGCGCGGAGACCAAGACCGCGAAGCTGCTCGAGGACGTCACGAACTGCATCATGAAGACGTTCAAGATCATCACCTACTACGCGCCCATCGGCTTCTTCGGCTTCTTCGCGTATCTGATCGCCTATCACGGCTCCGACCTCATCGGCGACTACGGCCGCGCACTCGTGATCTACTACGTCCTCAGCTTTGTGTATATGTTTATCTCCTTCCCGCTGTACGCCCGCTTCGGCGGCGGCAAGGGCGCGGCGAGGGTCATGTTCTCCAAGCTCTTCCGCCCGGCGGCCATGAGCTTCGGCACCTGCTCCTCCGTTGCGACGATCCCGACCAACATGGAGGTCGCGGAGGAGACCGGCATCTCCAAGGACGTCTCCAACATCGTTGTGCCGCTGGGCGCGACGATGCACATGGATGGCTCGGCCATGGCCGCGATCATCAAGGTCGCGTTCCTGTTCGGCATGTTCGGGCAGGACTTCACCACGGGCCGTGCAATTCTGGCAATCATCGTTGCCGTGTTTTCCTCGGTTGCCATGTCCGGCATTCCCGGCGGCGGCGGTACGGGTGAGCTTGTCCTCTGCTCGATCTTCTTCCCGGAGCATCTGGCGGTCGCGTTCCCCATCGCGCTGGCGCTCGGCAATCTCGTCGATCCTCCCGCGACCATGGTCAACTCGGCGGGCGACTACGTCGTCTCCTTCATCGTCGCACGCTACGTGGACGGAAAGGATTGGCTCCAGAAGCAGCTTTCCGCCAGGGCGGCAAGAAAATAATACGCTATTCCGCCGTGGGCGGCGGAACCCCGCAAGATTTTTGACAGACAGGCCGGGCGGCAGGAGATCCTGCCGCCCGGTTTTTGCGCATTTCCTCGCTTCTGCGCATATTTTCCCGCCCGGACGCACACAAATAAAAGCGGCGGCAAACGCGAATTGTGCGTTTTCACCGTTTATTCTGTCTCTTTTTTCCTTTTTGCACCCGTAAAATGAGCACAATTCACAAAAACCGCAGAAAGCGTTTTTTCGGTGGAAATTCTTGCGGATTTGTGATACAATGCTACTTGGTGAGTATTGGCTTTCAAGCCATTCTTGAAATGTCAAATTCTAATAGAAAGAGGTCTTTTTACAATGGCAGAACTGAATTTGAGCAAATATGGCATCACCGGCGCTACGGAGATCATCCGCAACCCGTCGTATGAGACTCTGTTTGCAGAAGAGACCAAGCCCGGCCTGGAAGGCTACGAAAAGGGTCAGGTCAGCGAGCTGGGTGCTGTGAACGTCATGACCGGTATCTACACCGGCCGTTCCCCCAAGGACAAGTATATCGTCGTGGACAACAACTCCAAGGACACCGTGTGGTGGACCTCCGAGGCGTACAAGAACGACAACCATCCCATGAGCGAAGAGACTTGGAAGACCGTCAAGGACATCGCCGTCAACGAGCTTTGCAACAAGCGCCTGTTCGTCGTCGATGCGTTCTGCGGCGCGAACAAGGACACCCGCATGGCCATCCGCTTCATCGTTGAGGTCGCATGGCAGGCGCACTTCGTCACCAACATGTTCATCCGTCCGACCGAGGAAGAGCTTGCGAACTTCGAGCCTGATTTCGTCGTCTACAACGCCTCCAAGGCCAAGGTCGAGAACTACAAGGAGCTGGGCCTCAATTCCGAGACCTGCGTTGCCTTCAACATCACCAGCCGTGAGCAGGTCATCATCAACACCTGGTACGGCGGCGAGATGAAGAAGGGTATGTTCTCCATGATGAACTACTATCTGCCGCTCAAGGGCATCGCTTCCATGCACTGCTCCGCCAACACCGACATGAACGGCCAGAACACCGCCATCTTCTTCGGCCTGTCCGGCACCGGCAAAACCACCCTGTCCACCGACCCGAAGCGCCTGCTCATCGGCGACGACGAGCACGGCTGGGACGACAACGGCGTCTTTAACTTCGAGGGCGGCTGCTACGCCAAGGTCATCAACCTCGACAAGGACTCCGAGCCCGACATCTACAACGCCATCCGCCGCGATGCGCTGCTGGAGAACGTCACGCTCGACAAGGACGGCAAGATCGACTTCGCCGACAAGTCTGTCACCGAGAACACCCGTGTTTCCTACCCCATCAACCACATTGAGAAGATCGTCCGCCCGGTCTCTTCCGCACCGGACGCCAAGAACGTCATCTTCCTTTCCGCCGACGCATTCGGCGTTCTGCCTCCCGTCTCCATCCTGACCCCGGAGCAGACCAAGTACTACTTCCTGTCCGGCTTCACCGCGAAGCTGGCCGGCACCGAGCGCGGCATCACCGAGCCGACCCCGACCTTCTCCGCCTGCTTCGGCCAGGCCTTCCTTGAGCTGCATCCGACCAAGTACGCCGAAGAGCTCGTCAAGAAGATGGAAAAGAGCGGCGCCAAGGCTTACCTCGTCAACACCGGCTGGAACGGCACCGGCAAGCGCATCTCCATCAAGGATACCCGCGGCATCATCGACGCTATCCTGAGCGGCGCTATCAACGAAGCCCCGACCAAGAAGATCCCGTACTTCGATTTCGAAGTTCCCACTTCTCTGCCCGGCGTCGATCCCGCTATCCTCGATCCTCGTGACACCTATGCAGATGCTGCTGAGTGGAACAAGAAGGCTGAGGACCTGGCAGGCCGCTTCATCAAGAACTTCGCCAAGTACGAAGGCAACGAGCACGGCAAGGCTCTGGTCTCCGCAGGCCCCCAGCTGTAAGCTCTGACTCCCGCATTTTTCTTCTGAACTCCATATAAATAAGCCCCCCGCCGCGTGTTCATTGACCGAGCAC
>ERZ780083.1037-NODE-1037-length-10237-cov-2.730898_pt1 | contig 10237 bp, 7 predicted proteins | sample MGYA00511838_ERZ780083 | MGnify/ENA primary metagenome ERZ780083 (study PRJEB29588, sample SAMEA2152602) | human gut metagenome | biome: human gut; feature: human-associated habitat; material: faeces | place: Denmark | collected 2008/2010 ...
ACAGCTCTTGAGTTATCAATTACCTCCATCTCGGATTTTTTGTCGGAATAGCCTATAGACAGCTTTATGATAAAGCGGTCAAGCTGTGCCTCGGGAAGCGGATAGGTTCCGGAGGTTTCTACAGGGTTCTGTGTTGCAAGAACGATAAAGGGCTTGTCTATCATAAAAAACTCGCCGTCTATTGTAGCCTGCTTTTCTTCCATACATTGAAGTAAAGCCGACTGCGTTCTCGGAGTTGCACGGTTTATCTCATCAGCAAGCAGTATATTCGTGAATATGGGACCTGCACGGAACATAAACTCCTGCTCCTTCATATTGAAGAAGTGTATGCCCGTGATATCCGACGGCAAAAGATCAGGAGTGAATTGTATTCTTGAAAAGCCTGCATCGATACTCTTTGCAAGTGCTTTTGCAAGCACGGTCTTACCTGTTCCGGGAACATCATCAAGCAGAACGTGACCGCCGCTTAAAAGCGCCATTATGATAAGATCGATCCTGTCGTCCTTGCCCTTAATGATTTTTGAAATATTGCCGCGGAGTTTTACCGCATATTCCTGAACTGTCATATATGTACCTTTCGTTGTTTCAACGCAATCCTTTTTATATGTGCGCCGCAGAATGATATTTGTCGTAATTTATAAGCTCGTCAAGCAGCAACGGCAGTTTTTCTTCGATCTCCTCATCTTTGAACTGACAAGTACCTACCGCTCTGTGTCCGCCGCCGCCGTACTTAAGCATAAGTGAGCCGACATCAACGTTACTTGTACGATTGAGTATTGAGTAACCAACAGCTACAGAGCAACCCTTGCCGCCTTTGCCGTTCACTATCCAAGCGGAAATATTCTGATGCGGATAAAGGCTGTATATCATAAATCTGTTGCCGGTATAGATAGGATCGACATTGCGCAGATCGGTTATGATAACATCTCCCTCTACTCTGGTATGTTCTCCCAACATTTTTTTGAAAAGCTCTGTCTGCTCATTGTATAGCTTTATTCTTTCTTTGATATCAGGGAGTTCAAGAATCTCCTCAGTGGACATAGTTGCGCAACATACCAGCAATTTTTCCATTAACTGATAATTGCTGATGGTGAAGTTTCTGAAACGACCCAAACCGGTTCTGGGATCCATCAGAAATCCGATAAGTATCCAGCCTTCGGGATTCAGTATTTCTTCTGCCGTAAGGTTTCCGCTGTCAACCTTGTCAACAGCGAGCATAAGATCGTCGAAATTCGGGAAGCACTCTTTACCGCCGTAATACTCATAAATTATTCTTGCGGCACTTGGCGATATCCTGCTTTCGCCCTTATACTTTCCTTTTATCTTAAGCCTTTCCTCTTCGCTTGAATGGTGATCGAACCAAAGTCCGCAACCGGGTGCATACGGTACGTTCGCAAGTACATCATTTTCAGTAACGGGAACAAGTCCGTCCTGGATATCTTTCGGATGAGCAAACATCCAACTGTCCACGACTTTTGCCGCCAGCAGTAATGCGCCGCAGGCAAGTCCGTCAAAATCTGATCTGGTAATAAGTCTCATATTATATTTCCTTTCCGCATTGCAATTGCAGTTTTTTTGCTTCTATCCTTATTATAGCAGATAAAAAGAAATTTTACAACAATAATACCGATTTATTGTCAAATAGTGACTTTCAGCCACATACGCTTCAATTTACCCGAGTTTGCCATAATCAGAACGTAAAGCGTCTTAGTGTACTTGTACACCTTTGCGCGTTCCTCTTCAGTTATATCGGAATTTGAAAATTCCGCCTTTTCTATTATCTTCATTATTTCGACAAGACTTATATCCATGCCGAGAGGGAGCAATTCTTTATCGGCTCTGAGCGCAAATTCTTCGGGAAGCTCTGTGCCGATCGGGGCTATATCCGTAGCGGCAAACAGTTTCATTATAAAGCCGTACATTTCTTTTACCGCTTCTGACGTATTTTTCGACTTGCGGAAATATCTCATACGCTTTTCGTTTCTGCGCTTTACCGAATTTATAAATATGATGACAGCGGCAAATGCCACAGTTACCGCCAACACCGCTATTGCGATCCTGAGCACAACCGATAAATCGATTTTGCTTTCGTTTACACCATCCGTACCTCCGGAAATGTCGCTGTCGGGTGACGATGTCACCGGAGCAGTAGTCTGTTCGGTATCGGAAGATACAGTTGTGGTCGTCTGCACTGTTGTAGTTGTGGTAGTTTCCGGAACAGAAGTAATCGGGACTTCCGTCTGTGATGGATCTGTACTGTTTCCGAAATTACTGTTACCGCCATACCCGGTCGGATCAAACGGTATCCAGCCGAAATCATCGCTGTATACCTCAACCCATGCGTGGAGCGAATTTTCATGAATGGTCTTTTCGTACACACCGGCATATTCGTTGAAGTTAAGCTTACCTGTTGTAAATCCTGTGATATAGCGTGCAGGTATTCCTTTTTCCCGCAGAGCAAGCACCATAGTACTTGCATATAATGCGCAGTGTCCCTGTTTTGTATTGAATAAGAAGTTACCGAGCATGGTGTTACTGCGATCGGATGTATTATCTGCGTTAAGAGAATACTGATAGTGCGTTCTCAGGTATTCGCACATTCCGTAGGCATAGAGCATTTTGTTATCGACAATACCTGCATTGTCACCGTCTTTGCTTTCAAACTCAGCTATAAACCTCTTTATATTATCCTTTTCGCTCTTGGGAACAGAGGAATAAGTGTCATATACATAGCGGTCATACTCTTTTTTATCATCAATATATCTGCGGGCTTCTTCATATGTGTATCCGACTGTCTGTAACAATGATATCTTTTCATTGTCATCGGAGCTGTCAAGCGTGACCGCAAATAATGCAGGGTTAACAGGCAATGTCACATTGGATTCAAAGCTTTTCATCCAGTTTTTTCTGTCCGCTATCCTTATAACGGTATCTCCGAAATATTTGAAGTTCTCATTGCTCATATACGAGTTATTATCTGGCAGGAACGGCTTGAAAACAACATTGGTATTCTTGAGATACTCTATATTCACATTCTGTGAGCTGTACAGGAACACAGGCTCGCCGCCAGAAATGCCCTCCATCGTGCTTATCGCCGCACGCATATCATCGTAATCAGACATTTCATAATGAGCATCGATATACCGATATTCGTGATCCGACAGGTTCTTTTCCAACAGTAAACCGGACATATTAAGATAGCGCGTCATCTGAACGATCTGCTCGGGTGAAAAGCTGTCACTTATATTATATTCACCGCTGTAAAGCTCGTTCTGCGATATTTTTCGCTGAACGCCGATCCAGCTCCGACCGTCAAAGTCCACACCGATATCACCGACAAGGTACATACCGTTCTCACCGGAAGATGTGACCTTTAGCACAGGATCATTCGCCGACTGCGGAGGCGCATTGAGTTCTATATTGTTATTGATAAAGAAGTTGTCGGATGAAAAATATCCGCTGAAAAGTCCGCTTGTGTTGCCGGAAAAAACAAGACTGAAATATTCGCCGATATCGGTAAAGAATTTCACTGTGGAATTGATGACCTCTTCGGTATCGATGTAAGTCATATCCGGGAAAAGCTTCTGTGAGCCGAATGCCGCTCCGAATGTTATCAATGCCGCAAGTATTCCGCACAGACTGTTTCTTCCGTAGCGAGAAAGCTCGGACTTTGCTGTCTGAACAGGATTTTTTTTGCTGAGATTTTTGCGGAAAGCCTTTTCATCATTTTTTACTTCGTTTCTTTTAGCGCCGACCGCAGGTATTTTTGAATAAAAGCTGTTCGATGACGCTATAGCATAAAGCCCGAAAAATGCGGTTACCGCAAGCAGGGTATATACCGAATAATCCGCGTCTTCCGAAAGAAAAGCGGGGATAAACATTACGCACCACATTATAATCAGCGGCAGCGCCCTGAATTTCTTGTAACAGCAAAGCACACATACAAAGCAGACAATGCAGATGATGATAAGCATCGCCATATTCATTGCGCTGGTAAAGTCCTGCGTCCTTGTAAGAAATGCATGGGAATTTACAGGCACATACTGTAATGTCGACAACAATCTGCCGTCAAGCTGTATAAACAGATAGTCCTTGAACAGCAGACACGCTTCGTTTATGTCGCTGTGAAAGAAATAATATACCGCGCCGACTCCCACTGCAAGAACAGGAATCGCATATCGCTTTTTAATAAATATGAAAATCGGCATAAAAGCCGTAACGAACAGCAGGATCTGAGCGATAGCTGAGCCGAACTCAAACGGAATGTCATACATATCCATAAAGCTCATTATAGTGCCGACCGCCAGCATATATGTCAACATCAGTTTAACCGCTATCACGGGGAGCGGATTAACATTCCTGCGATATGTATTGCCGACCAGAACTATTGCCTGCGCATTATCACGGCTGTCCTTTTTTCCGGTATTTTTTTTCAAATCAGTTCTCCATAGTAATCTATAATGCGTTCATTTCTTTTTATGCAGTTCAATAGCCGCATTAAGTGAACGGACGATGTCATCCTTATCGATTTTCCATAATTCAAATCCCGATGTTACAGAAACGGCTTCAGCCATCTCCCTTTGCTCATCAGACTCAATAGGACTGCTGACAAGCAGAATTTTGACCTGCTTGTTTCTGAAAAGCTCTATTTCAGTCATTTTGCTTATAAAATCACGTCTTAGCTGTGAGGTTATAAAGTAGACGGCGGAGGTATCACCGGTAGTTTCCGTACAACTGCTCGCTATGGTTTCGGGAAGGAATGTTATACTTTGCCGAGGCAGCATACTCATCAGGTCAAAAAGTAACATATTGTCTTCTTCGGTCTTGACTGTGTACTGCTCACACTGCTTATCGTCGGGAGAATACCATGCATTGACACAGCTCTGCTTCATAGAAATAAGCGACAGATTGAGCGCCAGCAGCACCTCTATTATACTGTCGGCTGCTTCTGCGTTATCCTCTTCAAACGGGAAATATTCGTTCAGATCGGGAATGATCACACAACTGCCGCCGATACTTCTATCCATCTGTTTTACCATAAGCTTATCATGCTTTGCCGACATAGCCCAGTGTACATTCTTTATAGAATCTTCATTCCGATATTCTCTTATGCTTGCAAATGCATTCTTATCAAGTGAGAAACTGTTTTGCGAAAGCGTTTCACTGTCACCGTCGCCTGTATCGATAATAGGATCGATAACAAGCTTACGCGGCAGAACAATAAACCTTTCATATTGTTCGCATTTTTTCACCGATCTGAATACTTTAAAAAGATCATATATCACAAAGCTGTCAATACCGGAGCGATATACGCCTCTGTACTTTATCGGGGAATTAAAGCTGACCGTTATTGACGAAAACGGAGGTACACTGACCATTATCTTCTGATATTCAAACTTTTCACTGTTACGGTACGGAAAACAGCCGATCAATACTCCCGGTGAAACCGGAACTAAAAATCTGTTTGTAACAGTTACGGAAATATCGGTATTTTCAAACTTCTCTGTCGAAAGCGTCCTGTATTCTATCCGCACTTTCAGTAAAAATCTCGTCAACAGAAGTAAAACAAATGACACTACCGGCAAAATAACAGCTATCAGAAACAATACCGATGTTAGTTTGCTTTTGTAAGCGAACATCAGTACTATGCTTACTATCAGAAAGACTAAATAAAAGAACCTATATCTAGCCATACAAAAGTTGTCCCTTCGGTTTACTGGTTATTGCCTTTGAACGGCGGCTTTACAGCCTTCATTATTTCATCTATAACATAATCCACCCCGATACGTTTCACCTTAGCCTCCTGTGTAAGATGAATCCTGTGCGGAAGAACATAATTCACCATAATTGCAACATCTTCGGGAGTGACATAGTTTCGTCCGTCCATAAATGCCGTACTCTGTGCCGCTCTCATAAGTGCTATTGACGCACGAGGGCTTGCGCCCAGAGCCGCAAACGGATGAGTTCTTGTTGCCGCAACAATATCGACAATATATTTATAAATTGCGGCATCTATATGCGTTTCTCTTACTGCGGCAATGCAGCTTTTGATATCATCGGCACTGCATACAGGCTCTACTGTTTCTATAGGGTCGCCGTTTTTTCTTCTATAAAGGATCATAGCCTCGTCTTCGGCTGTAGGATAGCCTACCGACAGTTTTATAAGAAAGCGGTCAAGCTGAGCTTCGGGAAGCGGATAAGTGCCGACATAACCAAATTCGTTTTCTGTAGCTATAACCATAAACGGTTCGGGAAGCTTGTGTGCTGTACCGTCAACCGTTACCTTTTTTTCCTCCTTTGCTACAAGAAGAGCCGACTGCGTTTTTGGTGAAGTTCTGTTTATCTCATCGGCGATGAAAATATTACTCATTACAAGACCTTCACGATATTCAAAGCGCTCGCTTTCCTTATTGTACATAGTAAAACCGGTTATATCCGATGCCATTACATCGGGAGTGAACTGCACTCTTCTGCATGACAAAGATGTTGCTCTTGCGAGTGCCATCGCAAGTGTTGTCTTACCTGTACCCGGTACATCTTCGATAAGCACATGACCGCCGGAAAGCAGTGCTGCGATCAGCATCTTTATAACATCTCGCTTACCTATTATTACCTTTTCTATCTGTTCAAATAAATCGGGGATAAATTCGTAATTTGCAAAACTGTTTGAAATATTATTATCCATTGTATATCCTTTAAGCTTCTACGGGTGTTTCCGTGTAAAATCGTTTATCCGCGTCTGTAAAACAGCCGGACATATAAGTAATTATACCAAAACTGAGCGATAAAATCAATAGATTTTGCAAATTGTAACCAAATTGACATAATTTATTACCGACCAAAATATAAATACCTGTTGCTTATCCGTAAAAGTTGTGGTAAGATAACAGTGAAAGGAATTGATGATATGCTTACAAAGATACTCAGCCGTGATGCGTGTGCCAAATGCCGCGTCTGTTGCGGTTTTGACAAGGACGATATATGGGAAATACCGATCATCTCACAGGAAACCGCCTCATATATAAAAGATAATATCAATAAAAACGCAGAGCTTGAGCCATATGAGGACGGCTACCGATTTGTTATGCACTTTTCAGACAGCGATGAGCTGTCATACTGCCCTATGCTTACAGACAGCGGCTGTATTCTCGGCGATAAGAAACCGTTTGATTGCAGAGTATGGCCATTCAGGGTTAACAGAATAGCCGATAGTATACTCGGCATTACCGTGTCACCTGTGTGCGAAACAGTTTCCGCACTGCCACTGTCAAAGCTTTCTGCTTTTCTTAATGAAAAACACGATGAAAGCGGCTCACTCGCAGATATAATGCTTGATTATGCGAAAAAACACCCGTATATAATCAAACCTTATATCGACGATTATCCCGTTCTAAAGATCATAAAAGAGTGAAAAAAGTCCTGCGGTATTTTCACGCCGCAGGACTTATATTACTTATATCTGTAAAGCGATATCTTCTCAAAACCATCAAGAAGTTCATCTGTATAATCAAATGCCTTTGCAACACCTTTTGCAACGCACTCTATCGGGTCATCAGCGACATAGCATGGTGCACCGACAGCTTCGGTCACAAGCTCAGGGAAGCCTTTCAGCATTGCTCCGCCGCCGGTCAGCACAATGCCGTTTGTAAGAATATCACCGACAAGCTCGGGTGGTGTCTGCTCGAACACTTCTTTTATCTTGTCCACGATCTCCATTACACTGTCGTGCAGAAACTCGTACATATCCTTATCACTGATCTCAACGCTTTCCGGAAGACCTTTTATAAGATGCCTTCCCTTTACGGTTATTTTGACATCTCCTGTCGGGTTGAACACATTAGCTATCTCTTTCTTAGCCTGCTCGGCTGTCTTTTCACCGATAAGTATCTTGTATTTCATTGTTACGCCACGGATAATGGCGGCATCAAATTTGTTACCTGCCATCTTCAGAGAACAGCTTTTTACAATGCCGTTGAACGAAACAACCGCTATATCAGCCGTACCGCCGCCGACATCTACTACCATTGTGCCGTTAGGCTTAGAAATATCAATACCCGCACCGAGAAGCGCCGCAATAGGCTCTTCTATAATGAATACCTTTCGCGCACCCGCAGAAAGTGCCGCTTCAACCACTGCTCTGTTTTCTACATCAGTCACAGACGAAGGCACACAAAGTATAATTCTCGGCTTTACTATTCTGCCTATAACCTTTCTGATAAACTCGATTATCATGGCTTCCGTCATCTCATTATCCGAGATAACACCGTCCTTCAGCGGCTTTACCGCAACGATATATTCAGGGGTTCTGCCTATCATCTTATATGCTTCGTTGCCGACTGCAAGTACACAGTGCTTTTTCTTGTCATAAGCGACAACCGAGGGTTCGTTTACAACTATGCCCTTATCGCCGAGTGTAATTATAACGTTTGCTGTTCCTAAATCAATCCCTATATCTGTAGCTGACATATCTTTTACCCTTTCCGTTTATAAATAATTATTTTTAACGAAAGTCAACAGACTATCCTTATCGTTTTTGCAATTTCCGTCTATCACTTGCTCAAGCAGAAAGCTCAGAGCTTCACCGATTTTCCTGCCGGATATACCAAGCTGCGAAATGTCCGAGCCATTGACCTTAAGCTGTTTAATATCCATAGGCGGTTCATTTTCAAGGTACTCTCTTGTATGTTTTTCTATGCTGTCAAACAGAGCTTTTTCACCGAAATACTCAGGAGCTTTTCCGCAGGTGTCAAAATAATGCACTCTGATAAGCTTTAAAAAGCGCTCCGCGCCGTATCGTGCAAGACCTTTTCTTATACTGCGGATATCATCGTTAATAACTATACCATGATTTTGAATTAAAAACAATACCTCATCGGTAATTTTTTTACTGAAACGCAGTCTTTCGGTAACTCCGGCAGCTATCTTACAGCTGACATCTGCATGACCGTAGAAATGCCCTACGCCGTCCCTCATAAAAAAGCTGGCAGGCTTTCCGATATCATGCAGGAGCATCGTAAGCCTTGCTTCAACTGTAGGTTCGGCCGCCTCAACGGTTGCAACAATATGACCGTATACCGTCTTATCGTGATATTTTGAGTGCTGCTCAAAGCCGATACAAGGATACATCTCCGGAATGATCTCACAGATAACATCGCTGTAATTATAAAGAATATCACCGCAATCACCTGTAAGTATCCCGCAAAGCTCGTAGTTTATCCGTTCAGCTGATATAAATGACAACAGATACCGCAATCTGTGAACTGCATCAGAGGTAGATTTGTCGATATTAAAACCGTATCGCGATGCAAATCTAAGTGCGCGTAATATGCGCAGTCCATCCTCATCAAAACGTTTCATTGGATCGCCTACGCTTCTTACAATACCCGATTTCAGATCCCCCGGACCGCCAAACAAGTCAATGATGCCCGTTTGAGGACTAAAAGCCATAGCATTTATTGTCAGATCACGACGTGACAAGTCTTCCTCAAGACAAGGAGTAAAACGTACTTCTGACGGGTGACGGTGATCCTTATAATCGCCGTCAACTCTGTATGTTGTTATCTCAACAGGCTTCTTATTGATTATAACCGTCACAGTACCGTGCTTAAGTCCCATGATCAACAGCTTATAGCCGTCGAATACCTTTATTATCTGTTCGGGCAATGCTGATGTTGTAATATCATAATCATCGGGGCATTGCCCGAGCAGATAATCTCTTACACAGCCGCCGACACAATACGCTTCGTAACCACTGTTATGCAGTTTTTCAAGTACTTCATAAACATATTCGGGAAGCCGCATAAAATACCTCTCAAAAAGTCTATATAAAAACAATATCCGCTCGTGAAAGCGGATATCGTCTTATATAAGATATTATAATCTCAAATTATTCGTTGATAGCTGTAACTACGCCTGAACCAACTGTTCTGCCGCCTTCACGGATAGCAAAACGGAGACCTTCTTCGATAGCGATAGGAGTGATAAGCTCAACATCCATTGTTACGTTATCGCCGGGCATGCACATTTCCTTGTCAGCGGGAAGTGTGATAACGCCTGTAACGTCAGTTGTTCTGAAGAAGAACTGAGGTCTGTAGTTTGAGAAGAAAGGAGTATGACGTCCGCCTTCTTCTTTTGTCAAAACGTAAACGTTAGCTGTAAATTTAGTGTGCGGGTGAATTGTTCCCGGTTTAGCAAGAACCTGACCGCGCTGAATTTCAGTTTTATCAACACCACGGAG
>ERZ780083.1039-NODE-1039-length-10228-cov-3.300993_pt1 | contig 10228 bp, 8 predicted proteins | sample MGYA00511838_ERZ780083 | MGnify/ENA primary metagenome ERZ780083 (study PRJEB29588, sample SAMEA2152602) | human gut metagenome | biome: human gut; feature: human-associated habitat; material: faeces | place: Denmark | collected 2008/2010 ...
GGAAAAAAGCAAAAAAGGTACAGTCAAAAACGGCGGCAGCAGAAGCGGTGCCGCCGACACCGAGCGGCAAAAAGACAAAAACTTCGGCTCATCCGCCGAATTCGAAGAGATACTCGCGGAGCTTGAGAAATACAAGCAGTACACTGCTTTTGACAGCAGCTCAGCGTCACACAGCGACACGGACAAAAGCCCGGAAAAGGACGGCGGCGCGGAAACACAACAACCGAAGGGCGGTGAAGACAAATGAGTGTCATAGCAAATCTTTTTTCGGCGGCGATGTACGCATTTGTGCTTCAAAACCTGATTTTTACCGGCGGCTACGGTGCCTCGGAGGCTGTCAGAATGGCGGCAAAGCCGAAGCAGCTTTTTCCGCTCACGGCGTTTATCACATTCTTTTCGACATTCGGCAGTATTTTTTGCGTACTGCTTGAGCAGATACCGTTTATAAGTGCTCTCAGCGAAATACAGCATTCGCTTATTTTCCTGCTTGTGATATGCATTTTGTATGTTCTTATGCTCATTTTGCTGAAAGCTGTTTTCAAGGCCAAAAAGCGAACCGTAAGGCGTCTCGGCGTGGCGGCATTCAATACCCTTGTGCTTGCCGTACCGTTTATAAATTACCGCGCGACCTTCGGCATAGCCGAGGCGATAGGCGTAGGTATAGGCTCCGGACTTGCCTTTATAGTTGCGGTGCTTATGATAAATTTCGGGCTGCGCCGCTTGGTAGAAAACAAAAATATTCCGGAATGCTTTAAGGGCACACCGGCAGTATTTATATATGTTTCGATTTTGGCGCTCGCTTTTTCGGGCGTCTCAGGCAAAGGATTATCATTGTAAAGGACCGTAGAAAATGGCGTTTGACAACAGAGATATTAAGCCCCGTAAAAAGAGCTATTATCCGTTTTCAAAAAATTATCCGGGCAGACGCTCGGGTACATCATATGCGATAGGCGAAAGCCGCACCCGAAAGAAAAAGGAAAAACGCAAAAAAATCGTCTTCTCGGTTTTTCTTGTGTTCTTCTTCGTGCTCGTGTTTGTTATTGCCGCGGTTTCCATTAACCTGTCGAAAAAGCCGTATGAGCATGAGCTTACCGGTGTTCCCGCCGAATATGACGGCAAACTGCGCGCTCTTTATATGCCCGACGACGTTCTTGACGGCGGTATAGCCTTTGACCTTTTTAAAACGGAGCTCACCGAAACAAAGGCGAACGCCGTTGTGATCGATTTTAAAACGAAGGACGGCTATCTCAATTACGTATCCTCCGTCGGTACGGCGAACGACATAGGTGCGTCGTCCAAGGCTTATCAGAACGCGTTTGCGACAATCGACAGGCTTAAAAGTGCCGGCTATAAAATAATCGCAAGAATTTATTGCTATGAGGACAGCGTTGCCGCATCGCATCTCGGAGCCGCTGCCGCCGTGACAAATTCGGACGGCACACTGTGGCTCGACAACAGCGCTCAGCACGACGGCGAGCCGTGGCTGAACCCGTATTCCCCCGTCGCGGAGAAATACCTTTTGAGCATTGTGAGCGAGATTTCCTCTCTCGGAGTTGATGCCGTTATACTCGATTCCGTGGAATTTCCCGAGAGTATTTATCTCGACAAGGCGGTATTTTCGGGCGAAGAAAAGAGCATAGAGAGCCGCAACGCGGTTTTACATTCATTTATAGAAAAGGTTAAAAACGTGCTCGGCGACAAGCCGCTCTGCGTTATGCTCAGCGCCGCGGACGCGCTCGGCGGAAACACCGCCCGATATGACGGCTCTCTCTTTGACAGCGCCGCCGATTTTGTGGCTGTGGACTTCAGAAAATCGGCGCAGAGAGACGGCTTTGCTTACGGAGAAAAAACATATTCCGCCGAAACCACCGATGAAAAAGCTCTGGTTACGGACTGTATACCGCTCTTAAGCTCAAAGCTTGACGAAAACTATCAGACCGGCGGATTTATACCGGTCATTGACGACAGCTCGATTATTTCCGAGCTTGACAGCCGAAATGTTAACAATTATGTTTTATTCGGCGAGGGATAAGCTATTATTTTAAAAATACTTGACAAAAGTTCATTTTTCTGTTATTATCACACTTAAGATATTCCTTATGAAGGGGAGTAGCTTTTACCCGGTGGTCAACATCATGTTGCCTTTCGGCTTCTGGTCACCGAGCCTTATTAAGGTAGCAAGACCTTCGGCAGAGCTAAATTCTGTCGAAGGTCTTTTTTCTTAAAAAAACGGCTGCTCTTTTTTAAAAAACAGGGAGGAAAAAAATGAAACACTATCTTGAAAGCTCTTCCGAGGTTTTCGGCGAAGTAAAAAGCACCGAAAACGGTCTCACTTCCGAGCAGGCACGCCGGCGTTCTGCCGAAACCGGCAAAAACAAGCTTGCCGAGGGCAAGAAAACGCCGCTGATTTTGCGTTTTCTCTCGCAGTTTGCCGACCCGATGATAATCATCCTCATTGCCGCGGCGGTAATATCGGCAATAACCTCCGTATTGCAAAAAGAATTCCCGTCGGACGTTATCATTATAATGTTCGTCGTAATAGTTAATGCCATACTCGGCGTATATCAGGAGAGCAAGGCCGAAAAGGCCATAGAGGCTCTTCAAAAAATGGCCGCCGCAACAACAAAGGTCTTGCGCGACGGCAAGGTATGCGAAATACCGAGCGAGGACCTTACCGTAGGCGACGTTGTACTGCTTGAAGCGGGCGACGCTGTTCCGGCGGACGGCAGAATTTTTGAAAGTGCAAGCCTTAAAATCGAGGAATCGGCACTTACTGGTGAATCCGTACCCGTCAACAAATTCATAAAAGCCATAGGCCTTGAGGGGCAAAAAGACATCCCCCTCGGCGACCGAAAAAATATGATGTATATGGGTTCAACCGTTGTTTACGGCCGAGGCAAGGCCGTTATAACAAGCATCGGTATGGACACCGAAATGGGCAAAATAGCAGGTGCTCTGTCAAGCGCAAAGGATGAGCAGACGCCGCTTCAGAAAAAGCTCGGTCAGCTCTCAAAAATCCTCAGTTTCATAGTCCTCGGAATATGCGTATTTATGTTCGCCTTCGATATAGTCAGAGCTCTTGTAACAGGCACGGAAATGAATCTTGACTTCCTGCTCGGCTCGTTTATGCTCGCCGTATCGCTCGCGGTTGCCGCTATCCCCGAGGGTCTTGCGGCGGTAGTAACGGTTGTGCTTTCGATAGGCGTTACCAATATGTCAAAGAAAAATGCCATCATTCGCAAACTCACCGCAGTTGAAACTCTCGGTTGCGCACAGATAATCTGCTCCGATAAAACCGGTACGCTCACTCAGAACAAGATGACCGTAGTCGAGCATTACTGTGACAACGAAAAAATGCTTGCAGAGGGCATGGCTCTCTGCACGGACGTAAATCTTGACGATGACGGCAATCTTGTAGGCGAGCCCACGGAAATGGCTCTTGTGGCATACTCTATGTCGCTCGGTATGAATAAAAACGAGCTTCTGAAGAGCGCGCCGAGAGTCGGCGAGGCTCCATTTGACTCAAATCGTAAAATGATGTCCACAATTCACAAGACTGCGGACGGAATATTACAGTTCACCAAGGGTGCTCCCGACGAGATATTAAAGCACTGCACAAAAATATTCAAAAACGGCGAAGTCAGCCCTCTTACGGACGCAGACAGAGATGCCGTGCTCAAAAAGAATAAGGAATTTGCCGACAGAGCACTTCGAGTTCTCGCCTGCGGCTACAAGCAGCTGTCATGTGTTCCCGAGGATCAGTCGCCCGATAATATCGAAAACGAGCTCGTCTTCTGTGGCCTTGTAGGTATGATAGACCCCGTAAGGCCCGAAGTTAAGGCGGCAATCGAGGAATGTCGCGGTGCCGGCATAAGACCCATAATGATAACCGGCGACCACAAGGACACCGCTGTTGCAATAGCCTTGGAGCTCGGCATTATAAAGGACAAGAGCGAGGCCATAACCGGCGCGGAGCTTGATGATATTTCCGATGAGGACTTCAAAGAAAAGGTCACACAGTACTCGGTATATGCCAGAGTTCAGCCCGAGCATAAGGTAAGAATAGTAAATGCCTGGAAGAGCCGCGGTATGATAACGGCAATGACGGGTGACGGCGTAAACGACGCCCCCTCCATTAAGAGCGCGGACATAGGCGTAGGCATGGGCATTACAGGTACCGATGTAACAAAGAACGTTGCGGATATGGTCCTTGCCGACGATAACTTCGCCACCATAGTATCTGCTGTGGAAGAGGGCAGACGAATTTACGACAACATAAGAAAGTCAATTCAATTCCTGCTCTCGTCAAATCTCAGCGAGGTAATGGCTATTTTCACAGCCAACCTGCTCGGCTTCACAATATTAAAGCCCGTACATCTTCTCTGGATAAACCTTGTTACCGACTGCTTCCCGGCTCTCGCCCTCAGTATGGAGAAGGGCGAAAAGGACCTTATGAAACGTCCGCCGCGTAAATCATCGGACGGCATTTTTGCAGGCGGCGTCGGCTTTGACGTAGTATATCAAGGGCTTTTCGTAACGCTTCTGACACTTGCCGCTTACTTCATTGGCCACTTTATGGAGGCAGGCAGATGGGAGCTTACCGAGAGTGCCGACGGTATGACCATGGCATTCCTTACAATGTCAATGTGCGAAATATTCCACTCGTTTAATATGCGTTCGCAACATGGCTCAACCGTATCAATGCTCCTTCACGGCAGCTTCAACAAGTACATTTTAGGGTCAACCGTGCTTTCGCTCATAACGACTGCGCTCGTTATAGAAGTACCGTTCCTTGCAGACGCTTTTGATTTCACCACTATTGACGCTCGCGAATTCTTCACGGCTCTCGGTCTTGCGTTCCTGATAATTCCTCTCGTTGAAATTGTCAAGGCAATAGAGCGTGCCGTTATAAAGAACAAAGCCAAAAAGCAGACCGCAAAATAAGCTTTGGTGACAAAACAAATATATGTTTTTCAAGGCACGGCAGTAAAAACTACTGCCGTGCCGTTTTATTTATCCCGCAGCGGCTTAATACTGGATTTTTGCGGTGATTTATGTTACCATAATAAAAAAGGCATCGGCGATGAGCGCCACCATTTAAAAAGGAGCGGAAAATATGAATCTTATATTCTTAGGAGCCGCACACGAAGTCACGGGAAGCTGCACGCTTCTCACCGCCTGCGGCAAGAACATTTTGATTGACTGCGGTATGGAGCAAGGACCCGACACATATAAAAACCGGGATATTCCCGTATCTCCTGCCGATATAGACTGCATTTTTCTGACCCATGCTCACATAGACCATTCCGGCAAGCTGCCGTACCTTACGGCAAACGGATACAAAGGGCCGATTTACGCAACAGCGTCCACAGCGAAGCTCTGCAGAATTATGCTTGAGGATTCTGCGCACATACAGCAGTTTGAAGCACAATGGCGCAACCGAAGGGCAAAACGTTCGGGCGAATCGGGATATGTTCCGCTCTACACCGTAGAGGACGCTCAAAAATGCTGTTCTCAGTTTTTGAGGTGCGAATACGGTGTGGATTATCACGTTTTTGACGGCATATCCATAAGCTTTACCGATGCGGGTCATCTTTTGGGCTCATCGAGCATTACAATAAACGTCACCGAGAACGGGGAAACCGAAAAAATAGTTTTTTCCGGCGACATAGGCAATACCGACCAGCCGATAATACGCGACCCGCAGTATATTACCGACGCCACCTACGTCATAACCGAAAGCACCTACGGCGACCGCAGTCACGGCGAAAGACTCGACTATATATCGCAGCTTGTACCAATACTTGACCGCACCTTTGCGCGCGGCGGCAATGTTGTTATACCGTCGTTTGCAGTCGGCAGAACTCAGGAGCTTTTATACTTTATAAGGCAGATAAAGGAAGAGCGTATGCTCAAAAACTACAACGACTTCCCCGTATATGTGGACAGTCCCCTTGCAGTTGAGGCCACCAATGTTTTTTGCGACAGCTATTCCGACTTTGACGACGAGGCGGCGTCGCTTATCGAAAACGGTATAAATCCGATAGCCTTTCCTAACCTTTATGTCTCCGTGACAAGTGAGGAATCAAAAGCAATAAACTCAGACCCCGCTCCGAAGGTTATAATTTCGGCGAGCGGAATGTGCGAGGCCGGCAGAATCCGCCATCACCTAAAGCACAATTTGTGGCGACCCGAATGTACGATTTTATTCGTCGGCTACCAAGCCGTAGGAACACTCGGCAGAGCCATAACCGACGGTGCGACGGACGTAAAGCTCTTTGACGAAAAAATCCATATAAGTGCGGAAATAGAGCAGCTTCACGGCATAAGCGGTCACGCCGACAACGAGGGCTTGCTAAAGTGGATGAAAAGCTTTAAAGCTCCGCCAAAGCACGTATTTGTAAATCACGGCGAGGACACGGTGTGCGAAATATACGCCGCACGTCTTCGCGACGAACTGGGGCTTTCCGCGAGTGCCCCGTACAACGGCGAAGAATACAGCCTCACCGAAAACAAGGTTCTCGTTGAGGGAAACCGCGAAAAGATAGTTAAAAATACAGCCTCGCAAAACGCCTCTCGCCGCGTAAGCACGGTTTATGAGAGACTGCTCTCGGCACAAAAGCGTCTCCAAACGGTTGTGGCACATAATGAGGGCGGTGCAAACAAGGATCTTGCAAAATTTGCGGATCAGATAATTGCGCTTTGCGAAAAATGGGACAGATAAATGACCGAAATTACACTTAACAAAGATGAACATATCGAATACCTCAGCAGGGACTTGGGGCTTATCGTCTCAAAGGAGCACACCTTCGGCACGGACGCGCTGCTGCTTGCCGACTTTGCGTCGCCGAAACGATATGACATATGCTGCGACTTCGGTACGGGCTGCGGCATAATTCCAATGCTCTGGTGCAGGGACGGCTGCGGAAAAGAAATATCGGCAGTCGAAATCCAGGAAAAAGGCTGCAATCAACTTTTACGCTCCGTCAAGGCAAACGATTTGCAGGACAAGCTCTTTGTGTACAATGCTGATTTGAAAGAAGCTCCGCGGATATTTCCGTGCGGAAAATTCGACGTTATAACGATGAATCCACCGTATAAGGCGGAAAACGCCGGAATAAAAAGCCAAAAGGAAAACGAAAAAATAGCCCGTCACGAAACGCTGTGTAATCTGCGCGACATAACAAAAGCCGCGTCGAAACTTCTGAAATTCGGCGGCAAGCTATGCATTTGTATACGACCCGAGCGTCTTTTTGAGACGATGGAGGCAATGAAGGAATATAAAATCGAGCCGAAAGCGCTGCGCCTTGTTGCAGCTTCACCCGAAAAGGCTCCGTGGCTGTGCCTTGTAGAGGGCAGACTCGGCGGAAAAACGGGCATAACGGTCAAAAACAATCTCTTTATATACAAGAGCAAGGACGTTTTGTCCGACGAAATGACAAGAATTTTAGGTAAATACAGGGAGGATATGTAATGACGGGAAAGCTTTACGTTGTCGGCACTCCGATAGGCAACCTCTCGGATTTTTCTCCCCGTGCCGCAGAGTGCCTCAGAAACTGCGATTTTATAGCGGCGGAGGACACAAGAGTCACCCTGAAGCTTTTAAACAGATTTGACATAAAAAAGCCGCTCATCAGCTATTTTGAGCACAACCGCCGTGAGCGCGGCGAAATAATTCTTGCGCGTATTCTCGGCGGAGAAAGCTGTGCTCTTGTCACGGACGCAGGTATGCCGGCAATTTCCGACCCCGGTCAGGACCTTGTTGACATCTGCATTGCATCGGGAGTAAATGTTGTATCCGTCCCCGGTCCCACCGCATTTGCCACAGCCGTGGCGTTGTCGGGGCTGCCGTCCGGCAGATTTACGTTTGAAGGCTTTTTGAGCGTAAATAAGCAGAGCCGCGCCGAGCATCTTGACAGCATTAAGGATGAAAAACGCACCATGGTGTTTTACGAGGCACCGCACAAGCTTTTACGCACTCTTAAGGACCTTTATGCCTGCCTCGGCGACCGCCGTACAGCGATTATCAAAGAGCTTACGAAAATCCACGAAAATGTTGAACGCACCACGCTCAAAAAGGCGTGTGAAGAATATGAAAACATACCTATCAAGGGTGAATTCGTATTAGTTATAGAGGGAGCGCCGCAGGCCGCTCCGGAGATTTACACGGTGGAGTCCGCCGTCGCGAAGGCAAGAGAATTCACAGATGGCGGAATGTCGAAAAACGAGGCGGCAAAAAACGCGGCAAAGCTCACCGGAATCAAAAAGAGCGACATATATAAAATCCTGACGGAGGAATAATAATGGAATATTGGTACTTGTGGCTGCTTCTTATCGTCCTGTGCGTCATTACGGTATTTGTACTTAGCAAAGCCTCGGCGGCGGCTAAAAAGCACAACAACGAGCGTGACGCTCTTTTGAGAGAATATGACAGAAAGAAAGCTCTCAAGGATGAGTTTTCATTCTTAACGCGTGAAAAAGCGGAGAGTTCCGACCCGGAAACCCTATTCGAGGGTGTTTCGGCGGTCTTACAGGCAAAAACGGAAAAGGCCGAAGACCCTGAAAAGGTATTCGGCAAATTTACAGAGGCGCAAAAATACATTTACACTCTATACTATTTTTTAGAGGATACCGAGAGCGGTTCCCTCTCGTTCTTTTTCAGAAACAACGGTGAGCCGCTGACATCTCTCGCTTCAAAGGCACTCTGTGCCGTCGGCGAAAACGAGCTTTCTTTGATTGTCGAAAAGGAATTTTCGATGTACGATGAAAACAATGAGGAAGTCTCCGTGGACAAGGACGAAATTGAAAATCTTGACGGCGAATTCAAGGCGAAGCTTCAAAAGCAGCAAGTTTTAAACAGCATAAAAACATATATTATAAAAAATATCGATATGCTGTCTTAAAAGAGGGAGAAAAACTATCCGCGGCTCTTTTCCGCCGCTAACTCGGCAGCTCTTTTGCGTATCAGCTTTTCCGAATGCTCCACAACGGTTTTTACGCATTTCGGTTCGGCGATATTCTTTTGCGATTCCTGATTTGCCTCGGCCATCAGCTCCCTTATTATATCCGTCATCAGCACGCTGCCGAAGACCGGACTTGTCTCGCAATCGAGCGATATCCACTTTTTCGGAATATAACCGCCGTTTGCGGCGCAAACAGCCATACGGTATATCGAAAGCGCAAAATAATCCTTCAGCTTTTCCGGCGAACCGCAGTTTATCATACTGTCATTGAGCATAACGGACGCGCGAAAAAGCGTACTCGTGCGGTATTCTCCGTCCTGCACGGTATCGGTCATATCAAATTCCTCGCTCAGAGAGCGTCTTGTATCGACCTGACCTAAGAGGTAATCGCAGCTCACGTCAAAAAAATTCGACGCGCGGCACACAAAGTCAAGGCTGCACTCCCTTATACCCTTTTCATAGTGCGACAGGAGCGACTGCGACACACCGAGCATTTTTGCGGCGTCCTTTTGGCTCATACCGCGCTCCCTGCGAAGCTTTGTCAGCCTTGCGGCAAATACGGAATTCATAAAATGTCCCCCAAATATTACAAATTGTATTATAATTATATATCAAATTAGACTGTTTGTACAGTATTATCCCCCGGAAGGAGCAAAGCAAAATGAAAGCTTATAAAATTCACCTGATCCGCCATGCCATGACAGAGGAAAATCTTGACGGCAAATACATCGGTCAAACCGATGTGCCGGCATCCGAATACGGGCTCAGGCAAATCAAAGACATCATAGATGAATACGGCGGCTATCCCGAGGGTGACGCGGGGGTTTCAAGCCCCTTAAAGCGTTGCACGGAAACCGCAAAGCTCATATATCCCGACAAAGAGCCCATGATTTTAAACGGGCTTATAGAGTACGACTTCGGCGAATTTGAGGGCAGAACCGCCGACGAAATGAAGGATGACGATGCCTTTAAAACTTGGCTGTCGGGTGAGCACCCGGAAACGCCCGTACCCTTCGGCGAAAGTCAGGCGGCCTTCAACGAGAGAGTCTGCTCGTGCTTTGCCGGGCTTATCGACGGAATTATAAAAGCCGGCGTAGAATCGACCGCGGTAATAACCCACGGCGGAGTTATTATGTCGCTTATGACTGCATTTGCCATACCGTCGCTGCCCATGCACGAGTGGATGGCACCGAACGGCACGGGATATACCCTCAGGATAGACCCGTCCGTGTGGAGCCGCGGTCAGAAGCTCGAAACCTTTTCGG
>ERZ780083.1041-NODE-1041-length-10219-cov-2.574282_pt1 | contig 10219 bp, 8 predicted proteins | sample MGYA00511838_ERZ780083 | MGnify/ENA primary metagenome ERZ780083 (study PRJEB29588, sample SAMEA2152602) | human gut metagenome | biome: human gut; feature: human-associated habitat; material: faeces | place: Denmark | collected 2008/2010 ...
AATACTTGACTCTTACTTGTTGGAATTGTTGTATTTCTTGGAATTAATACAGTCATCACGTTACCAAGTGTCTCAATACCTAAACTTAGTGGTGTAACATCAAGTAGTACTAAGTCTTCAACTTCTCCAGTTAAAACTCCACCTTGAATAGCAGCACCCATAGCAACTACTTCATCAGGGTTAACTTCTTTTGAAGGTTCTTTTCCTAATTCTTTTTTAACTAATTCTTGAACACATGGAATTCTTGTTGATCCACCTACTAATAATACTTTATGAGCATCATTTGCTGTTAATCCTGCATCTTTTAATGCTTTACGAATAAAACCTATGTAGTTTGTTGCTCTACAACCACCACCTGTTTGTGACATCATTAAAGCTAATTTGTTTGTATCATATTCTCCACTTTCTACTTCTTCCATTAATTGACCAATAGTTAATATTGATGGATAACATGCATCATTATTTACATATTTTAAACCTGTTTCAACTGTATGTCCGAGTGCAGTCTCTTAAAAGTTTTACTTTATATCCTTCAGATTTTAAAACAGCTTCAAACATTTCAAAGTGTACTGGAGACATTTGTGGCACAAGTATTGTATAATCATTTTTCATTTCTTTTGTGAATTCTACTTTCTGTATTTCATAATCTCCGTGAGCATTTTTCTTGTACTACTTTTCTTTTATTCATACTTGCAATTAATGAACGAATTCTAATTCTTATAGCTCCTAAGTTGTTTACCTCATCTATTTTTATTAAAGTGTACATCTTACCAAAGCTTGAAAGAATTTCTTCAACTTGGTCTGTTGTTACTGCATCTACACCACAACCGAAAGAGTTTAATTGTACTAATTCTAAGTTATCATTTCTTCCAACAACATCTGCTGCTCTATATAGCCTTGAATGAAATACCCATTGGTCAACAACCCTTATAGGTCTTTCTACTGTTGATAAATGTGCAATACTATCTTCTGATAAAACACATAGTCCCAAAGATGTTATCATAGTATCTATTCCATGGTTTATTTCTGGATCTATATGATATGGTCTACCAGATAGAACTATTCCTTTTAGGTTATTTTCCTTAATATATTTTATGGTTTCTTCGCCTTTTTGTCTTATATCTGCCTTATATCTTTGATATTCTTCTTCTGCCTTTTGAACTGCTTCTTTTAGTTCTTTTTTTGTAAATCCATATTCTTTAAAATCTTCTAACTCATAAAGTCTTTTTACTAAACCTTGTTTATCAAATGGTAGGAAAGGATTGATAAACTTTATTCCTTGAGTATTTAGTTCTTCTACATTGTTTTTCAACACTTCTGAATATGATATAACTATTGGGCAGTTATACTTGTTATTTGCCTCTTTATCTTCTTGCCTTGAATACATCATGCATGGATAGAATATTGTTTTTATTCCTTGGTTTATTAAACTTATAATGTGCCCATGACTTAGTTTTGCTGGGTAGCAAACTGATTCTGAAGGCATTGATTCCATTCCTTTTTCGTAAGTTTTTCTATCACTTTTTTCTGATAAAACTACTCTAAAACCTAAGTTTGTAAATAGAGTAAACCAAAATGGATAATCTTCATATATATTTAAAACTCTAGGTATTCCAATTGTTCCACGTTTTGCATCTTCCTCAGCTAATGATTTATATCCAAATAGTCTTTGGTATTTATATTTATATATATTTGGTAATTGAGTTTTACTATTTTCTATTCCAGCTCCTCTTTCGCATCTATTACCTGTTATAAATCTTTTGCCTGTTGAAAATTCATTTATTGTAAGTAAGCATTTATTTTCACAACCATGGCATCTTGTATGTACTACTGTAACTTTTAAATTGTCTAGTTCCTCATTATTAATAATTTGTGATACATAGTCTTTATCTTTTTTGGTATCGAATTCTTCCTTTGCAAGAACAGCAATGCCGTATGCTCCCATAAGCCCTGCTATGTCTGGTCTTATAACTTCTTTTCCAACTATAAGTTCAAATGCTCTTAAAACAGCATCATTATAGAAAGTTCCACCTTGTACAACTATTGAATCTCCTAAAGTTTCAACATCTCTTATTTTCATAACTTTTTGTATTGCATTTTTTATAACTGAATATGAAAGTCCTGCTGATATGTCTCCTACTTTATATCCTTCTTTTTGAGCTTGTTTTATTTTTGAATTCATAAATACTGTACATCTTGAACCTAAGTCTACTGGTCTATTTGATTTTATTGCTTCTTCTACAAATTCATCTATTTTCAAATTTAAACTCTTTGCAAATGTTTCTATAAATGAACCACAACCTGATGAGCACGCTTCATTTAGCATTATATTATCTATAGCACCATTTTTTATTTTTATGTATTTCATATCTTGTCCACCAATATCTACAATACTTGTAGCGTTTGGCATGAATTTTTTTGCTGCTGTATAGTGGGCAATTGTCTCTATTTCCCCCATCTCTAGACTTAAAGCAGTTTGCATTAACTTTTCACCATATCCTGTTGAACCTGCATATCTTATAATAGCCTTTTTAGGTAATACACTATATAAATCCTTTAGCATGCTAATTACTGTTTGCAAAGGTTTTCCTTCATTGTTTTTGTATGCAGAATATAGTAAATTCCCCTCAACATCTATTAATGCTATTTTACTTGTTGTTGAACCTGCATCAATTCCTAGGAAACAGTTTCCATTAAATTTTGCTAAATCTCTTTTTGGTACAGTATGTTTGCTGTGTCTTTCTTTAAATTCTTTATATTCATCTTCAATTGTGAACAATGGTTTTAATGAATCTTGTGCTGTATCATGGTAATTTCTTAAAAGTGCTATTTTGCTTTTTAATTTTTCTACAGATATTGGTTTGCATTCAAAAGAGTCTAAACAAGCTCCTTTTGCAACTAAAAGGTGTGCATCTTCTGGCACTATTATTTCATCATCTTTTAATTCTAATGTTTCTATAAATCTTTTTCTAAGTTCTGATAAATAACTAAGTGGTCCTCCTAAGAATGCTACTTTGCCTCTTATTGGTCTTCCACAAGCTAAGCCTGATATTGTTTGATTAACTACTGCTTGGAATATAGATGCTGCAATATCTTCTTTTGCTGCTCCTTCATTTAATAATGGCTGTATATCTGTTTTTGCAAAAACTCCACATCTTGAAGCTATTGGGTAAATTGTATTGTAGTTTTTGGCAAGTTCATTTAAACCTGGTGTTGTTGTATTAAGTAATGTCGCCATTTGATCTAAGAAAGCACCTGTTCCACCTGCACATGTTCCGTTCATTCTTTGTTCAATTGATCTACCAAAATATATAATTTTTGCATCTTCTCCACCAAGTTCTATTACTACATCTGTTTGTGGTATATACTTTTCAACTGTTCTTTTACAAGCAACAACTTCTTGAATAAATGGTAGACTTAAAAATTCTGATACTGATAATGCACCAGAACCTGTTAATGCAATTGTCATGTCATAATTTTGAAATGTATCTGCTAATTCTTCCAAACAGTTGCATACTGTATTCTTTGTGTCTGAAAAGTGTCTTTTATATGTTGTATAAAGTACTTCTTGTTTCTCATTCATTACAACAACTTTAACTGTTGTTGAACCCACATCTATACCTACATGTATTACTTCTTTCATTTTCATCCTCTTTCTAACTTTTAAAGCTGTTAAATATTATAGCACATTTTTTGTCGTTTTTTAAGCTTTTATGTCATTTTTATATTATTTTCCAACATGGTATTATACTATCTCTATATTAAAATACACTTAAAAAAGAGCACTAGCCTAAAGGCTAGTTGCTCTTAGTGTGGACATTTTTTCTTTTAATTGCAAGAATATAGTACACTACTGTATTCACAATTACATAAATCATCATTCCACCACAGCCAACAAGTATTGCAATTATTGATACATAGTTTGCTCCAACACTTACCTGCTGTTTCAAAATGAAGTACTGGTAGAAAATAAGGCCAATTGCTGAAAACATGTTTACCAATAAGGATAAAGTAGATGTCTTTTTGTAATTCCAGATGATTAAAATAATCATCACTCCATAAAGTATAAAACAAATCTCATTCATTCTGTAAATGTCCATTTTCTTTTCCTCCTAAATCTTTTATTGATGAATTTATATTTATGTAAAACCAAAAAGTTTTGAGGATACTCCTCTCACTAATTAGTGAAAAAAGAAACTAATACGAGATACAACTCATATTAGTTTCATTATACACTAATTTTGCTTATTTGTAAAGTTTTGGCATGTCTCTGAGGTATTTAAGTTATTGATGCATTATATATTTTTACTATTACATCATTTAATTTTTCATCAAATTCTTCTTGTGTTTGGTGTACATTTAAGTTTTGTAATAATGCTCTTGAAAAGCTTGCTATCATTTTATTGTTTTGTGCAAGCAATGTAACAGCTTCTTCTATGTCGTAACCACCTGATAAAGCTACTATTCTTACAACACATTCATAGTCATATAAATCTAAATAGTGATTTGCAACTGTTGGTATTGTAAACTTAAACATGATTTTATCGTTTTGGTTCCATTTATCTAATTGTGCTTTTACTTCAGCTTTTAGTATTTCTTCACATTTTTCTTTTTCTGGAGCATGAATATCAACTTCTGGTTCTATGATTGGAACTAAGCCTGCGTCACATATAATTTTTGCAAATTCAAATTGTTGTGCAACTACAGCTTTTATTCCTTCTTCGTTTGCTTCATATATTACTGATCTCATCTTTGTTCCAAATACATTTTTCTCTCTAGCCTCTTGTAATTCTTCTGCTAAGTTTGGAATTTCTTTCATTAATTTTACTCCATTTGTTTCTTCTGCTAGTCCTTTATCAACTTTTAAGAAAGAAACTATTTTCTTTTCATTCCATAAATAGTCTGCTGTAAATTCATCGTTTACTTTTGAAAGCATTGTTTTTTCAAATAAAATTGCACCTATTATATGTTCATTTGTAAATGATTTGCTTGTAAATACTCTTTTTCTCATTTCATGTATTAAGTTAAACATTTCTTCTTCTGAGTTGTATTCACTTTCTTCAATTCCATATGCTTTTAAAGTTTTGCTACTACTTCCACCACTTTGGTCTAGTGCAGCTATAAAACCTAGCTTATTTTTCATAATTTCATACATTTCATTATTCATTTTCATTACCTACCTTTTATATATTTTCTCTATTTTCATATGAATTATAACATTAAGACTTTTTTTTTGCAATATAAATTTAAGAAATTATATTTAAAATATAAAACTTAGGAGCCCTGTATGTAACAGAGCTCCCAAGTGGAGTTTAATTATGCATAATCGTGACGGTAGTTATATTCCGTCGAAAAGTCTGCTTTGCCTTTGATCGTGGATATCCAGTTTCTGACGATCTGGTTGATTCTCTCAACCTCATCAGTCTTCTGACTGATAACCATCTCCAACTTTGCACCATCTGCTAGGTTTCCTATGAAGTATTTGTCAAAGTCCTTCTTCAGGATCCTGATGGCTCTCATCTTGGATGCCCGGGTATCATAGGCAATGATTACAGCCTCGTCACCTTCAACGTTTACCTCCTGTACAATTCCGATTGCTGTGAAAGTTTTTCCCATACTACAAGTCTACTCCTTTTAATAAGTTATAGCCACTGGCTATACGCATATATTATACCAATTTTGTCGAAAAATGTCAAATTTTTGCTTATTTTAATACTTCTATCTTATATAGTTTTTATCCTCTCTATATGGTATGTCTTCCTCAACAAAACTCCAAGGATTAGATGATGCCATCTTTTTCCAAAGACTAGCATATGGCTCTTGTTTGAATTCTTCGGTTAATTCTTCCAAATGCTTTTCTGGAAGAACTGTTAAAGGGTCTATTGTATAATCCAACCCTGTATTTTCCGTATTTTCTTTTCTTATTTCCAAATGTAAATGTGGAACTCTAGATCCACCACTGCATCCAGTTATTCCTATTACAGTTTCTGTTTTAACTGTATCTCCTGGTTTTACATATATTTCTCTTAAATGTCCATATACTACTCTTCTGCCATCATCATTTAAAATCTCTACTTTATTTCCGTAGCCATCATTAAATGCATCTATTCCTTCTGTTGTTGTCCCATCAAACTCGGCAAGTAATACTTTACCAGTTGTAATTGGGTGTACTTCTGTTCCTATATCTGCTGTAATATCAAACCCTGAATGTGCTCTTTCTTTAAAAAGTACATAGTGGTTTTTTCTAATTCCATATTTATCATGTTCTGTTACTTTATATTTTGGCTCTATTGGCCATGAATAGTCTTTGTTCATTTATCTTTCGCCCTCCTCTTTCTTTGTTTCTTGTAGTTCCTCTACTTTTTTCTTAAGTGATGCCACTTTGTCTATTTTTCTTTGAGCAAAATCAATGTGACCATTATATCTCTGGTTGTTTGGTGCAACGCTTTGTAATCTGTTTATTTCTCCTTCTTCATATTGTAATTGTTCCATAAGAACATTTAATCTATCTTCTCTTGAAATAGAAATTCCATTTGGATTATATCCATATAAAACTGCTACTCTTTTTCTCATATGATTTAAATAGTTTTCATATTCATCTCTACCTATTTTGCAAATGTGAACTTCTCTATTAATTCCATCTCTTCTTTTTACATATAAACTATCTGTTAGTCCAAAAAATTCTGAAACATATTTTGATGATAAATTATCTCTATGTAAAGTTGAGCATAGGAAAATTTCCTGATTCTCTGGTTTTACAAAGAATTCTTTCATATGTTTATCTATACCCTCTAGTAGTAAAATTCTCGCAAGTCCAGATTTCCTGTCTCTTGGGTCTGTTATATATGTATCCAATTCTATAGCATTTGATGATGTAGATGTATAGTATTTTTCTATATCAAAATTTGGTCTCTCATGAATAACTAATGGTCCACTTTCAAGTATTTTTTGATACTCTCTTTCTTCTTCACTTAAAAATGTTTCTAATTCTTTTGCATCTATGCTGTTTGGTTTTACATTTTCTTTTCCAAATTCTTTAGAAATTTTGTCTGCCGTAAACCAATAAAACCTTTGATACATCTCACTTACGCCTGGTTTTGCAGATTCCATTTTTTGAATATATTCAGACATACATGAATTTAGTTTTTCTCTTAATTTACTTTTTTCATGAAAGCCATTATTAGGTTCTTGTAATTCGTGCTCTAAAAAAGCCATTATATCTCCACCATATTGTGGAAATTCTCTGAGCACTTTTTCTTTTGCATATTTATATGCTTCTATTTTTATTTGGTATGTTTCAAGCATATCTCTTTTATATTCTAGTTCACTTGGATATAAGCCTTTAACATACTCATCATATTTATCTCCATATTTAAAATATTTTGTTATGTCGTTATATATAAATGCATTTTGCCCCTGTGTTATGTATGTTGCAGCTATTACATTACCTTGTTCATCAACTGCAACTAAGACTGTGTTTTCCTTTGAATGAATATATGTAGAAATATCTTCTGCTCCTGTTGGGAATAATTGCCCTTTTTGTCCCCTTTCTTCCATATTTGCTAAAACCACTTGTTCTAGGTTTGCTACTTGTTCTAAGTAGCTTCTCTCATTATCTTTAGTAAGCTCTAGTATTTTATACTTCATGTCTTTCCCCTCATTGTACATTATTAATATTAAATACTTAAATATAGTTATATTCGTAGTATTTTTCTGGCTGGGGTGGTAGGATTCGAACCTACGGAATGTCGGAGTCAGAGTCCGATGCCTTACCACTTGGCGACACCCCAATGTTTGGGTAATAAATAATATTGCTATTATTCATTACCTGTTTTTTTATCTTAATTTATTTGGATATATTGCTGTTTTTCCTAGTTCGTCTTCTATATTTAATAATCTGTTGTATTTTGCAACTCTATCTGTTCTACATGGTGCACCTGTTTTTATTTGTCCTGCATTCATTGCAACTGCAACATCTGCTAATGTTGTATCTTCTGTTTCACCTGATCTATGTGATACAACTGCTGTATATCCGTTTTTCTTTGCAAGTTCTATTGCATCTAATGTTTCTGTTAATGTTCCAATTTGGTTTAATTTGATTAGTATGCTGTTTGCTGTTTTTAGGTCTAATCCTTTTTGTAATCTTTTTATGTTTGTTACAAATAGGTCGTCTCCAACTATTTGAATTTTGCTTCCTAATCTATCTGTAAGTTTTTTCCAGCCGTCCCAATCTTCTTCTGCTAAACCATCTTCTATTGAGATTATTGGGTATTTTTCTACTAATTCACTCATGAAATCTATCATTTCATCAACTGTTTTTAGTTCTCCTATTTTCCAGAAATAATACATTCCATCTTTTCCTATTTTCTTTGCTTCATCATACATTTCTGTTGCTGCACAGTCTAATGCTAGGCAAATATCTTTACCTGGTTCATATCCTGCTTTCTTTATTGCTTCTACTATTGTATCTAAGGCTTCTTCTTCATTTTTTACCATTGGTGCAAATCCACCTTCGTCACCTATTCCAGTAGATAGTCCTCTTTCTTTTAATACGCTTTTTAAATTGTGGTAAACTTCTGCACACATACGTAAGCATTCTTTAAAGCTTGATGCTCCTACTGGCATAATCATGAATTCTTGTACGCTTAAAGTAGAATCAGCATGTTTTCCACCATTCATAATGTTCATCATTGGAATTGGTAATGTTTTTGCATTTGTACCACCAATGTATCTATATAGGCTCATTCCAAGTGCATTTGCTGCTGCTCTTGCAACTGCAAGTGATACACCTAGTGTTGCGTTTGCTCCTAATCTGCCTTTGTTTTCTGTTCCATCTAATTCGATTAGTTTTTTATCAATTTCTACTTGCTCAAATACGTTCATTCCTTCTAGTTCTGGTGCAATTATTTCATTTACATTTGCTACTGCTTTTGTTACACCTTTTCCTAAGTATCTAGATTTGTCTCCATCCCTTAGTTCAACTGCTTCGAAACTTCCTGTTGATGCTCCAGATGGTACCATTGCTACACCATTTGAACCATCTTCTGTTACAACCTCAACTTGTACTGTTGGGTTTCCTCTAGAGTCTAATATTTCTAAGGCTCTAACTTCTTCAATTGCTAAATAGTCCTTCATAAAAATTCCTCCTATTAAATTAATTATTTATGATAAGGCTTTCGCCTGTCATTTCTGCTGGTTTTTCTATTCCCATTATTTCAAGCATTGTTGGTGCTAGGTCTGATAATCTTCCTGGCTTTAATTGAGAATTTTTTCCAACTAATACAAGATGTACTGGGTTTGTTGTATGAGCTGTGTGTGGTTCACCTGTAGTATAATCTATCATTTGTTCTGAATTACCATGGTCTGCTGTAATTAAAAGCACACCATCGACATCATTTATTGCTTCATAAACTCTACCAACACATGTATCTATTGTTTCCATTGCCTTTATTGCTGCATCTAAACTTCCTGTATGTCCAACCATATCTGGGTTTGCATAGTTTAGAATTATTACATCATATTTTTTGCTTTCAATTGCTTCTACTACTTTGTCTGTAACTTCTACTGCACTCATTTCTGGTTGCATGTCATAAGTTTCAACTTTTGGTGAAGGAATTAATATTCTGTCTTCTCCTTTATATTGTTTTTTCAGAGTAGCGTCAAAGTTGGCTTCATCAATCCTATCTAATATAAGATTACAACGATACACTCCATTATTAAAATTCGCCCAAGCATTTTCCAGGATTCCATTAGAAGCTTTATCTGCAAACTGATCGATATCATAACGGTCCTGCGTTCCGGCAGTAGGTGCGCTCAATGTCAAATTATCACTCCGATATTCGCAACACTCCGTAAAATAGGAAACCTGTGTCTGCACTTTAGAGTAACATCCCATCACAGCTACATTAAAATCGTCTGCTGTCTTATATACCTTATCGGTAGGCACACTGCTACTTGGTTCCAAATCGAAGAAACTATCTGTACAGGCAACTGATAGAAAAGCAGTTGACAAGAATAGTATTAGTTTATATTTTTTCATACAACGTGTATTTTAAAGGATGATTAAAGAGTTATATTCAATCCGAATAAGAATGTTTTAGCCAATGGATAAGTACCATAGTCCTCACCCGGTGAAAGAGAATTAGACGGCCGGGCATTCACTTCCGGATTGTATCCGCTATAATTAGTTGAAGTCCAGAGATTTTGTCCGGAAAAGTAT